>FWWM01008996.1_pt1 | contig 18759 bp, 17 predicted proteins | sample 2228351 | NCBI WGS metagenome assembly FWWM01 (sample SAMEA103939774, study PRJEB20133) | metagenome
CCGGTGACGCGCGAGTGGGTGCAAAAAATCGAGGCCGACGGCTACTCGGAAGATGCCATCGGCGCGGTCAACGTGGCCAAAGAGTTGGTGGGAGCGCAAAACTAACCCATCTTCCCCATTGACAAACAAGGCCGCCTCCGCTACCCTCCAGGTGTGCCTGAACTCACTGCCTCTCAGCGCCAGGCGGCCTATTTTGCTTCGAGCGCCAAATGCTTCCTCTCCGGCCCGGCTGGGGCCGGCAAGACGACTGTCGGCGTAGAACGGTTGCGCTTCCTCCTCGAACAGGGGATACGCGCCGATTCTATTCTCGTCTTCACGCCGCAGCGCACTCTGCAAGAACCCTACCTTGCGGCTTTTCATGCCCCTGACACCGCAGCTGGCAGCGAGGTGACGTTTGCCACGTTGGGTGGATTGGCGCGCCGCATGGTAGACCTGTTCTGGCCACTGGCGGCCGAAGCGGCCGGTTTTGCCCATCCCGATCAACCGCCCACTTTCCTGACCCTCGAAACGGCGCAATACTACATGGCGCACCTCGTCCGCCCAATGCTGGACGAGGGCTACTTCCAAACGGTCACCATAGACCGCAATCGGTTATACAGCCAAATCATAGACAACCTGAACAAAGCCGCCGCTATTGGCTTCCCTCACACCGAGATTGGCGCGCGCCTCGACGCCGCCTGGACGGGCGACCCGGCTCAGCGGCGCGTCTATGCCGATGCGCAGACCTGTGCCACCCTCTTCCGTGCCTACTGCCTCGAACACAATTTACTCGACTTTTCCCTGCAACTGGAAATCTTCTGGCAATACCTGTGGCCGCAAGAATTCGTGCGCCAGCATCTCGTCGGCATCTATCGCCACCTCATCTACGACAATGCAGAGGAAGATGTGCCGCGTGCCCACGACCTGATGCGCGACTGGATGCCCGAATTCGACTCGGCTTTGCTGATTTATGACGAAGGCGGAGGCTACCGTCACTTTCTGGGCGCCGACATAGAAACCGCCTGGGCGCTGCGCGACCTGTGTGACGACCACACGACGCTGAACGACAGTTTCGTCATGTCCCCACCGCTGATCGCACTCGAACAATCCCTTTGTCACGTCATTGCTCCCAGCCTCTACACGCCTCCCCCTATGCCCATCGAGGCAGACGCGCTAACTATTCTGCAATCGCGCTACTACCCCGATTTACTGGAGGCCGTGGCCGACGAAGTGCATCTCCTCCTTGCAAAAGAACATATTCCACCCGATGAAATCGTCGTCATCGCACCCTATCTTTCCGATGCACTCCGCTTCTCACTGACTCAACGCCTGGAAACGCGCGGCGTGCCCTGGCGCTCGCATCGTCCCTCCCGCTCCCTGCGCAATGAATCCGCCAGCCAAGCCCTGCTGACGCTGGCTGCGCTGGCACATCCATCCTGGGGCATCCACCCGCCGCGTTTCGACGTCGCCTACGCCTTGATGCAATCCATAGAAGGCATGGACCTCGTCCGCGCCCAATTACTGACCGAAATCGTCTACCGCCAACGCGACCTGGGACTTTCTCCCTTCGAGGCCATCAAAGCAGACATGCAGGAGCGCATTACATACCTCTTCGGCAGCCGCTATGCCGCCTTACGGGAATGGCTGCTGGCCTATCGAGAAAGTGAGAGATTGCCGCTCGATCACTTTTTGCGCAAACTATTCGGCGAGGTGCTTTCCCAGCCAGGCTTTGGCTTTCACCACAACTTCGACGCCGTGCGCGTAGCAGCCAGTTTGGTCGAATCGGTATACAAGTTCCGCCAGGCGCTCGAACCTGCACTGCACTCGCCAGAAGACCTCGGCAAGGAATACCTGACCGTGCTACGCGAGGGAGTGATCGCGGCCCAATATCTCGAAGGATGGCGACCGGCAAGCGAGGCTGTTCTGGTAGCGCCTGCGCACACGTTCCTGATGATGAATCGCCCGGTGACCGTCCAATTCTGGCTGGACGCCGGTTCCAGCGGCTGGCACGAGCGCCTAGCCCAACCGCTCACCCATCCCTACGTCTTGAGCCGGGAATGGGAAGCCGGCCGAACGTGGTCCGACGCGGATGAAGTCCAACAAGCGCAGGAAACGCTGGCGCGGCTGGTGTCTGGTCTGCTGCGGCGCTGCCGGGCACGCATCTATCTGGGGCTGAGCGAATTAGGCGAAAGCGGCTTCGAGCAACGGGGCAACCTGTTGCGAGCATTCCAGAAGGTGGTGTAAGGTAACTTGCAATACGAGTTTCACATATTCTTTACACAAATTACAACTTTTCTTTATAGTCCATGTGTATGATGACGCTAGAAAAAACACTTTTCCTGCGTCAATCGAGTTTCTACACATGGACAAACCCCATATCTCCCAACAAACACGCAACAACTGGCTCATCGCAATTGTGTTAACGCTCAGCGGCCTGCCGCTCATTGCTTCCAGTTCGTATTTCCTGTTCCTGCCTCAAGGAGGCTATCAAGGCGGGCGAAACGCGGTTTATGGACCGATCATTCTATTCAATCGAAATACTTGGGATCTGCTCCATACATGGGCTGGCGTCGTGCTAATTGCCACTGCCGCCTTGCATATTCCCTTGCACTGGCCATGGATTACGACCATGACAAAACGCATTTTCAAAATCATCTTTGGACAATGCGAGAGAATGAACGTGCATGGTCAATTCAATCTGCTTGTAGATGGCCTGATTGGACTGAGCGGCCTAATAGCCGCGGCAAGCGGAATGGTGTTTTTGTTCTTTCCCGGCCTCCACGGCGAACAAACGCTCCCCGATGTTCTACTGTTCGACCGCTCCACCTGGGATGTCATCCACACCTGGTCTGGAGTCACCATGATTGCAGCCGGCATCTTACACTTTTCCATTCACTGGCACTGGATTCGCAAAGTAACCAGTAAGTTACTGCTCTTTTCTCCTGCGCTCAGGACAATTGCACCAGGTCGATCTTTACAATAGGAGGCCGGGTTGTTGAAAAAATGGTTTTTATGGAGCCTGTACGCCGCCTTTGTAGGTATCTTGCTGGCCGGCGCGGCCTACCGCACCTCAATCAAATGGGACAATGGAAGGGAAGAGCAAAACCGCCGGCAAGAGTCCAATGGCCAATCCCCCTTTCTATCGTCGGAAGATGTCCCCCTGGCAGGCCGCACAACAAGTGGGCTAGTTGTGGAAATCGCCAAGCCAGGCCTCACTCTACAATTATCCACTGGCGAGACCATTCGTATCACAGGCCGCGCCTGGCGTTACGCCCAAAACCTGGGCTTCGAGGCTCGAAGCGGAGATATACTCTGGCTAAAAGGGGCCTCTGAGAATGACCACTTCGAAGTATTCCAGATAACTAACCTGAGAACCCAACAAATCGTTGACCTGCGAGACGAGACAGGCCAGCCACTCTGGCAAGGCCAGTGAGCCATTGTTACAAGGCCGTCGAAGACCGCAAGATTCTCGCCAGTTCCTTCTGCACCAGGCTCGTTCGCTCATCTCTCAACAGCGGCAGGCGCGCACGGGTACGATGCAATTGGCCTAAATCGACGACAGCCAGCGTCAAAGCCTCCTCGAAATATGGCCCCTGAGCAATGCGCTCGCCGTTGGGGTCGAAAACGGTCGCGCCGCCCCAAAAGTTCAACCCATCTTCATACCCCACGCGGTTGCTGTGCACCACAAACGAAGTAAACAAATTGGCATACGAGCGATTGACATTTTCCACCCAACGCGCGGACTCCAGTTTTTCGCTGTCATTCAGCCCGCGGCCTGGCGATGCCGAAGTGAAGAGAAACACGTCGGCGCCGTCCAGCCAAAGCAGGTAAGGCGGCGAGGCGTGCCAAAAATCCTCGCAAATCAAGATGCCCATGCGCCCAAAGCGGGTATCGAAGGCGCGGACGGAATCGCCCCACGCAAAGAAGCGACCTTCATCGAAGAGGCCATAAGTAGGCAGGTAGACCTTGTGGTGAACATGTAACACCCGTCCGCCCGAAAGGTAAGCAGCGGCAATGTAAAAGCGATGGCGGGCGTCCTCGTCAACGAAACCAACCACCAGGTCAAGGTCGCGACTCGCTTCGAGCAAGGGTCTGAAAACAGGGTCATCCTCCGTTGGCTCGAGCGATACGGTGGGGACAAGGTCCTGCAAGACATAGCCGGTCAACGACAGTTCGGGGAAAACGAGCAGATCGGCATGTTGGGACTTAGCCTGTCGGATGAAATCGAGGTGCTTTTCGAGATTGGCCTCTACATCTCCGAGGCGCGTGGCAATCTGAGCGAGGGCAATATGAAACTTCATCAAGAGCGAATCTTACCACTAAAAGCGCTTTCCATAACGACGAACAGAGCGAGGCGTCTCTCGCTCTGTTCGTCGCTCCAACCAGGCGGCCTACTCGTTTCGCCTGTCGTCGGTACTGGGTGGCGCGCCAGCGCCATCGGCCGGGCGATTCGCCTCCCGAAAGGCTTTCACGGCTTGGCGCAAGGCCTTGCCTGGCTCGCCAACCTTCTGGCGCAGTTCCTTCATCTTACTGTTCAAATCCTTGAGGGTAGCCATGGCCTGTTCACGGTCGGTTACCTTGCCACTGGCATCGAAACCAGCGTGCGCGCTGACGATAGTCCCAATTTCGGCATACAACGGTTTGGCTTCCTTCACCGCGCTCTCGAAAGCGTCCAGAGCAGATTGCAGGGCAGCAGTGTCCTTGCCATTCTCGGTCATCTTATCGATCAGGAACTGGACGCGCGTGGTCATTTGACCGGCACGTTCGAGTATCTGTCCCTGGCGCTCATACATCTGCTGGAGGCGCGCCCAGATTTTCTCCAGGCGTTCATTCGACAATCTTGCCTCATCGACCGGCGGCTGAGGCGTTTGCCCAAGTCCCTGAGCCGAGGCATTCGTTACAGGCAAGGCGGCCAGCAGCAAGGCGGCAACCAGCATCAGCAAGACGATCTTGTGGAACAGGAAATTAATCTTCGACATGGTTGTTCTCCTTTCGTGTTTACGCCATCATTGTAGAAGCAGGCGATTATCGGAGCATGGCAAGAGTGTAAAATCTATGTAAATTCCTGAGCCGGCCGAGCCGGAAAAGAACGTGTAAAACGAACGCAATGTACAGACCCTAAAGGTCTTTTTCGCACATCGAAAGGCTGAATTCACGGGAAGGTCAGGCTTGAAAGACATTTTCGATTGCACAGGAGACCTTTAGGGTCTTGACCTGAGCAGTTACAAAGCGAAATGAATGTCGCATTACAAACTTTTCGCGCATGATACAAATGCTTTAGAGCAATACTGTAAAGCGCCAACGTTACGCCTTCGTGATTATCATCCTGTTAGATTGATGGCTTCTTTACATTGCCAGACGTATTCGTATTCATTTACAATGCAAGCACTAATCCAAGAAACCATCAAGAGAACGAGGAGACCTATGACTGGCAAAAGATACAAAATCGCCTGGCTGCCTGGCGACGGCATCGGCGTGGACGTGCTGGATGCCACCAAGATCGTGCTCGACAAACTACAACTGAATGCCGAGTACATTCACGGCGACATCGGCTGGGAGTTCTGGCGCACCGAAGGCGACGCCCTGCCTCAGCGCACCATTGACCTGTTGAAGAGCGTGGACGCGGCCATGTTCGGCGCGATCACCTCCAAACCGGTCAAGGCGGCAGAGGAGGAGTTGATCCCCGAATTGCAGGGCAAGGGGCTGGTGTACCGTTCGCCCATCGTGCGCATGCGCCAGTTGTTCGACCTGTATGTTTGCTTGCGTCCCTGCAAGGCCTATCCCGGCAACCCGCTCAATTACAAAGATGACGTGGATGTGGTGGTCTTCCGCGAGAACACCGAAGACCTGTATGCCGGCGTCGAGTTCAGCCCCGTGCCGCAGGAACTGGCCGATACGCTGGGGCGGCTTTCCAAGCCGTTTGGCGTCTTCAAGGACCTGCCGCTGGATCAATATGCCATCTCTTGCAAGGTCGTCACCCGTAAAGGCTCGGAGCGCATCATCCGCGCCGCCTTCGAGTATGCCCGCAAGTACGGCCGCAAAAAGGTGACCGTCATCCACAAAGCCAACGTAGTGCGCGCCACCGAAGGCATGTTCCTCGACATTGCCAAAGAGGTCCACAAGGACTATCCCGAAATCGAGATGGACGACGCCAACGTGGACGCCATCTGCATGTGGCTGCTCAAGAATCCGAAGAATTACGACGTGATGGTGGCCACCAATATGTTCGGCGACATCATCTCCGATCTCGGAGCGCAACTGGTGGGCGGACTGGGTTTTGGCTGCTCGGGCAACATCGGCGAGAAACTGGGCGTCTTCGAACCCAGCCACGGCTCGGCGCCCAAGTACGCCGGGCAGTACAAGGTCAACCCGATTGCCACCATCCTCTCGGCCAAGATGATGCTCGACTTCCTGGGCGAGACCGAGAAGGCCGCCGCGGTCGAGAACGCCGTGGCCGCGGCCATCAAGGAAGGCAAAGTCCGCACCTACGATATGGGCGGCGCCAACTCGACCATCGAGATGGGCGAAGCCATCGCGGCGAAGTTGTAGGAATTGTGAATGCCATTGCGAGGCGGCGTTCTCTCGCTGAGGTAATCTCAACTAGCCTGTGGAATAATCGGTAAAAGAGATTGCCTGTCCAGGCCTCAGGCCAGGGCTTCGTCGCCTAGTCTCGATACGCCGGACGAGCATCGGCTACTCGACCAACGGCTCCTCGCAATGACACCTGAGAAAATCTTATGGACAAAATCTACATCCACGAAGTCGGCCCGCGCGACGGCCTGCAAGTGGAAAAGACCGCCGTCCCGCTGGAAGAGAAAATCCGCTGGATCGAGGGACTGTTCACCTCGGGCGTGGACATCATCCAACTCGGCTCGTTCGTCAACCCGGAGAAGGTCCCGCAGATGGCCGACACCGACACCCTCTTCCGTCACTTCGCGGCGCGGAAACCGGCGCACGTGACCCTCTCCGGCCTGGTGCTGAACGAGAAGGGCCTGGAACGCGGCCTGGCCTGCGGCGTGGAGATGTTCTGCATGGGCGTCTCGGCCAGCGAGACTCACAGCCAGAAGAACACCGGTATGACCCCGGCCGAGGCCCAGGCGCGCATCCTGCCGATGGCGAAACAGGCCCTGGCGGCGGGCAAGCGCGTCCAGGCCTCGGTGCAGTCCGCTTTCGGCTGCGGCTTCGAGGGGCCGATTCCCGCCGCCCGCGTGCTGGACATCGTCAAGGCCTACCTCGACGCCGGCATCCGCAACATCAGCCTGGCCGACACCGCTGGTCACGCTCAGCCGCAGCAGGTCGAGGACCTGTATGGCGAGATCCGCCGCCTCGACCCGCAGGTGGAACTGGCCTGCCATTTTCACAACACCTACGGGCTGGGATTGGCCAACTGCTACGCGGCGCTGAAGAGCGGCGTGACCTATTTCGAGTCGGCCTGCGGCGGGCTGGGCGGCTGTCCGTTCACCAAACTGCCGGCCGGCAACGTCAGCACCGAAGACCTGGTGCATACGCTCCAGCGCATGGGCCTGCGCAAGGACATCCGCCTGGACGTTCTGCTCGACGTGGCGCGTCAGGTGAGCGCCTTCTTCGGCCGCGAACTGCCGGGCTTCATCCTGAAATCCGGTTCGATCGTGGATTTTCAGGGCCGGTCTGCTTAATCCACAGATTACGCAGATTGCGCAGATGTGCAGATTGGCAGATGTGCAGATTGCGCAGAATAGAGTGAGTTTATGTTCTCTGCGTAATCTGTAAAATCTGCGGATAATTCAGGAGGTCTATGAAACTGCTCGAAGGAATCCGCGTGCTGGACATGACCAATGTCCTCTCCGGGCCGTTCGCCACCCTGCACCTGGCATTGTTGGGCGCGGAGGTGATCAAGATCGAAAACCCCGACGGCGGCGACCTGGCCCGCAAACTGGGCAACGTGCCCCAGTACAACAAGGCGCTGATGGGCACCAGTTTCCTGGCCCAGAACGCCAACAAGAAGTCCATGACCCTGAACCTCAAAGCGGAGGAAGGCAAGGAAGTCTTCCGCAAACTGGTCGCCACCGCCGACGTGCTGGTGGAGAACTTCCGTCCGGGGGTGCTGGCGCGGCTCGGCTTCCCCTACGAGGAACTGGCGCGCCTCAACCCGCGCATCATCTACTGCGCCATCTCCGGCTTCGGCCAGACCGGCCCCGACGCCTTCAAACCGGCCTACGACCAGATCATTCAGGGCCTGTCGGGCGTGATGTCCATCAACGGCGACGAACGCCTCAATCCCCTGCGCTGCGGCTTCCCGGTCTGCGACACGGTCGGCGGACTGAACGCCGCCTTCGCCATCATGGCCGCCCTGTACTACCGCGAGCACACCGGCGAGGGCCAGTTCATTGACATCGCCCTGCTCGACTCGATCATGCCGCTGATGGGCTGGGTGGCCGCCAACCTGCTGATCGGCGGGCAGCAGCCCGTCCTGCTTGGCAACGACAACTTCACCGCCGCCCCGTCCGGCATGTTCAAGACCAAAGACGGCTACATCAACATCGCTGCCAACCAGCAGGAGCAGTGGGAGAACCTGGCCGACATCCTCGGTCTCTCCGAACTGAAGACCGATCCGCGCTTCCAGGAGCGCGACACCCGCAAGGCCAACCGCTTCCTGCTCACCCCGCTGCTGGAAGCCAAACTGACGCAGGAGACCACCGCCCACTGGGTGGAAGTGCTGAATGCCAAAGGCATCCCGGCCGGCGACGTGTTGAGTTTGGAAGAGGCGCTCACCTCACCGCAGGCCCAACACCGCCGCGTGCTCGAGGAAGTGGAGACGCCCGGCATCGGCAAAGTCAAACTGTTCAACCTGACGGCCAAATTCTCGAAGACCCCGGCGCAAATCGAGACCCCGCCGCCGGCCCTCTCCCAGCACACCGAGGAGATTCTCGGCGGTCTGGGCTACAGCGCCGACGAAATCGAGGCGTTGCGGGAGAAACAGGTTATCTAGTGTCATTGTTATATTGAGTTGTCCAAAGTGGGTATACTACCCCAAAAAGGGCAATCGAAAATGGATGATGAACAGACGTTACATGAATTCGACAAGTACTTACGCAGGCGTTTTCCAGAACGGCGCACGGTGGTGGATTACGTCAGTGATGTGCGGCAATTTCGCAAGGTAAACCAGAAGGACTGGCGAGGAATTGATATGCACGACATCGATCAGTTTGTAGACCAGCAACGCGCAAGGGGACTAAAATCGGCAACGGTGAGACGGAGAGTGGCCGCGCTGAAGACATTTTTTGATTTTCTGGCAGAAGAGAGCGGTGATTTGAGTTGGCCGAACCCGGTGCGGTTCAAACGCCATGCCGGGAAGCTGGAAAAGCGGATACCGCGCGACCTGCATGACGATGAAATCGAGCGTGTCTGGCAAGAAATTTCTTCGGCGAGAGACCGGGCCTGGTTTGCCTTGATGGTGCGAGCCGGGCTGCGGGTGGGCGAAGTGGTGGGGTTGAGGCGGGTAGACCTGCTTCACGAACCGGAAGGGCAGCAACCAGCGCGCATACGCGTACAGGGCAAAGGGCGCAAAGAACGGATAGTGTTGCTCAGCGCTGACGCCTACGCGGTGTTATCCGCCTACCTGGCAGAACGAGATGGGGACGAAACACAACCCATCTTCCTGAACGAGCGCGGACAGCCGCTGAAAGCAAACGGCATCGCGTGGCTGCTGAGGCGCTATGGACAGGCGGCCGGGCTGCATGTCACGCCGCACCAGTTGCGACACACCTACGCGCGGCAACTGACCGAAGCCGGAATGCCCATTACCAGCCTTGGGAAGCTGATGGGACATTCCCAGATCAGCACCACCCAAATCTACACCAGCGGGGCTGACCCCAAACTGGCAGAAGCCTACCAGACGGCTATGCAGCGTGTCGAACAGGCTGTTCCAGCGGCTCAACCCGCTCTCGTTCCGCCGCCGATGGCCCCTACCGGGCCACTTTTGGCCTATGAAAGGCCAGAAAAGCCAGCCCCCGATTGGGAAGCCTGGGCGACGCACTTGCCCGAAGCCATCCGTGAAGCCAGCCTGGCTTATGCCAAGCGTCGTTGGTGCGCCTGGCCTGCCAGCAAACGGCGGGAACGTACCCTCAACTTGCTGACCGAACTCAAGAACCTGTGGGATTGGTTCGTCGCTCAGCGACCAATCACCGAACCCGGTCAAATCGGGCTGAAAGACCTGTGGGATTACCAGACCGACCGACAGGCCAAAGGGCTGACCGCCGGTACCATCAATCGCCGCATGGATTATGTGCTTGGCATCCTGCGCGAACTGGCTGAACAAGACCAGCCGGTCGACCAGAGCGTGTTCCGGGTGCGATACATCCCGCGCCCAGAGAGCCTGCCCAAGCACCTGACCCAGGAAGAAGCCCTGCGCCTGGAAAACTTCATCCTCCAGCGTCTGGAAACACCCGACCACAACCTGCGTTTACAAAACGCCTGTGTGCTAATCATGCTCTATAGCGGCTTGCGCGCCGGTGAATGTGCCGACTTGCGCATTCAAGACCTCGACCTGCCTGCCAGGAGGCTGATCATTCGCGCGGGCAAAGGCCAGCGTGACCGTCTGGTGTATCTGTCCGAGAGCGCCTGCCAGGCCATCCAGATTTACCTGCAAGGCAACCAGCGTCCAGCCCAGGACTTCCTTTGGCGCAAAAAATCCGGCGAACTCATCTCTCCCGCCTACTTACGCACCGTTGTTGCAAAAATCGGTATTGCGCTTGAGATTGAGCATCTCCATCCGCATCGCCTTCGACATACCTGCGCTACCCGCCTGCTCAATGCTGGCATGGACATTCTCCAAATCCAGAAATTGCTCGGACACGCAAACCTGGCGACCACCATGCTTTATGCCCGTGTTCAGGATGCCACCGTGCAAGCAGATTATCAGCGTTTCACCAGTATCATCGAACAACAAAGGCTGCCTCTTTCCGATACACCCATCCCCGCACAGATGTGGCCTACTCAAACTGTTAAGGTACTCTACCCTTGACAACTCAATATAATCATTGCGAGCGCAGGTCGAGCGCTGCATCGATGGTGTATCGAGACCCGCCGCCTACATCTCGACAATCTCGATGCAGCGCTCGACCATCGCTTGCAGCGACAGAAAGCATAGTACAGACCCTAAATCTTTTCCGCACATCGAAAGGCTGAATTTACAGGAAGGTTAGGCTTGAAACACATTTTCGATTGCAAAGGAGACCTTTAGGGTCTTGACCTGAGCAGTTACGCTGGAGGAACAATCACGGAAGTTCGATGAGCCAATAAGTCTCGCAGTACGGCGTCTCTTACAGATAATCTTTCAATTGTCGCGAGCGCCGCGGCTGCCGCAGGCGACGCAAGGCGCGCCCCTCGATCTGGCGGATGCGCTCGCGCGTCAGGCCAAACTTCTGACCGACTTCCTCCAGAGTATAGACCGTGCCGTCATCTAGCCCAAAGCGCAGCCGCAACACGCGCGCCTCGCGCGGCGTAAGCGTAGATAGCACCTCCTCCAGTTTGTCTTTGAGCATGGATTGATAGGCGCTTTGCAGAGGGGTGGGGCTGATCTCGTCTTCGATGAAGTAGCCTAGTTCGGATTCCTCATCGTCGCCGACCGGAGATTCCAGCGAAAGCGGCAGCCAGGAGACTTTCATGATCCATTGCGTCCGCTCCACAGTCAACCCGATGGCCGCGGCTATCTCTTCGACGCTAGGCTGACGGCCCAGTTTTTGCTCCAAGTCATGGGTGGCTTTGTACAATTGACGGATGCGGTCGATCATGTGGACCGGGACACGGATGGTACGCGCCTGATCGGCAATGGCACGAGAGATGGTCTGGCGAATCCACCAGGTGGCATACGTCGAAAAGCGGAAACCGCGCGTGTGGTCGAACTTTTCGACGGCCTTCATCAAGCCCAGGTTGCCTTCCTGGATCAAGTCGAGAAAGGCTACTCCGCGCCCCATGTAATGTTTAGCGATGCTGACCACCAGGCGGGTGTTGGCCTTGGTGAGGTGTTCGCGAGCGCGTTGACCATCTTCGATGATCAGATCGAGTTGACGGCGTGCAGCAGCGTTTTGACGACCGATGAGTTTGGATTTTTCTTGCTGTGCGCGACGCCCCTTTTCGATGCGAATCGCAATCTCTAATTCTTCCTCCATCGTCAGCAGCGGGATGCGCGACATCTCTCGTAAGTACAGGCCAACCGCGTCGTCTTGAGAGGGGGATTCGGAGTCGAAAACAGCAGCCTCCAGCGAGGAGGCAAGAGATTCGGGCAAAAGGGATGCATCGTCGTCCACATCAAGGATTTCGATGCCGCGGCGGCGCATCAAGAGGATGAGCGCCTTTAGGTCAGCCTCCTCTTCGACCGCATCTGGAAAGGCATCTATCAGGTCATCGAGCGTCAGGTAGCCCTGAACGTCGGCTTTTTCTGCCAGAGTTTGCAGGGCAAGAGCGCGTTTTTGACGCTTGACGTTGTTGGAACCACCCTGCTTTTTCTTGGGCATCTTTATTCCCCCAACATGTCTTTCAATGCTGAAAAAGGCGATTGCTCATTGAAAGATCGGTGACCGCAATCGACGCGATTCAAATCTTCGCCGCAAACCGGACACAGCCCCTTACAATCGGACCGGCAGATGGGGTTAATAGGCACATCGAGCAAGGCATATTCACGGATGAGAGGCTGCAAGTCAATATGGGCGTCTTCGGGAAGCAACAGGCCCGATTCGCTGACCGATTCCCTGTTGAAGGCATACATCTCGGTCATGTCCAGTTGCAAATGATAGTCGAACGTCTCCAGGCAGCGCACGCATTCCAAAGCGATGACGGCCTCGAAGCGGGCCTGCACAATGAGGCCCTGCGGCGTGCGTCCGATGATGGCCTGGCCCTCGAACGCGCGCAGGGTCAGGTCCTCGGCCAGTTGAATCTCGTCGAAAGCAAAAGGAAATTCGTGATTGTAGCCGACTTCTTCGTGGACGACGAAGCCAACGTTCAAGCGGAAGGGACGACGCGGGTTGGACATCATGAATGCACTTCTGCGAGCATGTTCGATGAGCAAGTTGCCTTGCCCGGCAAATTTCGTATAGCAAGCAATCGGGTCAGATTTTCCGATCGACAATGTAGCGGGTCAATTCTTCCAGCGCGATGCGCTCGACGCCGGCGTGAAAGGGGGCCAATTTTTCCAACGCATGTTCCACGAAGGTTTCGGCCTCGCTCAGGGAGCGCCTGATGGCATCACTCTGGCTGATGGCATGAACCAGTCGTTCCATGCGTTCCTGATTGCTCCAACCGCCTTCCGAGAGCAAGACCACATCCGGGTTGTTCGGGTGACTCTCGGCAAAATAGATAGCGGGCAGGGTGACCAGGCCTTGCAGCAAATCGGAGCCAAGCGGCTTGCCCACCGCACTGGGATCACCCGTGAAATCGAGGATGTCGTCCACGATTTGAAAAGCCATGCCCACTTCGTAGCCAAACGCGCGCATGGCTTCTACGGTTTCCTCGTCCACCAGGCTGACCAGTGCCGCCGCGCGTGCCGACATTTCGAAAAGCGAGGCGGTTTTGGCGTAAATGCGCTGGTAGTAATTCTCGCGGCTAATCAACCCGCGACTGGTGAACAATTGCGTCAGTTCCCCGTTGACGATGGTGGCCAACGTGCGGGCGAAAAAATTCATCAATGGCAGATGTTCGGTTTCGGCCGCCAGTTTGGCGGCGCGCGCAAACAAGAAATCGCCGGTTAGCACGGTGGCGGCCGGCGACCAGCGCGCGTTGAGGGTGGGAATACCCCGGCGCAAAAGCGAACCGTCAATCAGGTCATCGTGTACCAGGGTGGCGGTATGCAGCAATTCGATGGCGGCGCCAACAGTAATCAGGCGTTCTTCTTGCCCGCCGAGCATGTTCCCAATGAGCAAAACAAGGGTGGGGCGCACGCGCTTGCCGCCCGAGGCCAATAAATGTTCCAATGCAGCGCGCAGGTCGGGATGGCTTTCACGAGCCTGCTCGCGCATACGCTCTTCGACGCGCTTGATTTGTTCTTGAATAGGTGTAATGAATGAAACGGTACTCAAAAGGTTTCTCCCCAGGAGAATAACTGCGTGGCGTTCATACTGGTCATGTTGGCCACTTCCTCCAGGCTGCGGGAATGTAACTGTGCAATTTTATCAGCAATTTCTAACACGAAGGCCGGTTCGTTGCGTTTGCCGCGCTTCGAGGCCGGCGGCAAGAACGGAGCATCCGTTTCGATGAGCAAGCGTTCCAGCGGAAGTAATTTTATCACTTCACGCTTCGTCTGGGCGTTTGGATAGGTTAGCGGGCCGGTGACACCGATGTAGAAGCCGAGACGGATGGCCTGCCGCGCCGTTTCCAGTGAACCGGAGAAGGAGTGCAGCACGCCGGGGCGCTCGGCCAGCGCTTCGTTTCTGGACCTCAGGCCTGCTGCCCATGCCTCGAGGATGTTCATCAGGTCGGCCGCGCAGGAGCCCTCGGCGGCGTCGCCTTTTTCCCGCAGGTGAATCACTACCGGCAGGCCGAGTTCCGCCGCCAGATCGAGTTGGGCGCGCAGGACGCGCTGCTGAAGGTCGTGCGGAGCGGCGTCCCAGTAGTAATCCAGCCCGATTTCGCCGATGGCTTTGACTTTGGGATGCTGCGCCAGGTCTCGCATCTGGTCAAGGGCCGAGGGCGGCAAATCCGGCCTTTGGCCGCAGACGTTCGACGCTTCCGTGGGGTGGACGCCGATAGCGACATACAGCATGGGGTGAGACTCGGCCAGTTTGACAGCGGACAGGCTCGAGGTCGGCGTGAGACCCGGAATCAGGATGCGTTCGACCCCGGCCCGGGCGGCGCGTTCCAGCACGGCAGCGCGGTCGGGGTCGAATTTGTGAAAGTCCAGGTGGCAGTGGGTATCGGTGAAAATCATGCTTTCAGGCCGGCCACTTTCAACCCGTCCTGTAAGATGGCCTGCACTTTGTCTTTGTGGGTGGTCTCGCAGTAGACGCGCATGATGGGTTCGGTGCCGCTGAAGCGGATGAGCAGCCAGCCGCCGTCCTCGAGGCGGAACTGGAAGCCGTCTATGGTGAGCAGGTCGGTGACCCGCAGCCCGCCGATGGTCTCCGGCCTGGCGGCCAGGATGGCGGCTTCGCGGTCGGCGCGGTCGCCCTTGAAGGGGGTGTCTATGCGGTCGTAGTAGTACTCGGCGCCCAGTTTGTCGAACAGTTGCCGCAGCAGTTGGGTAGGTTTCTTGCCGGTGCACACCATGAAGTCCAGGAAGTACAGCCCGGCCAGGATGCCGTCCCGCTCCGGCACGTTGCCGCGGAAGGCGTAGCCGCCGCTCTCCTCGCCGCCGATGAGGGCGTTCGTCTCGGTCATCTTGGGGGCCACGTATTTGAAGCCCACACCCGTCTCATGGACGGGGACGCCGTAGAGCTGCCCCAGTTTGTTGAGCATGGTGGTGGTGGAAAGGGTCTTGACGATGTCGCCGCGCTCGCCGCGCACTTCGAGCAGGTAGTAGGCCAGCAGGGCATAGACGCGCAACTGGTTGATGAACTCGCCGTTCTCGTCGCCGATGCCGCAGCGGTCGGCGTCGCCGTCCAGGATGAGCAGCACGTCGGCCTGATGTTGGCGGGTGGCCTGCAGGCCAACGTCAATGTTGGGGCGGATGGGTTCGGGGCGTTTCATCTCCGGGAAGAGCGGGTTGCGGGTGTTGTGGATTTCGATGACGCGCGTCTTGCCGCCCGCCAGCAGACGGGTGAAGTAGCCCGCCCCGTTGCCCCACATGGCGTCCACCAGCACAGTCAGGCCGGCGTCTTTGATGGGTTGGAGGTCAATGAGATGCTGGATGTGTTCGAGGTAGGCGGTGGAAGCGTCGAATTTGACGATCGCACCCCTGGCAAGCCCGGCCTCCAATGTTTGACGTTTGACGTTCGACACATCGTCTGGAATGAGCGCCTCGATGCGCTTCAGGCCGGCCGGGTCAATGGCGCCGCCGGTCTCGTTGCGCACCTTGAAGCCGTTGTCGGTGGGCGGGTTGTGGCTGGCGGTGATGTTGACCGCGCCGCAGGCTTGCTTATTTACCACCGCATAAGCGATGACCGGCGTGGGCGTGGCCTCCTGGGTGAGATAGACTCCGAAGCCGTTGCCGGCCAGCACTTCTGCCACCGCTGCGGCGAAGTGTTCACTGGCAAAACGCTTGTCGTGGCCGACTACGATCCATTTGCCGGCATTGCCCTGTTCGGTCATGTAAGCGGCGTAGCCCTGGGCAGCGCGGCGGACGTTGTCGAAGGTGTAGTCCTCGGCGATGACGCCGCGCCAGCCGTCGGTGCCGAAGGTGATTTTGTAGGTCATGCAAGACTCCTTGCCGTGTATAGGATACGAATCGGGGCGATTATATCAGGATAGCATGGCCAAAAGCCCTAATCCACGATGAACAGTTTTGCGCCTGTTTGGGTAGAGGAGCGGTGCGCTTCGGCGCCGTCGGCCACCTGATAACTCATGCCGGGCTTCAAGACGAAGACGCGCCCATCTTCCAGTTCGGTGTGCAATTCTCCTTCCAGACATAGCAGGATGTGGCCTTTCTTGCACCAGTGGTCGGCGCGGTAGCCGGGCGTGTATTCGACCAGGCGGACGCGAAGCGCATCGAAAGTTCGAGTACGCCAGTAGGCCATGCCGGTTTCGCCGCGATGTTCGGTCGGTTCGATCGCCGACCAGTCGGTGACGCCAAAGGGGATATTTTGCAGGTTCATTTCAAGAACTCCAGGGCGGCTTCAGCCATCCAGGCGGCGGCGCGCGGCAAGACGGCCTCGTCGAAGTCGAATTTGGGGTGATGATGGCCGTAGTCCAACCCGCGCTCGCTGTTAGCAGAGCCGACGAAGAAATAGCAGCCGGGGATTCTTTCCAGCATGAAGGCCATGTCTTCTGCGCCCATCGTCAGGTGGCTGGAGGTATCGAGGTCGGCATCGGGCAGCGCACGGCGAGCGGCCGCCTGCACGCCGCGCGCCACCTCATCGGCGTTGATGACCGCCGGCGTCAGGCGCTTCACGCTCACCTCGGCCTGGCAGCCCATAGCCGCCGCTACGCCCTGCGCGATCTGCTCGAAACGCCGCAACACGGTTTGGCGTACGCGCGGCTCGAAGGTGCGGATGGTGCCTTCTAATGTGGCTTGGGGCGGGATGACGTTGAAGGCTTGCCCGGCGTGCAGCATGGTGACGCTGACGACGGCCGCCTCCAGCGGGGCGACATTGCGGGATACGATGCTTTGCAGCGCGGTGACGATGTGACAGGCTGCCAGCACGGGGTCTGCGGTGCGATTTGGAAGCGCTCCATGCCCCCCTCGGCCTGCTACCGTTATCTTGAATTCTTCCGCGCCCGCCATGACCGGCCCGGCGGCAGCGTGAATCCAGCCAAGCGGCTTTTCGTTCCACAAGTGCAGGGCCAAGGCCAGGTCGGGGCGGGGGCCTTCCAACACGCCCTCGTGAATCATCCTTTCGTTGCCGCCCATCTCCTCGCCACAGGTGCCTTCTTCGGCCGGTTGAAAGACGAATTTGACCGTGCCGGTCAGTTCGCTACGGCGGGCGTGCAATAACCTGGCAACCGTCAAGCCGATGGCGGTGTGACCGTCGTGTCCGCAGGCGTGCATCACGCCGGGAACGGTCGAGGCGTAGGCAGCGCCCGTTTCCTCGGTAACAGGCAGGGCGTCCATGTCGAAGCGCAGCAAGACGATCGGCCCGGGCTTGCCACCTTCCAACAGTCCCACCACGCCGGTTTTGGCGACGCCGGTGGACACTTCCAGCCCCAGGGCTTGCAGTTCGCGCGCCACGAGGCCGGCGGTGCGCACTTCGTGGAAGCCCAGTTCGGGGTGCATGTGCAGGTCGCGGCGCACGGCCTGAGTGAAGGGAAACAGTTCGTGCGCCTGGGTGAGGAAATCGTTCATTGTTCTCTTTACTTTTTGTCTTGTAGTAGCGACTTCAGTCGCTCTGTCACTACAAGTCGTCACTACAATACTACATCGTAACTGCCTACTTGTGGCGCAGGTCTCTGAGGAACGACCAAAAGTCATACGTTGCCATCAGAAATTACCCAGAGTAGGCAGTTACACTACATCTTTTTTTTCTACGATCGCTACTACGGCCCATGGCTGGGATAGAGGCGCGTGATCTTGTGCTAGTAGATGCTGTTCCAACTGGCCTTGAGGTCGGTCTGTTCGTCTGAGACCAGGCTGCGGGGCGGCAAATCGCCCGTGAAGGCATGGCCCTCGTCAAGGATGAGGGTGACGTGGTCGGCGCTGTGGCCGGGCGTGGGGATGATTTCGCCTGCCAGGCCAAGTTTGGCAAGGAAGGCCCGGCTTGCGGAGAATTTCAGCACAAGATTGGTCTCTTCGATAATTTCGGTATAGCCGAGGTGTTTCGGGCGGAGGAAATCAGCCAGCAATTTCGGATAGCCGACCTGACTCTCCATGACGATCAATGTGGCACCCAGGTTTTTCAGTTCCTGTGCCAAGCCGGCGTGGTCCATGTGGTAGTGCGTGACGAGGATGAATTTGATTTGCCGCAGGTCAACGCCTTGGCGTTTGGCAACTGCAGCAAATTCGCCCATCCTGCCTGGCCAGCCGCAATCCACCAGAAACAGGCCGGTTGGTATCTCCAGGGCGTAGTAATGAGTCGAACGGTACCCAAGGTTGATGATATTCATCAGGGTCTTTCCTTTCAAAGAATTAAAGTAACTGCAGCCCAAGACAAGGAGGCTCTAGCCCGAGCTCGGCTGGTCACGTTTCCCAAGAAGGCAGGGGTAGTGATGATTGGGAAG
>FWWM01009005.1_pt1 | contig 18747 bp, 17 predicted proteins | sample 2228351 | NCBI WGS metagenome assembly FWWM01 (sample SAMEA103939774, study PRJEB20133) | metagenome
GATGGTCGCTGGGATCCGGATTCCATCCTCCTCACCCAGAAGATGGGGCGGGGGTGGGGAGGTTTGACCTGACGAGTTCGACCGGTGGCGTGAGGGGAGTTGACAACCCCAGGAGGCGCGTGGTAAGAACACCGTAGCGGAAGAGGGTCTTCGTGGGCCGGGACGCCCACACCGATCGGTGTGGGCGTCTTTTCTTTTTGCACACCGGATCCGAGCACACCAGAGCAGGAGGGAGGCACATGACGGAAAAGACGGCGCAGGACGTCCTGAGGCTGGTCAAGGAGAAGAACATCCAGATGGTGGACCTGCGGTTCACGGACGTGCCGGGGGTGTGGCAGCACGCCACCATCCCCGCCTCCGCCCTGGACGAGTCCACCTTCCGGAAAGGGGTCGGATTTGACGGCAGCAGCATCCGGGGCTTCCAGCCCATCGAGGAAAGTGACATGCTGCTTTTGCCGGATCCCACGACCGCCTTCGTGGACCCCTTCCTGGAGGTCCCCACCCTGGTGATGATCTGCGACGTGGTGGACCCGGAGACCCGTGCACCGTACAGCCGCGACCCCCGATACGTGGCCAAGAAGGCGGAGGCGTACCTCAAGGAGACGGGGATCGCGGACGTGAGCTACTGGGGTCCGGAGATCGAGTTCTTCATCTTCGACCACGTGAGCTACGAGGTGCTCCCGCACCGCATGGGCTACTGCCTCGACAGCCGGGAGGGGATCTGGAACACGGGGAACAACGAGAAGAACCTCGGCTACAAGATCCGGCCCAAGGAGGGCTACTTCCCCACCCCGCCCAGCGACACCTTCCAGGACATCCGCAGTGAGGCGGCCCTGATCCTGGAGCAGATTGGCATCCCCGTGGAGATGCACCACCACGAGGTGGCCACCGCAGGCCAGGCGGAGATCGACATGGAGCGGGACACCCTGGTCCGGATGGCCGACAAGGTGATGATCTACAAGTACGTGATGCGCAACGTGGCCCGCCGGCACGGCTGCACCGTCACCTTCATGCCCAAGCCCCTCTTCGGGGACAACGGCAGCGGCATGCACACCCACCAGAGCCTGTGGAAGGACGGCCGCAATCTCTTCTACGCGGAGGGGAAGTACGCGGAGCTCAGCGACCTGGCCTTGCACTACATCGCGGGGCTGCTGACCCACGTGGACGCCCTGCTGGCCTTCACCAGCCCCACCACGAACTCCTACAAGCGCCTGGTGCCCCACTACGAGGCCCCCGTAAACGTGGCCTTCAGCAAGCGCAACCGCAGCGCGTGCATCCGGATCCCCATGTACCACACCGGGCCGGAGGCCGCACCCAGCAAGCGCATCGAGTTCCGGCCCCCGGACCCCAGCTGCAACCCCTACCTGGCGTTCGCGGCCATGCTGATGGCGGGGCTGGATGGGATCCGGCGTAAGCTCGACGCCTCCCCCTTCGGCCCCCTGGACGTGAACACCTACGAGCTCCCGCCGGAGGAGGCGGCCCGGGTGAAGAGCGTGCCGGGCTCGCTGGGGGAGGTGCTCGACGCCCTCGAGCGGGACCACGAGTTCCTCCTGGAGGGCGACGTGTTCACCCGGGACCTCATCGAGACCTGGATCGCCTACAAGCGGGAGAAGGAGCTGCGCGAGGTGAACATCCGACCGCACCCGTACGAGTTCTACCTGTACTTCGACCTGTAGCCGCCTCACCCGACGCCGACCGACGAAGGACGCCTCATCGGGGCGTCCTTCGTTTTGGCCGGCGGAGGGAATTCCCAGGCCCTGACCCACGTGGTAGGTTCGTGGGGGCATCCCACGCGCCTGCGGGAACGGTACCGCCATGTCGCTTGCGGGGTTGCTTTCGTTCCTCGTCCAGGAGCCGCGGTATGCGGCGCTATTGCGCGCGCTGCGGGAGAAGAGGCGAGCCTGGGCCACCGGGCCTACGGGGGCCCAGAAGGCCCTCGTGCTGGCCCCGGTCCTCCGGGAGGAGGTGGAGCGGGGCCGGCCTGTCCTCGTGGTCGGCCCGGACCGGGAGGCCGTCGACCGCCTCGCAGACGACCTTCTCGCGTTTGCGCCACAGCTCGAGCCCTCCCTGCGGCTGTTTCCGCCCCTTGATTCCGGGGAGGCAGGACCCGAGACCACCCGAGAGCGGCTCCGGTCCCTGCGGGACCTCGCAGAACCCTGGCCCGTGCTGGTCTTCGCGCCCGCCCGGGCCCTGTCCGACCCAGTCCCAGCCCCCGACCGACTCAAAGCGGCCCTGTTGCGGGTGCACCCGGGCCAAACTCTCTCCCTCGAGACCGTGACGGGGTTCTGTGCCGCGGGCGGCTACGAGCGGGTTTCCCTCGTGGAGCGGCCCGGGACCTTCGCGGTGCGGGGCGGGATCTTAGACGTGTATCCCCCCGACGCAGACCTCCCCCTCCGGTTGGAGTGGTTCGGGGACGTGGTGGAATCCATCCGGGCCTTTGACCCCCAGACCCAACGGTCCGAGCGGAAGCTCTCCGCCGCGGAGATCCCGCCCGCCCGGGAGCCCGCCGGAGAGGGGTGTCTACTGGACCTTCTCCCCGAAGACGCCCTCGTGGTCCTGGACGAGCCTCCGGAGCTCGAGCGGCGCGCTGGGGACGGAGCCTTCGGGTGGGAGACGATCGGGGAACGGCTCCGCCAGCTGCGGGTCCTCGCCCTGAGCGGGTTTGCAGGGGCACGGGAGGGCTTCTTCGGCGTACGGCTGGAGTTCGGGGCCGTGGACCCCTTCGCGGGGCAGGTGGGGATGCTCGCCCAGGAGCTACGGCGGTACAGGGAGGCGGGCTACCGGGTGGTGGTGGCGAGCGCTCAGGCTCACCGCATCGCCCAGATCCTCGCCGACCAGGGCCTCCTCGCGGAGGTGGTCGAGGCGTTGGTCCGGGTGCCGGAAGTCGGCCGGGTGGTGGTGGTCCCCGCCTCCCTCTCGAACGGGTTCCGCGCAGAGGCCCTGAGAATCGTGGTGGTGACGGACGCGGAGATTCTGGGCTGGCGGCGCCGGCGGCGCCGGTTCCGCCGCGCGAAGGAGGGAGCGCTGCTGCGGTCCTGGACCGACCTGCGGGTGGGCGACCTCGTGGTGCACGTCCACCACGGCATCGGCCGGTTCCGGGGAATCGTCCGGAAGACCGTGGACGGAGTGACCCGCGAATACCTGCACCTGGAGTACGCGGAAGGGGATGCCCTCTACGTGCCCACGGACCAGGTGAACCTCGTGCAGCGGTACGTGGGCGTGGAAGGGATCGAGCCGAAGATCCACCGGCTGGGGAGCGGGGAGTGGGAGCGGGAGAAGCGGCGGGTCCGGGAGGCGACCCAGCAGATCGCCCGGGAGCTCCTGGAGCTCTACGCCCGGCGGGAGACCGTCCGGGGCCACGTTTTCTCCCCGGACACGCCCTGGCAGCGGGAGATGGAGGCCGCCTTCGAGTACGAGGAGACCCCGGACCAGCGGAAGGCCATCGAGGACGTAAAGCGGGACATGGAGTCCCCCCGCCCCATGGACCGCCTGGTGGCAGGGGACGTGGGCTACGGGAAGACCGAGGTGGCGGTGCGGGCCGCCTTCAAGGCGGTGATGGACGGAAAGCAGGTGGCGGTGCTGGTGCCCACCACCCTGCTCGCCCAGCAGCACTACCACGTGTTCACCAGCCGCTTCCGGCCCTACCCCATCCGGGTAGAGCTCCTGAGCCGGTTCCGGCCGCGGAAGGAGATCCAGGCGGTGCTGGAGGCCCTGGCGAGCGGGGAGGTGGACGTGGTGATCGGCACCCACCGGCTGCTGCAGAAGGACGTGCGGTTCCACGACTTAGGACTCGTGATCATCGACGAGGAGCAGCGGTTCGGGGTGGTGCACAAGGAGAAGCTCAAGCAGCTGCGGGCGAGCGTGGACGTCCTCACCCTCACCGCCACCCCCATCCCCCGCACCCTCCACATGGCCCTCGTGGGCCTGCGGGACCTCTCCGTGATGGAGACTCCGCCGGAGGCGCGGCTACCGATCCGCACCACGGTGGCGGAGTGGGACGAGGAGTTGGTCCGGAATGCCATCCGCCGGGAGCTGGAGCGGGGAGGGCAGGTGTACGTGGTGCACAACCGGGTGCAGACCATCCCGCATGCGGCCCGCCGTATCCAGGCCCTCGTGCCGGAGGCGCGGGTGGCAGTGGCCCACGGCCAGATGCCGGAGCAGAAGTTGGAACGGGTGATGCTGGATTTCCTCGGCGGGAAGTACGACGTACTCGTGTGCACCACCATCATCGAGATCGGGCTGGACCTCCCCAACGTGAACACCCTCCTCGTGGAGGACGCCCACACCTTGGGGCTCGCGCAGCTGTACCAGCTGCGGGGCCGGGTGGGCCGGTCCGACCGGCAGGCCTACGCGTACTTCCTGTATCCCCGCGGCGCCCGGCTCACGCCCGAGGCCCAGGAGCGGCTCGCGGCGCTGCGGGAGTTCACGGAGCTCAGTAGCGGCCTCCGGCTTGCCATGCGGGACCTGGAGATCCGGGGCGCCGGCAACCTCCTGGGGCCGGAGCAACACGGGCACCTGGCCGCCGTGGGGTTCGAACTCTACACGCGCCTGCTGGAGGAAGCCATCCGCCGGCTGCGGGGGGAGTTCGTGGAGGAGGCTCCGGATCCCACCATCGACCTCCGAGTCTCCGCCTACCTCCCCGACGCGTACATCCCGGAGGAGGTCCAGCGGCTCAGCGTCTACCGTCGGCTCGCGGCCCTGCGCTCCGTGGAGGAGGCCACAGAACTCCGGGAGGAGCTTAAGGACCGCTACGGCCCGCTCCCTGAGGCCGTCCACAACCTCGTGGAGATCGCGGTCCTGCGGGAGCGGGCGCGGGCCCTGGGCGTCGGCGCCATCCAGCAGCGTCCTGACGGGGTCCTCCTGCGCCTGCGGGTCCCCCTCGAGGAGCGGGAGCGGACGTGGCTCCAGCTCGAGCACCGGCAGCGGGTAGCGCTCACCGCGGAAGGGGTCCTCATCCGGTGCAGGCCCGAGGAGGCGCTGCGGTGGGTGCGGGAGGTCCTCGACAGCCTCGCCCACCTGCGGCGCCGCCAACCTGTTCAGGCCACCGCCCGCTAGTTCCCCAAACGCCGTCGGGCCCGTTGCCACGCCATCTCCACGGCCTCCGCCGGGTCGTTCGCCCGCAGGATGGGGTCCCCTTCGAGTCCCGGCCGCTCGATCCGCCAGGTCTCTAGCCCCACCACGGGAACCCGCAGGGCCAGGGCGTACGCGATCTCCGAGAGGGTCCCGTACCACCCGCCGATGGCGATCACCGCGTGGGAGGACCGCACCACGAGCACGTTCCGCCCCTCGCCCATGCCCGTGGGGATGGGAACGGTGAGGTAGGGGTTTCCGCCCTCCTCCGTCTCCGTCGGCAGGATCCCCACCACGAGGCCGCCCGCCTCCCGGGCGCCCTTGGAGGCCGCCTCCATCACCCCACCCATCCCCCCGCCAAACAGAACCCCGCCGCGCCGTGCGATCTCCCGGCCCACGGCCTCTGCCATCCGCCACAGCTCCGGAGTGGTCTGGCGTTCGCCGATGACCCCGATGCGGATCGGCCGCTCGTGGCGCCTCGCGTTCACGGTCTCCCTCCGAGACTCCATTCTGCCGCAGGAGGGCGCGGTCTGGGCCGCGTATTCCCCTGGTGATGCGGCCGTTAGAGGGCATCCTAGTAGTAGACCTCACCCGGGCGCTCGCGGGTCCGTACTGCACCATGATGCTGGCGGACTTCGGGGCGCGGGTGGTGAAGATCGAATCGCCGGAAGGCGGGGACGACACCCGCGGGTGGGGCCCGCCGTTCGTGGGTGGGGAGAGCGCGTACTTCCTCAGCGTGAACCGCAACAAGGAGTCCGTGACCCTCAACCTCAAGCATCCCAAGGGACGGGAGGTCCTCCACCGGCTGCTCGAACGGGCGGACGTGCTCGTGGAGAACTTCCGGCCCGGCGTGATGGACCGGCTGGGGCTCGGCTACCGCGAGCTGCACGAGCGATACCCGCGCCTCGTGTACTGCTCCATCTCCGGGTTCGGGCAGGACGGCCCGTACCGGGAGAAGCCCGCCTACGACCTCATCCTGCAGGGGATGGGCGGGATCATGGGGATCACGGGCGAGGAGGAGGGGCCGCCGGTGAAGGTGGGCGTAGCGGTGGCGGACATCGCGGCCGGGATGTTCGCCGCGTACGGGATCCTCGTGGCCCTGTGGGCGCGGGAGCGCACGGGCAGGGGGCAGTTCGTGGACGCGGCCCTGCTCGACGGACAGGTGGCCTGGCTCACGTACGCCGCGGCCAACTACTTCGCCACGGGCCAAAACCCCCGGCGCATGGGCTCCGCCCACCCGAACCTCGTGCCCTACCAGGCCTTCCGCACCCGGGATGGCTACCTGAACGTGGCGGTCGGGAGCGAGGCCATCTGGCAACGGTTCTGCGAGGTGGTGGCACCAGAGCTGCGGGACGACCCGCGGTTCGCCACGAACCCAGACCGGGTCCGCAACCGCTCCGAGCTTATCCCGCTCCTGGAAGCCCGGTTCCGGGAGCGGACCACCGCGGAGTGGCGGGAGCTCCTCGACCGGGCCGGTGTCCCCAACGGCCCCATCTACCTCATCTCCGAGGTGTTCAGCGACCCCCAGACCTTGCACCGGCAGATGAAGGTGACCATCCCTCACCCGACCGCGGGGGAGGTCACGGTGACGGGTGTCCCGGTGAAGCTCTCCGAGACGCCGGGAGAAGTCCACCGCCCACCGCCCCTCCTGGGCCAGCACACGGAGGCCGTGCTCCGGGAACTGGGGTACACGTCAGAGGAGGTCGATGCGCTCCGGAGGGAGGGCGCCATCTGAGGCGCCCGCATGCGCCGCCTCCTTCCTCTTTCCCTCTTCTCCCGGTACGAGGCGTGGTGGGCCCGGCGGCACGGACTGGTCGACCTCGCGCCCCACTCCTTCGTGCGCCTGGAACTGCGCCGCCACCGGGGAGGTCCGGTCTCCTTACGGGACGGGACCGTGGTGCGCCCCGGAGACCTCATCGCGGAGATCCACGTCGATAGCCTCCGGCTCGCCCGCCTCTACGAACAAGTCCGAGATCCGGGCCGGATGGGTCTTCTGTTCGGACGGGGGATGGCGGAGGGGTTGCGCCTCCTGGCCCAGTACCTGCGGGATCACCCGGAGCTCCATGCGGTGGCGGTGCGCGCGGCGACCCTCTACTGGATGGGGAGCGAGCGCCTGGGCTTCGAGGTGCACCCGATCCGGAATCCCCTCACCCGGCTCGCCCTCACCGTCTGGCTGAAGTTCCTCCTGGGGTACTACCACCCCCAGGGCCTGCGCCGTGCCTTCGGACGCGAGCGCCTGCGGGAGCCCCGGGAGGTGTGGATGTCCGTCCGCACCCTCTTCGCCCGGTACGGCCCCTCACCCGAGGAGGGCTCCCAACCTGACCGGCTGTAGCCCTCGCGCCCGCAGGCCCGCGAGGATTCCCGGGAGGGCCTTCAGGACCCGCTCCGGCGTGTCCGGAAACCCGCCCCGGTCGTGGAGGTTGATGATGGCGCCCGGATGGGCGCCCTGGACCACCACCCGCACCATCTCCTCCCACGGAGGCCTCCACCGGTACCCCTCGCCCCGCATGGTCCACAGCACGGGTACTAAGCCCGCCTGGGCGCACACGAGGAGGGCGGCGAGGTTGAACGTGCCCCACGGCGGCCGGAAGAAGCGGACCGCACGCCCTGCGACCTCCTCCACCACCCGGTGCCCCCGGAGGATCTCCTCCCGGGTCCTCCTCGGGCCGAGACGCCACAGGTGCGGGTGGGTGTACGTGTGGCTGCCGAGGTCGTGTCCCGCGGAGACGATCCCCCGCACGACCTCCGGGTGCTGCTCCGCGTGCCGCCCGATGAGGAAGAACGTGGCTTCGGCTCCGTGGCGAGCCAGGACTTCGAGGATCCTGGGGGTATAGAAGGGGTGCGGGCCGTCGTCGAAGGTGAGGGCGACGGATGGAACCGGTGGCCCCTTGTGAACGGCTTTGAGCCGCGCCAGGACCTGCGCGCCCAGGGTGTACGCGGCGCCCAAGCCGAGGAGACCCGGAATCCAGATCATTGCAGCCCGTGCATCCGCGGCCGAAGAGGACCTTCCGGCACCGAGCGGGGCAGGAACAGGAGGTAGCCCACCGCCACGAGGGCCAGCACGACGCCCGCAGCCCGGAACGGCTGGGTCGGCCCGAAGGCGTCCCAGAGGATCCCGCCGAGGGCCGTCCCTACGGCCACACCGAGGCCCTCCAGGGCCATGGCAAGGCCCAACATGGTGCCCCGACGGTGCGGGGGGAGGAGATCCATCACGAGGGTGTTCCAGGCCGGAAGCAAAGTGGCGTAGGCGAGCCCGAGGAGGGCCACGAGGGGAACGAGGGCCCAGGGAGACTGGAAGGCGGGCAGGAGAAGGAGCACAAAAGCACCCACCCCCAAGCTCAAGGGCAGGACCTCCACCCGGCCCACGCGGTCCAGCACGCGCCCGAGGGGCACCAAGAGCAGTACCGTAAGCCCGGGACCTGCCACCAGGAGTCCTCCGATCCACAGGGGCGTGAGGTGGAGGACCTCCCGGGCATAGGGCGAGAGGACCGGGAGCAACATCCCGCCGCCCAGGGTCTGGAGGACCATGCCCGCAAAAAGAGGCCACAGCGCCCGGCCTCCTCCGTCCGGCCGAGACCCGCGGAGGCGCCACCCGGCCTGCGGGGTCCACGGGAGATCGGTGGCGCTGGGCACGAGGAGGAGGGTGATCAAAAGACACGCCACCACGAACCCGAACGCCAACGTGGTGTGGATGCCCACGAGGAAGTTGGCGATGGCGAACCCCGCGCCGGTCCCCACCATCCAGCCGGTGAGGACGGCGCCCACCGCTCCACCCCGCCCCCCGTCCTCCGTGGCCGCGGCAAGTCCTGAGACCACGGAGGGCCAGACGGGCGCTGCCCCAAGCCCGCCTAAGGCCGCGGCCATGAGGATCACCCAAGTCCGCTTGGCCTCCACCAGCAGCAACACGGAGAGGACGAAGAGCAATAGGCCCACCACCAGCGGGCCCCGACGGCCCACCCGGTCGATGATCCACCCCGCAGGAAGCTTTGTGGCAAGCTCCGTGAAGGAGTGCACGGAGAGCGCCAACCCTACCACGGACATGGAGTGCCCGGCCCCGAACCGGAGGTGGTTGGGGAGGAGGGCGAAGAGGAGGGCGGCCCGGCCGCACTCAAACAGGCCGATGAGGAGGACGGAGGGACCGATGCAGCCGCGGGCCCTCACCGCCTTCCCCTCGGAAGGAGCTCCAGGATGCGGCGCGCCGCCTCCCGGGCTGCATCCGGCCGGGCCACCCGTCGCGCGGCCTGGCGCATGTGCTCCAGCACCCCGGGATCTCCCAGAAGGCTCTCCAACAACCGCGCGAGCTCCGCGGGATTCCGGGCCACGCGGGCCGCGCCCGCGACCACCAGCATGTGGGTGTTCCACTCCTCCTGACCCGGGATCGGCCGGTAGATCACCATGGGGAGGGCCTTGGCCAGCGCCTCGGACACCGTCACCCCGCCCGCCTTGGTGATGAGGAGGTCCGCGCAGGTCATCCACTCCGCCACGTTCGTCACGTACCCTTCGACCCGCACCTCCCCCTGCCGACTGTGGCGTCGGAGCCGCTCCACGAGGGTTGCGTCGCGGCCGCAGATGAACACCGCCTGCACCCGGTGCCGGAGGCTCAGGATCACCCGGTGGACGTCGAGGAGGCCGCCCAGCATGGCGTACGCGCCCGCCATCACGAGGACCGTGGTGCGCCGCGGATCCAGCCCCAGACGCGGAGCCACCTCCCTACGGTCCATGGGGACCGTGAACTCCCGGGCGATGGGGATCCCGGTGACGAGGATCCGCTCGGGCGGGACACCCCGGTCCACCAACCCCAAGCGCACCTCCTCCGAGGGGACGCAGTACAGGTCCACGTGCGGGTGGATCCACTGGGAGTGGATGGCGTAGTCCGTGAGCACCACCGCGGAGGGCTGCGCGATCTTGCCCTCTGCCTTGAGGTCGGAGACCACCCCTGCGGGCGTAGGATGCACGTGTACCAGGAGGTCTGGACGCGAGGTCTGCACGTAGGCCGCTAGCCTGCGCTTTCCGAGCCGGTTGATGAGCCGCTGGGTGGGCGAGTCCGGCCGGATGTTCTCCGTGGCGTAGTAGAAAGCGCCCCACGCCGCGGGTGCGTGCCGCACGCTGGTCACGTACAGGGAGCGCACGAACCGGTTGAGGGCGGGGTTCACGAAGGTCTCGAAGAAGTCCACGATCTCCACGCGGATGCCGGGACAGTGCTCCGTCCACGCCGCTTGGAGCGCCTCCGCCACCCGCTGGTGCCCGCCGCCGTAGGTGGCGGAGAGGACGAGGAGGAACGGGGCGGGCTCACGTCCGAGGGGGTGGCGCCCACCGGGGCTCATCCTCGGCGGCCGTGCACTTCGTGGATCTCCGGCACTTCGAAGGCCCGCCGCCACGGTACCGCGTCCGGGGGAAGCAGGATCCGGATGCCGCGGGGGAATACCCGGACGTGGATCCGGGCAAAGGTCCCAACGGGATTTCCGTCCACGTGGGCCTCCACGGGCCGGTCCGCCTGGATGGTGACCTCTCGGGCCCGCTGGATGAGGAGTTCGGGGATGGGGGTGCGCCGGATCATCTTCACGGCCACGTTGATGGACCGGATCCGCCGCATGTCCCGCACCACGTACAGGTCCAGAAGGCCGTCCCGGAGGCTTGGAGTTGGCAGGGAAGGCACCCGTTCCCCGTACATCCGGCCGTTCACCACGGCCACGAACAGCACCCGGCCCCGGAAGGCGTCCTGTTCCGTGCGGACCTCCACCTCCAGAGGCTCCCGGCTTGCCGCGATCTCAAGAAGGGTGGCCAGGTAGTACACCGCCCGGCCCCGCAGCAGCGCCCGCCCGCGCAGGCGCTGGGCCCCCGCGGCCACCCGGGCGTCGAACCCGAACCCGAAGAGGTTCAGGAAGTACCGGTCGTTCGCCTGGGCGATGTCCACCTCGCCCGCCACCCCTTCCGCCAGGACCGCGACGGCCTTGGTGAGGCTTCGGGGAATGGGGAGGGCACGGGCGAACTCGTTGGCGGTTCCCGCGGGGACGATGCCCATCGGGATCCGGGCGCCGGCCCGCATGATCCCGTTCGCCACCCCGTTGACCGTCCCGTCCCCGCCGACGGCCACCACGGCCCGGAAGCCCGCCTCCGCCGCACCCGCGGCCAGCTCCGCGAATCCCTCAAATCCGGTGGCGTACCGCACCTCGTGCACGATGCCGTGGGAGCGCAGCACGCGCACCACCGCGGGCAGGAGCTCTAAGGCACGGCCCGCGTACGGGTTCACCAGCAGCAACAGCGGCTCGTTCAAACCGACCCCATTCTACGCCCGGCCTCCCGTGGGCGCCACCTCAGCCGGAGGCGAGCTTGCGGTCGAGGCACTCGAAGAACTGCCCTGCCAGCATGCGGGCGATCCCCGGGATCATGCGGCTTCCGATGGTGAGGGCTCCGCCCACCTGCACGTCTCCCGACCAGCGCACCTCCGTCTCTGCCCCGCGGTCGATGAGCTCCAGCAGTCCTGTGGCGCGCACAAAGCCGGCAGCCCCGCTCCCCTCCACCTGGACCGCGTAGCGGTCCGGCGGGGTGCGTTCCGTGATGCGCAGCTTGCCCCGGTACGTGCCCCGCACCGCGGCGATGCCGATAGAAAGAGTCGCCTCAAACTCGTCCGGTCCGATGGGCCGCAGCTCCTCCAGCCCCGGGGTGCAGGACGCTAGGGCCTGCGGATCCTCCAGAAGCTTCCAGACCTGGTCCCGGGGCGCGTGTAGGATCTGCGTTCCCTCGATCCGCATCGATCCCTCCGAATCTCCGGTTTTGGTGAGGCCGATTCCCGTAAGGTTCTCCGGCTGCCCCGGAAATCCTACCGGCCTCCGGGTCGTCGGGCCCGTGGTATACTGCTTGCGGCGTGCCCCGGTCGTCTAGCCAGGCCTAGGACTCCGGTCTTTCAAGCCGGCAACACGGGTTCGAATCCCGTCCGGGGCACCAGGTCTATCGGCCCCACACCAGGGCGCAGGCGGCCCAGGTGAACCCGCCTCCAAACGCCACCAGGACCACCCGGTCTCCTTCCCGGATGCGGCCGTCCTGGACCGCCTCCCAGAGGGCGATGGGCACCGAGGCGGACGAGGTGTTCCCGTACCGGTCGATGTTGCAGATGAACCGGTCGAAGGGGAGCTCCAGGGCCCGGGCCACCGCCTCCACGATCCGCCGGTTCGCCTGGTGGGGCACCACCCAGTCGATCTCCTCCAATCGCCATCCGGCCCTTCGGGCCGCCTCCGCGATGGCCTCCGGGACCACCCGGACCGCCAGCTTGAAGAGGGTGCGGCCGTCCATGCGCACGTAGTGGAGGCGGTTCGCCACGGTCTCGGGGCTCGCCGGCATCCGGGTCCCTCCGGCCAGCATCTTGAGGACGTCCCCCGCGCTCCCGTCCGCGCCCACCACCACCGCCTGCACTCCCCGGCCTTCGCCCGCGGGTCCCAGGACCACCGCACCCGCCCCGTCTCCCACCAGCACGCAGAGGGTCCGATCCGTCCAGTCCACGATCTTCGAGAGCACTTCCGAGCCCACCACCAGCACGTACCGGGCCGCCCCGCTCGCGATCATCTGCGACCCCAGCACCACCCCGTACACGAACCCCGAGCACGCGGCGAGGAGGTCGAACGCCCCGGCCCGCCGGGCGCCGAGACGGTCCTGGACGAGGCACGCGGTGGCCGGCAGCAGGTAGTCGGGCATGGTGGTGGCGCAGATCACGAGGTCGAGGTCCTCTGCCGGGACTCCCGCATCCCGCAGAGCCTCCTGGGCCGCGGGGACCGCGAGGTCGGAGGTGGCCAGCTCGGGGTCTGCCACCCGCCGGGTGCGGATCCCCGTGCGCTCCACGATCCACTCGTCGGAGGTCTCCACCATCCGCTCCAGGTCGTGGTTGGTGAGGACCTGAGGCGGAAGGTGGACCCCGATCCCCAGGACCGCGGCCTGCCTCACCAGCTCCCGCACGGCCATCACGCCCGGCTCCGGGGACGCTGGTACGCGCCCATCAGGGTAAGTCCACCGTCCACCACGATCACCTGCCCCACGATCCACTCCGCATCGTCCGAGCACAAAAAGGCGATGACCCGGGCGACGTCCTCCGGCGTACCCAGCCTCCCCTTGGGTGTAGCGGCCAGCATGGCCTGGGTGAAGGCCTCCCGGTCCCCTTCCGCGTAGATCCAGAGGGACTCCGTGTCCACCACTCCCGGGCTCACCGCGTTCACGTTGATCCCAAGGGGCGCTGCCTCCACCGCGAGGTACCGGGTGAGGGTTTCCAGGGCGGCCTTGGCGCTCGCGAGGAGAGCGTAGTCCGGGAGGTAGCGCTGGGTCGGAAACCCGGAGACGACGATGATGCGGCCCCGGCGGCCGCGCATGAGCCGCATGGCCTCCTGGGCGGCCTGGACGAAGCTGAACACGTTGAGCTGGTAGGTGCGGGCGAGGTGGTGGGGTTTTAAGTCCTCGAAGCGGCGGAAGGCGGTGGCGGCGGCGTTGGCCACGAAGATGTCCAGGTGTCCGAACCGTTCCTCCACCGCGCGGAAGAGGGCCAGGACCTCCTCCGGGTGCTCCAGGTCCGCCTGAACCGCCTCGGCCCGGCGGCCCATGGCCGTGATGGCCTCCACCACCTCTCCCGCCCGGCCCTCCTCCCTCCGGTAGTGCACTACCACATCAGCCCCCCGCTCCGCCAGCGCGATGGCCGTGGCGCGGCCGATGCCGCGGCTTGCCCCGGTGACGAGCGCGACCTTGCCCTCGAGCGTCACGGTTCTCCCTCCGGTGTGATCACGAATCGCACGGCCTCCGGCGGCCGGGCTCGCAGGGTGGCGATGGCCTCGTGGATCTGCGTGAGCGGCCACGTCCGGGTCACGCTCCGGCTGAGGTCCAGCCGGCCGGAGCTCGCCAGGTGGATGACGGTGGCGATCTCGTGGGGGGTGGCCCCGAAGGCGGATCGGATCTCGATCTCCCGGCGCACGAGGTAGGAGGAACCCGGGAGCACCAGGGGCTCGTCGGAAACCCCCACGAGCACCACCCGGCCACCGATGCGGGTGGCGCCGATGGAGGCCCGCACCGTCTCCGGCCGGGAGACGAAGTCCACGGTGAGATCCGCACCCCGGCCGTCCGTGAGGCGGCGGATCTCCCGTACCAGGCTGCGGTCGGGCGTGGCCACCACCACCTCCACTCCCAGCGGCCGCAGCCGCTCCGCGGTGGCCTCCCGCCGCACCACCACGATCACGGGGTCCCCGCCGAACAGCTTCGCCAGCATCGCCCCATGGGTGCCCACCCCGCCTGCACCGTAGATCACCACGCTCTGGCCCGGCTGCAGCTGCCCTCGGGTCAGGACCGCGTGGAACGCCGTGGCCACCGCGTCCGGCAGGATGGCGCCCACGGGGAACGGAAGCGATCCGGGCAGGTGGAAGAGGTTCTGGGCAGGCACCACGATGTACTCCGCGAACCCGCCCGGACACGTGAGCCCGATGAGCTCGGGCGCAAGGCACGCGGACTGCCGGCCGTCCAGGCACGACCAGCACCGGCCGCACGCCACGTACGGGTTCACCACCACCCGGTGCCCGGGCCGCCATGGCTCCGCGTCCTCCCCGGGCTCCACCACCTCCCCCGCCACCTCGTGCCCCAGTACCACGGGCCACTGGACCTCCGGCGGAAGCCGCAGGCCGTCCAGGATCTCCAGGTCCGTGCCGCAGATCCCCGCGGCCCGTACCCGCACCAAGACCTCACCGTTCTGGGGCCTTGGATCAGGCACCTGCTCAAGGCGCAGCTCCCGCGCCGGAGAGCGCTCGTACACGCGGGCCGCCAGCATCCTAGGCCTCCGGCGAGAGGAGCGCCCGGGCGATCACCAGCTTCTGGATCTCCGCGGTCCCCTCCTCGAACCAGAGGGCCCGGGCGTCCCGGTAGATCCGCTCGATGGGATGCCCCCGCAGGTACCCGATACCCCCGCAGATCCGGAGGGCCTTGTCCGTCGCCCGCCCCACCATCTCAAGACCGAAGAGCTTGGCCATGGCGGCCTCCGTGGTACAGGGCTCTCCGGCATCTACCTTCCGGGCTGCGTCCAGCACCAGGAGCCGCGCGGCCTGCACGTCCACCGCCATCTCCGCCAGGGCGAACTGGATGGCCTGCCGGGTCGCGAGGGGTTTGCCGAAGGTGATCCGACGTTGGGCATGCTCCCGGGCGATGTCCAGGGCCCGTTGCGCGAGGCCCACGCAGCTCGTGGCGATGGAGATGCGGCTCGGGTCCAAAAACCCCCGCAGGACCATCTGCAGCCCCTGCCCCTCCTCTCCCAGGAGCGCGTCTTCGGGGACGAAGCAGTCCTCGAACACGAGGAGCCCGTGCCCCGTCCCCGTAAGGCCCATCCCTTCCGGCTGGAGGGTGATCCGGAGTCCGGGTGCGGTGCGGGGCACGAGGAAGGCGGAGATCCCGTGGGCACCGCGGCTCCGGTCCGTGTAGGCCACCACGACGAAGGCCTCCGCGATGTCCGCGAAGGTAATCAGCCACTTGCGGCCCCGCAGCACCCACCCGCCCTGCACCCGGTGGGCCTCCGTCCGGATGTCCGTGCCCGTGCCCGCGTCCGGCTCCGTGAGGGCGAACGCCAGTTTGGCCTCTCCCGTGGCCCACCGGGCAAGGTAGCGCTGTTTGTGCGCCTCGGTGCCGTACCGGTCGAGGAGGCGCCACAGCCCGTTGTGGACGTGCACGATCATCCGCACCGACCCGTGGGACTGGGCCACCACCTCGAGGATGGGGACGTACTCCGTCATCCGTAGACCCCAGCCACCGTACCGGGGAGGCAGGGTGAGGCGCAAGAGGCCCTTCCGGGCGAGCCGGTCCCACAGGTCCGGAGGGACCGTGTGGGTCCGCTCGATCTCCTCTGCCACCGCCTCCAGCTCCCCGAGGACGAAGGCCCGGACCTCCTCCCGGTAGGCGGCGAGGTCCGCGGGCTTCGGGGCCGGTTCCGCCGCGGTGCTCATCGTTTCCCTTTCTGGTCCCGAACCCATCCGCTCCCCCGCGGTCGTCTGGCCAAGGGGCTCGATCTCCCGAAGTATTCTGCACGGTCCGCAAAAGTCCTACCCCGGTTGTCCGCGGGGCGGGCCCGTGATAGAGTGCTGGGCAGAGTTTGCACGGGAGAGGGCAGGTCGATGGACAAGCGGGCGGTGCTGGAGCGCGCGGAGGAGCTGGGGGTGCGGTTTGTACGCCTGCAGTTCACGGACATCCTCGGCACCCTGAAGAACGTGGAGATCCCCGTGGACCTGCTGGAGCGGGCCCTCGACGGCGAGATCATGTTCGACGGCTCCTCCATCGAGGGATTCGTACGGATCGAGGAGTCGGACATGTACCTCGTCCCCGACCCCGCGACCTTCGCGGTCTTCCCGTGGAAGGAGGGGGAGGGGAAGACCGCCCGCCTCATCTGTGACGTGTACACCGCGGATGGCGAGCCCTTCGAGGGGGATCCCCGGTACGTGCTCAAGCGGGCGGTCGCGCGGGCGGCCCGCATGGGCTACACCATGATGGCGGGTCCTGAGTGCGAGTTCTTCCTGTTCCCCGTGGACGCGGAAGGAGAGCCCGTGCTCACCACCCACGACCGGGCGGGCTACTTCGACTTGGCGCCCGTGGATCAGGGAGAGGAGGCCCGGGCGGACATGATCACCGCCCTGCGGGCGATGGGGTTTGAGGTCGAGGCGGGACACCACGAGGTGGCGCCCGGCCAGCACGAGATCGACTTCAAGTATGCGGATGTGCTGCGCACCGCGGACAACGTGGCCACCTTCCGGTTCGTGGTGCGCACCATCGCCCGCCGGCACAACCTCCACGCCACCTTCATGCCTAAGCCCATCGCGGGCATCAACGGGAGCGGCATGCACACCCACCAGTCCCTCTTCCGGGACGGCCGCAACGCCTTCTACGACCCGGAGGGGCCGTACCAGCTGAGCCAGGAGTGCCTGTGGTACATCGGAGGGCTCCTGACCCATGCGCGGGGCATGGCCCTGGTCACTAACCCCCTCGTGAACTCCTACAAGCGGCTGGTGCCAGGCTATGAGGCGCCCGTGTACATCGCGTGGGCGGAGCGCAACCGCTCGCCCCTCGTCCGGGTCCCCGCGGCCCGGGGAGAGGGGACCCGGGTGGAGCTGCGCATGCCGGACCCCTCCTGCAACCCGTACCTGGCCTTCGCGGTGATGCTGACCGCGGGCCTCGACGGGATCGAGCGCCATCTGGATCCCGGGCCGCCCATCAACCGCAACATCTACGCCATGACCGAGGAGGAGCTAGAGCGCCTTCAGATCCGGGTTCTCCCCCGCAACCTCGGGGAAGCCATCGAGGCCTTCCTCGCAGACGAGGTGGTGTGCGAGACCCTCGGCTCCCACATCGTCTCCAACCTAGTACTGGCCAAGCGGCAGGAGTGGCGGGAGTACTCCGCCCAGGTCCACCCGTGGGAGATCGAGCGCTACCTCACCCGGTACTAACGGCGCATTCCGGCACGGAAGTTGCAGAGTAAGCCGGGCGGGATGAGGTGCCCGCGGTGCGGAGGCCCGCTCCAGACCCTCATCTCCGGCTGGTTCGTGCGGTCCGGGGAGGAGTGGGTGTGGGTGCGGGTCGTCCGGCAGGTCTGCAGCGGGTGCGGGCTGGAATGGCCTGACCTCTCCCTCCGGTGTGCCCCCGTGCGGGAGTTCACCCCGAGCCTCAAGGGGCTCCAGGGGTCAGGGGACCTCATTGTGGTCCGGCATCCGGACGGCACCCTGGAGGTGGTGAGCTGACCGGCTGACCTCTGCACCGAGGAGGAAACCCGCGGCCACGAAGTACCCCCACACCAGGAAGACCACCACGCCGGCCAGGGAGCCGTACACCAGTTGGTAGTGGACGATGCGGCCCACGCCCCAGACCATCCCCTGCCGGGCCAGCTCGAACAGCGCCGTGGCCGTCAGGGCCCCTGGCCAGAGGTCGTGCCAGGGGATCCTGCGGTTCGGCAGGAGGCGGTAGGCGGTGAGGAAGGCCAGGAAGGCCAGGACACCCGGCAAGAGGGTCCGGACCCCCCACATCCCCGACAGCCCCCGGAGCCCCTGAACGAAGCCCTCCGGGGCGAACCGCTCCACGAGGACGAGGAAGACGGAGAACACGAGGGAAGCGCCCAGGATGGTGCCCACGAGGAGGGTGGAGAGGAGCTCTACGGCCTTCCGCCTCCAGTAGGCCCGGGGGTGCCGTACCCCCCAGATGCGGTTCAGGCTGTGCCGGGCGACGCCCGCGGCGGCGCTGGAGGTCCACAGGAACGTGGCGATGGCTGCGATCCCCACGGTCCCCCGAGCCCGGACGGCCTCCTCGAGGTTCCTTAAGACCACCTCCAGGGCCGGAGGCGGCAGGTAGAGGGCAAGGGTGTGGGCGAGGGAGGCCCGGAGGTACGCGGGGTCCACGAAGAAGGCAGCGAGGGCCACGGCGGCGAGGAGGAGGGGGAAGACCGAGAGCAGCACGTGGTAGGCGATGGCCGCGGCGAGGATCGTCCCGTCGTGCTCCAGGAACCCCTGGAGGGCGGCCCGCATGAGCCGGGCAAGGGCGCTCACGGTCCCATTGTAGGCGTGTGAGCGTCAGGTCGATTCTCCCCACCTCCACCGCCCTTGTTGATCGGGGCAAGGAGTTCGGAAGCCGAGAGGTCCAGGCGGTCGAGGATGACGGGCGGAAAGGCGGCGACATCGGGGCTGATGTGGG
>FWWM01009012.1_pt1 | contig 18739 bp, 18 predicted proteins | sample 2228351 | NCBI WGS metagenome assembly FWWM01 (sample SAMEA103939774, study PRJEB20133) | metagenome
GGGTGAAACATCACGAGAGGTGATCCGGTAACTTCCAACTCGTCCAACCTCACAAACCCACGAAACTTAATATACTTTGCGGCAACGCTCAGGCCTTTGTTGACCATTTGTTCCGACTGCCGCTGTCCATATGACAAACCTTGAGGTGCCCCCTTGCTGGCCGGCTGACACGCCGGCCCGGGTGCCCCGCCGAAAGCCGGAATGAATGCCGGAGCAGCACGGCATCAGCACCGCAGCGTCTGGACCATGCAGGGAAGGAGCACACACCACGCTATGGATAGCGACCGTGTCCACACCATAAAATCTCGTGTTCTCAGAGCTGTAGCAGGATATTGGCTGTGCTGCGGGTTCCGCGAAAGCTGCCCCGTGACGTGCTACAAGGGCGCTACAGCGCTACGGAAGCCGTGATTTGCCGGGCTGCGCAGCGACATGAGGATCGCAAGCAAGCGACCCGTGCACTGCTCCCCTTGGAAGCACGGGTTCATCTCTCGTCGGGCGTCATGGACAAGACCGGTGCGTCAGCAGCGGCGGATGTCGGGTTCAGCGGCGCGTGCTTGCTACCGCGCGGTCAGGACGTACCGGGTGGCCGTGCGCGGAAGCGGCGCGGGTCGAAGAACCAGATCAGCATGACCGCGCCGGTGACAGCTGCGGCGATCCAGCAGGCAGCCGCGAGGGCAGGGGCATAGCCCAGCAGACGGGCCGCCAGACCTGCCAGCAGCAGTCCTGTGCACAGCGCCGCTAATCGGCGCACGACCGGCCAGTTGCGTCGCTTGAACCCGACCCGCCGCGTCTCGGCCGTCCAGGCCGCCAGCTGTTCCTTCGAGGGTCCGCCCATCTTCAGTCCCCCAGCGACAAGGCGAGTAGCGTGCCGCGCAGCTGCTTGCGGGTAGCGGCTCCCGCCTCCGCGCCTCCGTCGTATAGCACGCGCGCGAGCGCCTGGCTGCGTTCGTCAGGCAGCTTCAGCCCGACGTCCCTGCAGACGGCGTCCACGTCGGCTCGCAGGCGGTCGAGCCGGTCCCAGTCGACCGGCCCGTAGTAGCTCCGGGGCACGGTGTCCTCGCCCAAGATCACCCATTCGGGATCGACGTCGTAGTCGCGCCGGAGCTTCGCCATTAGGGCGACCGGCGGCTCAGCCCCGCCCAGTTCCCAGCTGACCAGTGCGCGCTTCGAATAGCCCAGCGCCTTTGCAAACGCGTCCTGACCCAACCCGGTCCTGAGCCGTACCGCCTTGATCCGTTCGCCGATGGTAGATGCGCCGCTCACGTCGCCATGGCCTGTTGTATTATCCTGCTCACTATGGCGCAATAGTGCCACTATGCTATCATGGCACGGGAGCGGTGCCGGCGACCAGCATTACGCCGGACAGGGGCAGGAATTTTATGGGCGGTCAGGTCAATGTGCGCCTCGGCGACGACGACGATGCGGACCTCACCCGTTGCGCGGCCGAGCGCGGCGTCGAGCGCGCCACCTTGGCCAAATCGTTCGTTCGGGAATGTCTCGATGCGTGGCGGGAGGGGCGGGCCGTATTCGACCGGCCTGAGCAACTAGGCCCCGGTGACGTCGTCGCCTTCGGCGCTAGGCTGGACAAGGCGGTCATGGAGATCGACCGCATCGCCCAAGCCTGGGCAGCGCATGAGAGCGACATGCACAGGCTGGAGCGCGAGGATCAGCTGGCGCTGACGCGAGCCCGGACCGAGTTCATCAAGGGCATGCCGGAGCGCATTACCGCCAGCTTCAATCCGATCAGGGCGGAGATGCGGCTGCTTGCCGAGCGGATCGACAAGCAGCCGCGTCTGGATGCCATCGACGAACGGCAGCGCGACCACACCGAGGCGTTGCGGGAGAACACCGCCGCCATCAGGAGCCTCGAGCAGCAGCCCCGGACGAAGGTCAGCTACACCGTCTGGGACAGGGACTGGTCGGGTCGCAAGGTCGGTGCGGCGCTGTCGATCGTATGGTTGCTCTGCGTCGGCAGCTACTTCCTTGCGGCGATGGCGCTGCCGCCGTCGTGGTTCGCGGTCCGCTCGGCTAATTTCCTGCTGGGCGGCGGGGATCAGGCGGTCTGCGCGCTCGTGAATTACCGGCTCGCGACCGACAGCTGCCGGACGCAGTTCGAGGGCAAGGCAGGCAAGATTGTGGTGCGGGCGAGGCCCGGCACGTCGCAGGGCCGACAATGATCTCGGTCGCTGCGGTCGGTTCGGCCTCCGACGCAGCCGCCTATTACGCCCAAGACAATTATTACACCGCCGATCAGGCAGAAGGGACCAGCGCCTGGGCAGGCGAGGGGGCGGCAGAACTGGGTCTGTCCGGGCCGGTCGACGCCGAGCGGTTCGAACAGGTGCTCACCGGTGAACTCCCCAACGGTGTCGTGCTGGACGCCAAACGGGGTGGGCACCGGGCGGGCTGGGACCTCACCATGTCCGTGCCCAAGTCGGTGTCGATCCTGGCGCTGGTGGGCGGTGATGCGCGATTGGTGGTCGCGGTACGGGAATCGGCCGCCTCCACCCTTGCCTGGACGGAGCGCAACATCGCGGAAGGGCGGGTCTGGAACGGCAGGGGACAGGCGCCCGAGACGACCGGCCGCTTCGTGGCCGCGACCTTCCTCCACGACGTGAACCGCAGCGGCGAGCCGCAGCTCCACGTTCACAACGTCATCGCCAATGCGACCCGCACCGCCGACGGCAAGTGGCGGGCGCTGCACGCGGACCAGCTGTACGAGCGCCAGCACGTCATGGATGCGGTGTTCCTGTCTGCGCTGCGCAGCCGGGTCGAGACGCTCGGCTTTGCGACAATTCCTCGGCACGATGGTCGCAACGGCGCCTTTGAGATCGCCGGTGTGTCCCGCGCTGTGGTGGAAGCATTCTCCGTCCGCTCGGCCGAGATCGATGCGTACATCAAGGCGCGCGGGCTGGAGAACACGGCGCAGACGCGCGAATATGCGGCGCTGGCTACCCGCGATCCCAAATCCCCCGAGATTGCCCCGGAGCAGCGCGCGGAAGGGTGGCGGCGGTTGGCCGCGGAGAAGGGGTTGGATCCGGCAGCATTGGTGAAGGCCGCGCTGGCTGAGGCGGGGCGGGGGCATGATGTGTGGACGCGCGCGATGCGGGGCGTGCGCGGAATAGGGGAGCGCGGTCTTGCCATCGCCGGACGCATGGGGCTGACCCCGCGCGACGGCGATCCGCTGGTCCCTGAGCGACTGGGACGACTGGAGCCGCGCGCCTATGCCGCGGCGCAGGCGGTCGCATCGGCGGTGCGGGATCTTGGCGAGCGGGAGGCGGCGTTCGACCGCCTGGAGCTCATCCGGGAGAGCCTGTCGCGCAGCGGGCCGGTGACGGTCGCCGATGTCGAGGCCCGACTGGCGCTGCTGCAGGCGAAAGGCCTGTTGCTCGGCGATGGCGATCGGATGGTGACGACGCAAGGGTCGGTGCGGCTCGAGCAGGCGTACCTTGCCACCGTCGAGGCGGGGAGGGGGCAGTCCGCTCCTATCGTTCCGCCGGCCGATGCCGCGATCCGGGTGCAGGAGGCAGCACGCGAGTTGGGGCTGCATCGCCTCAACCCGGGTCAGGAGGCCGCGGCCGTGCTGATGCTGTCCTCGTCCGACCGGGTGGTGAACGTGCAGGGCGGATCGGGACGCGGCAAGTCGACCGCGATGGCGCCGGTGACGGCGGTAGCGAAAGCAGAAGGACGGGCGGTGATCGGGCTCGCCATCGCCAGCGCGAAGGCGAGCGAGTTCGGGCGCGACACCGGTGCTGACGTGAGCACGGTTGCCCGCTTCCTCGCGCGTCATGCCCGCGTGATCGACGGCACGGCCCGACCGGAACAGGTCGCCCGCGTGAAGGCGGAGCTGGCCGGTGCGATCGTCATGGTCGAGGAAGCCGGACAGCTCGGTACGCGCGACATGGAGCGGATCGTGCGTCTTGCCAACATGACGGGCGTCGCCCGCGTCGTGCAGACCGGCGATACCCGCCAGCTGACCGCGATTGCGGCCGGCAAGCCGTTCGAGGCGAGCCAGAAAGCCGGCGTCGCCACGGCCCATATCACCGAGAATCTGCGTTCCCGGTCCGATCAGATGAAGGCTGTCACCGCCGCGCTCGACCGCGGCGATGTGTCGGGTACGTTCGTGATCCTCAGGCCCGCGACGACCGAGGTGCCGGGGAACGCGGTGGCGACGACGGCCGCGGCGCGTTGGGCAGCGCTGCCGCTAGGCGAACGCGACGCCACCCTCCTGCTGACCGCCGGTCGCGCCATGCGCAGCGAGGCCAACCAGGCGGTACAGGCCGAGCTGAAGGCGAGCGGCGAGATCGCCGCCACGGGCAAGTCGTTCACCGTGCTCGACCGTGTCAACGCCACCAGGGAGGGCGCGCGACTGATGCGCGCCTATCGGCCCGGCCATGTGGTCGAGGTCCGCACGAACCTGCCCAGCCAGGGCCTGGTTCGGGGCGACCGTGGTGTCGTGACCGGCGTCGAGGGCGACCGGGTGCGGCTCGGCATGGCGGACGGTAGCGAGAAGCTGTTCCGGCCCGGCCGGTTAGCCAGGAACCTCGACCGCGATGCCGTGTCGATCTTCGCAGTGAAGGAGGTCGAGCTGCACGTCGGTGATCGCATCCGCTGGAGCGACAACGACCGGACCCGCGGACTCGACAACGGTGCGATGGCGCGGGTCGAGGAAGTAGGGCGGGGCAGGTTGGTCGTGTCCTCCCTCGTCGACGGCACAGTGCACGAGATCGCGTCCGGCGATCATATGGCCGAGCGACTGGACCTTGCCTATGCGATCAACGTCCATGTCGCACAGGGGGTCACCACCGAGCACGGCATCGTGGCGATGCGCTCGTCGGAACGCAAGCTGCTGACCGAACGGTCGTTCCTGGTCGCGCTCACCCGCGTGGCGGACAAGGTGGGACTGGTGCTCGACGACGGGCGGAAGGTCGAACGGCACGTCACCCGCAACACCGGCGACAAGACCTCGGCGCTTGATGTGGTCGAGCGTGGCCAGGCGACCGACGCCATCCGCCTGCCGGATGCGGGCTCCCCGCTCGACCGGGCGCTGGAGCGTTACGCCCAGTTGTTCCTGGCGGCTGAGCGAATGCGCGAGGACGGGCGGGAGCTGTCGCCGTCCAAGGTGCGCGAGCTGGACGCGGCCTCGGCCGCGCTCGACCGGGTCCGGCCCTATGCGGCCGAGGATCTGCGGATCGTGCTGGACCGCAGCGCCGACCCGGTACGGGGTCTGGAGCAGATCGCTCCGGGAGAGTTGCGGCAGGTCTGGGCGGAGGAGGGGCAGGCGCGTGCCGATCCTCGCGCCTATGCCGACCGGTTCGTTGCCGACTGGCGGTCGGCGTCGGGCGACCGGGGTGCGGGCAAAACGCCGCGGATCGAAGACCGGGCCGAGCGCCGCCTCGAGCGTCTCGAGAACCGCATGACGCGGCAGCCGGCGCTGGAGAAGGCGCTCGACGCCCGCATCCCCGAGCGCCAGCTACGCCTCGACGGCCCCGGCATGGGCGGAGGTGGCCGCGAACGGGACTACGGTATGGAGATGTAAGAGCCCGACTCATAATTCGAGTTTTGCGATACGGCGTGTCATGCGCCTGATGGAAGCGATGATGAGCCAGGCTTCGGCGGAGGCGACGGACGCCTCCCAATCTTTGGCGAGACGCCGACATCGGTTGAGCCATGCGATGGTGCGCTCGACGACCCAGCGCCGGGGCAGGACGACGAAGCGGTGGGCATCGGAACGCCGGACGATCTCGATGGCGAGGTGGTCGATATGCGCGATAGCGGCGGCCAGTTTCTGCCCGGCATAGCCGCCATCGGCGAAGAAACGGCTCAGGGACGGATAGGCGTCGCGACAGCGTTCGATGAGGTCCGGTGCGCCGTCGCGGTCCTGGATGTCAGCGGAGCGCACCAGTCCGTCGAGGAGGTTGCCGGCCGTGTCGGTCGCGATATGGCGCTTGCGGCCCTTGATCTTCTTGCCGGCATCATAGCCGCGCGGCCCACCCGCTTCGGTGGTCTTGACCGACTGGCTGTCGATGATGCCCGCAGTCGGTTCTGCCTCGCGCCCTTCGGCAATCCGTACTCCGGCTACCAGCACCGCGTTGATCGCATCGAGCAGGCCGCTGTCGCGCATCCGGTAGAAATGGTACTGCACGGTCGTGAACGGGGGAAAGTCCCGGGGCAGTTGCGCCCACTGGCATCCCGTCGCGGCAAGGTACTGGATCGCGTTCCACAGATCCCGTGCCCGGTGCAGGCGCGGGCGGCCCACCTTCGTCGTTCGAGCCAGCAGCGGCGCAATGATCGCCCATTCCGCATCGGTGCAGTCGCTTGTGTAACGCAGCCTACTTCTGTCATGCTCGCGACGAGCGGTTTCGGTCCAGCCCATGTGCTCTCCAAGGTCTTCGCAAAACCCGGTGAATCACAACTGACTGAAATCGCTCAACCTAATTTTCGGTCGGGTTCTAAGCCGAGGTAGAAAGTTGTGTTTCGCGTGTGTCCCGTTTGCCGGGCTTCACTCAGTCTTCCGCAGCTTCCGTCCTGTCGAGTGCGACAAGGCGCTCATACTCTTCGACCGGCACGATGGCGATCATCGGCGATCCGTCGCGTTCGACTGCGATCGCACCTTCGGCTGCCAGCGCAAGGCATTCACGGACCTGGGCGGGTGTGCGGGGAAAGGGGACCGTGCGCATGGCCGTATCATATCACTCCGCGAGAATCGTAACTAGGGCTGCGCTACGTCAAACACCCAATCAGGCGGTGCTGATGAAGGCAGCTATCTCGAATGATATAGCAGCGGTGAGGCTGGCGAGATCACCGATTGGATCGATACGCATTGCGCGCCGCGGCTGGTCATGGCCGATGGCAGACCGCACGGCTTGAAACGCTCCTCGGAAGAACGTAATGTGAACGAATGATACTGATAATCTTCGCCGGTACCCTTTGAGCGATCGCGATGTATTTTTGAGAGAGTACACCTCAGCACTTGCTGAGGATGGTGCTTCGGTTCTTGTCGGTGCCGGCACTTCCATGGCCGCGGGGTATCCCTCGTGGAAGGGCTTGCTGCAGGAAATTGCGGGTGATCTCGGCCTCGAAATTGAGGACGTCGACGATCTTACGGCAGTTGCTCAATGGGCGATTGGTGCGGATCATTCGAACCGCACGACCGTACTAAATGCCATACGGGAGCAGATCGAGCCGGATCATGCCATCCCCTCGGCGTTGCTGTCGCTGGCAAGGCTGCCGATCCGCGAGGTGTGGACGACGAATTACGACCGGCTGATCGAGCGTGCGTTCGGCGAGCTTGGGCGCCCGGTTGATGTTCGGGCCAACCAGGAGCAGTTGGCACTGCGCAAGCGCCGCGCGGGAGCGGTCCGCATTTACAAGATGCACGGGACCATCGATGCAGTTGATGATCTGGTAATTTCCACCGAGGATTACGAACTGTACCGGCAGCGGCGCGGTGCATTTTTGGGTCTGCTGCACGCTCATCTGACAGGAATGACCTTCCTGTTCGTGGGTATGAGCCTGACGGACCCGAACGTCCGCCACGTGCTTGCCTTGCTGCGTGAGCATTTTCCAACGACCCCGCCCCGACACTTCATGATCGCACGGCGGCCACAGCGGGCGGATTTTGGGTCTGATGATGCCCACGCCGCCCGGTTGAAGCGGCATGACTATTGGGTGCGCGACTTACGACGCTATGGTCTTGTCGTCGTCGAGATCAATGCGTTCGCTGAAATTGATGAATTGATGGATGAACTCGAACGGCGTGTGGCACGTCGTCGGATATGGGTGTCGGGTAGCTGGCCGCTCAATGCCGGTGATTCTAGCGCGGGGTTCGTTCACGATGTAGCGCGCGCGATCGGGCGTAGGATCGGATCGACAGATCTTTTCATGCTATCCGGGGCCGGGCTGTTGGTCGGATCAGCTTCGCTGTCAGGGTTCCTCGAAACCATGCAGGGGCGCGGTGAGTGGGACTTTGATCGGCGGTTGGTTGTTCGTCCCTTTCCGCAACCGGTCGGTGACGCTGAGCCGGATCGTCAGCATTGGGCAGAGCTGCGTGGTGAGTTGGCGCGCTTGGCGGGTATCGTGGTTTTCGTTGGCGGTGCGAAGATCGAGTCCGGCGAACTGGTGTCTGCCACCGGTGTGTTCGAAGAGCGCGCCCTCGCCGATGGTAGAGGTGCATTTCTATTGCCTGTCGGAGCCACCGGAGGCGCTGCCTCGGTTATCGCCAATGGGTTGCTGACATCAGCCCTTCCGTCGACTGGCAGTAATGCCCGGCGCCCCACGGACGATGAGTTGCGCATATTGTCAGACGCCTCGGCAACGCCAGATCAACTCGCTGATGCGGTTTTGAAAATCATTAAGCGGATCGCACGCTGAAAAATCGTTTGTGATGAACATCTGGGAGAACGGCATTGGCGAGGCGGGTATTCTTCAGCTTTCACTTCACGCGAGATGCATGGCGCGTGTCGCAGGTCCGCAATGCCTGGATGTTGCCGGGAAACCGTGATTCCAACACCATTGTCGATCATGCGTCGTGGGAAGAAATCATGCGCAATGGCCCGCAGGCGATCCAGAACTGGATCGATACGCAGATGAACGGCAGTAGCGTGGTAGCGGTACTGATCGGTCGCGATACGCATATGAGGCCGTGGGTGGAGTATGAGATCCGCAAGGCCCACCGCGAGGGACGCGGCATCCTTGGTGTGCACTTAGCTGGCATGAAGGATAGTAACGGCACCGTTGATCCGGCCGGGGCCGATCCGATCGCAAAGCTTGCGCTTACCGATCGGTTCGGGACCAGAGTAACTTACCCTACTTATTCCTGGTTGCAGGGTGACGGCAGAAAGAACTTTTCGTCGTGGGTTGAAGCCGCTGCCCAGCGCGCCGGTCGTTAAAGGCGAGATCGATCATGTCCTACGTTACCGAATCTGAGGTCCGGGCTGCCGCTGCTCGTGCGAAAGCAGCTACGTTCAAGTCCGCGGGCATTTTGTTGCGCGAATCGCGTGACACATACCAATCTTCATTCGATGTATTCCTGTCGCATTCTTTCATGGATCAGGAACTTGTCCTAGGAGCGAAGCAACTGCTCGAGGAAAAAGGGTTGTCCGTCTATGTCGACTGGATCGACGATCCGCTGCTAGATCGTACCGCCGTAACGCGGGCGACCGCCGAGAAGATCAGAGGGCGGATGCGGCAGTGCCGGACGCTGCTCTATCTGCATTCGGCGAATGCCACCAAGTCTAAGTGGTGTCCGTGGGAATTGGGCTATTTCGATGCCTTCACCCATCCGTCCCGGCGCGTTTTCATTTTCCCCGTCACCGCTGCGGATCGATCCTATACGAGCCAGGAATATCTCAATCTCTATGATACGGTCGACATGGCTTCGATCGGCGTGGCTACACGCAGGCGCGATGATATCAGGGTCAAGGGCGCAGATAGTAGCTTCAGAGCGTGGAGCGTTGCCGCCTGATCGATCATTCCTTGAGCTTTTCGGCGACCGCGAACGCGGCATCAGGAGGCGGGTAGAGTCAGCTATTTTGCCATGGCGCACACGGGTCGCCATTATCGGAGGTAGAAAGGTCTACCTTTCTTCCGCGCGATCGAATGCCAATGCGGCATGGTAGGTAATGGGCGATGGACACGCTTGAACCCGCCGCTCGATCAGAACGTATGCGCCGAGTCCGCGGCAAGGACACTCGGCCGGAAATAGTGGTGCGGCGGTTAGCCCATCGGCTCGGCTACCGCTTCCGTCTTCATCGCCGCGATCTACCCGGTAGCCCCGACCTGGTGTTCCCCGCGCGCCGAGCGGTGATATTCGTGCATGGATGCTTTTGGCATCAGCACGACTGTCCGCGCGGATCACGCCGCCCTTCAAGCAACGCGGCATACTGGCACCCCAAGCTCGCCCGGAACGTCGAGCGGGATGGAATGGCGCGGCAGCAGCTCGAAAACGAAGGCTGGCGCGTCCTGGTGCTGTGGGAATGCGAGATGCGGGATGCCGACCAGCTATCACGCCGTCTGGTCAGCTTCCTCGACGGTTAAGCACGCCGGATCGGCGCCATGTCCGACACCTTCTGGACCACGCCAGCACGCCGGATCGTGGTGCGCCGCATGAGGTCGGAGCCGCTTTGCAGCAGCTCGAAATCCACATGGTTCAATTCAGCATCGTTGCCTTTGAAGCAGCGGTGGAACGCCAACAGCAGCTCCACCGCTTCGATCGGCTGAGCTGAAGCAGCGGGGGCGGCGCTGGACGGCACGATGCTTGGAAACAGGTAGGTGCAGGCCGGCGGAACGCGAAATGGGCCAATGTCGGTGAGCCGTGCTCCATCGTCACCGGCGACCTTGGGACATGGGCGGCCGATCGTGCCGCACACCATGTCCCAGACGATCAGGCCATCAACACGCTGGTTGCGGGAGATCATCTCAACGCTCAAGCGCGTGTGGATCCCCGACCAAGCATTGCGACGTGGATCGGCGCCGAGGTTGGTGCAGATGCTCCAAATCACAAACTCGTCGGCATCGGCCGGCCGCTCGAATATGTTGGTGTTGTTGCCGTCTAAGCAACCCTTGAGGTCGATGACGGCAGTGCGACCTGATGGAAGCCGGACCCGATAGTCGTTGCGGCTGGAATCGTCGGTGAGATCCCACCCGGCGATAAAGCCTTCGTCCTCCATGTGGTTGAGGACGTGCTGGACGAACTCGCGCTTGGTGCGCATCGTCGCGGAGAATTGCCCTCTCACCCGCTCGACGGCACCACGGAACAGGCCCGAATTGTAGAAGTCACGTTCGTCCAGGCCATGATCACCGAGCCGGTGCGCCTCGGTTTTCAGAACCTCGGCGAACCGCTCGATTTGCGCGCGCAGATCGCTGTTCTGCTCGCACGGTATGACGCTCATGCAGCAGCCCGTTCGGCAGCCTCCGCCATGCCCAACAGGGGCTCTAGGATATGGTGGGCGAGGTGCCGAACAACCGGCACCGCCACCCCGTCGCCGGTCAGGTGGTATGCTTCATTGTAGTTGCGCGGCAGCTTGTAGTCATCGTCTAGACCCATGAGACGCGCTGTCTCGCGCGCGGAGATCAGTCGCGACCGCACTTTCGCGCCATCAATGACGACGATCACTTGGCGGCTGGAGCCGCCGGCGGGCGTGCGTAGGCAGCCAGATACGTCGTCGAAACGAACTTCGGCGCGTTGCACCTTTTTGCCTCCCTCAACTCGCGTGCGCTTGTAGACGCCTCCGACCATGCGGCGCCCTGCCCGCTTGGCGGCGTTCACCTTGGCGAGGTTGATGGGCGACATCATGCCGAGGAGCTGCTGCGTTTCCGCAGACGTGTGCCAAGACACGCTCGACGGGTTCTCCTCGATCATGCTGGCGAACGTCGTGTTGCGTCGGTTGGGCGTCGGCATGTTCCACCACAACATGCCCTGTCGCAGCTCGGCCGGCAGCCGCTCGACTGCGCTTTGCAGGCCCCGCGTATGGAACGGCTCAATCGGCCCAGGCGCGAGTAGCGTCGAGTCGACTGTCACGTCGGCATGGACACCGATCACGAATAGACGAGGACGGGAGTGCGGAAGGAAGAGATCCGCGTTGATGACCAAGGCGCCGCAGCGGTAGCCCGCGTCCGCGAAGGTCTGGCAGATCGCCTCGAAATCCTTGCCCTCATGCGAGGTCAGTGTGCCGCAGACGTTCTCGAGCGCAATCAGCTTGGGTGCCCTTCCGTCCGCGATGAGGCCACGGATCACGTCCCAGAACGGGTAGAAGGTGCCCGAGCGCTCTCCGCGCAGCCCCGCCCCGCCCCCCGCCAGTGACAGGTCTTGGCAGGGGAATGAACCCCATACGAGATCGGCCACGCCGGGCAGCTTGGCGGCGGTGATTTGCTTCACGTCACCGACCGTCAGCTCGCCGCCCATGCCCCAATTTGCTTGGTAGGTGAGCCCCTTCTTATGGTCGAAGTCGTTGGCGAACAGGCAGGTCCAACCCGCCCCCAGGCCAGCGCGCGCCATGCCTCCGCCAGCGAAGAACTCGTAGAACTTAGCCATTAGCGACCCGCCCTTCCCCGTGGCGATCGTTGGCGCTCGTCTCGCGCGCCAGCTTCTCCGCGACGGCTTCGGTGATCCAGGTGTTGCGCGAGACGTTGCCGAGGCGATCGGCGCGCGCCGCGTCGATCAGAGCGAACGTCTCGGCCGATAGGCGGAGGTTGATGCGATCGAGATCGCGCACAGTGGCGGGCTTGGAAGACGTAGTCATGGCGCCATTGTGGCGCCACATTTTGACCTTGTCCAGTATGTTCTACATGTGTTCCTAATTTGCAAGGCCGATCGGGCTCGCGCCTATTCCCCTGCCGAGCTATATGTCACTGAAACGTGGAGCGTGCATGGACGGTCGGAATCCAGACGAGATCAACTTCCCTCCGTTTGAAACGGAGGATTTGCGTAAGAATCTCGCACGTTATCTTGATAGTGCCTTCACCGCCGAAGGAGCTGCCGCTGCGTCGAAAGTCGGCAACTTCAAGTGGGGCGTATACGCCTTCTTCGATTATGACGGGGAACCGATCTACGTCGGGCAAACTAACGAGCAGCTTCGCACTCGCATCCGGCGCCATCTGACCAATCAACGCACCGATGCCGTTGCTATGTCTGTGCTTGACCCTTTCGAGGTGTACGAGATCGAGGTTTGGCCGCTTCCGGCCCTACAAGAGGTGTCGAAGCCGAGAAGCAAGACGGACGCGCGTTGGGCGGCATGGGAGTCGGCCGTCGATCAACTCAATGCACTGGAGCGTAAGGTTTACGATCAGGCGATCGAAAAGAGCCGATTCAAAGCTATCCTGAACGAGAAAGACCCACCGCTGGCGAAGGTCGAGATCGAGGCACCGCCATCGTTCAGGGGACGCATCGTTTCTGATGAGGTGTTCGCGATCCGCTCGCACCCTGATTTTAGGATTGCCCGACGTGCGCTCATCATCGCCAGACTTGCCCAGGTCATCGCCGAGCGAAAGGTTCAAGGTGGATTGCGGCGGGTCATGCTGATCCAGGCAAAGCGCCTGCAATGGCTTGCCGATCGACGATATCAGGCCCTGGGGGGCGCAGAATCCGTGGAGCGGGAAGATGGCGCCGACACCGACGAGTAGCTCATCGCGGGTGCCTGCGTGTCGGCGCTCCCCCTCGCCTGCTTCTAAGCCGCAACCTTTGTTGCGAAGATGCAGGGCTCCACATCGGCAGGGGCTGCCAGGATAGGCCACCAGAACTTATGGCCGCTCCAGCCCTGCTCCTTAGTGCCTTCCTGTTGTAGCAGCACCAGCGCCGGTTTCGAGCGTCCAGGGTCCATCACGGTTGATCGAAGCGCGGTGCCCAAGATCGAGCGGCCGGACTTGTCACCGGAACCCCCTTTGGTCAGCCGACGCCCTGTTTCTGCTAGCACGACCAGGTTGCCGTCGCCGCCGTCGCGAACGTCGGAATAATAGTCGATCAGGCCGCGCATGGCGTCCCACTCGAACTCCGTGTCGTCAAACTCCATCGTCTCCTCGATGGCGTCGATAATCTCGATCGCGCGGGCGCGGTCCAGCTCGGCGAAACCGGCGGCGTTGATCCATCGAGGATCAATTAGCGCATCGATCTTGGCCTGGGCCGCGGCCATTGCCCGACCGCGGATCGTCTGGAACCCAGTGGGCAAAACCATGCCGTTCGGTCGGACCGGCACCACCGAGCTGAGCATCACCTTATTGGGCGCGCACGGGCGCACCCGCTGCAAGGGGTCGGTCTGAATGAACACGACGCCGCGGTCGTGGGCGCCCGTCTCGAAAGCTTCCCGTAGCGCGTTCTCAAAGCCGTTGATCGTGAACAGCCGATCATACACCCCTTGCGACGTGTAGAACCTCGTCACCGCCAGATCGGGCCGTGACCGGTTGCCATACATGCGTGAGTGCTGAAGCACGGTATCAGCCTGCATCGTTCGGGGGTTTCGGCCGTAGTAGAAGGCGATCAGGTTCGGGATGGTGATGCCTCGGTCGAGGATATTGCCGCCGACATAGATATTAAACGGCGTGCGCAGCTTCAGCTCGGCTTGCGTGTCAAGCAGCGCCATCACATCCTTGTCGGAGTTCACCGTCTCCCGCACCACGTCATCGCTTTGCAGCGCATCAATAAAAAGTTCGAACGCCTCTTGGCGCGAGGGCATACGACCCTTGTCGGCGCTGACCGACGTATCGAGGTCATCATAAGCCGCATCGAACAGTGGCCGCAGCGTCTCCGGATCGTTTTCCGCGTGATCCAAGATCGCTTCGCTAATCCATTCGATCACCTGATCCTGCCAAGCGTGCGCCGCCTTCTGCGTATCGTTGTGGATTATCATCGCGTACTTGCGCTTGCGCTCGCCGGCCTCGTGCTGCTGCCAGCGCCGCACGCACGCGGCCAGGACGAAAGTGATGATGGCGCGCCGAAGACCGACGGTGTTGGGACTGTCCAACACCGAGTTCGGATGAATGCGTCGCTTGTCGGGGCGGCGAAGCGCATCCTGCTCCAAGTCGCTGACCGTTACGATGAGGTGGTGACGCGGATCGTCGGTATCGTGGCCACCAAAATAATCGTCGCCTCCGACGTAACCGCCGTGGATCGGCAGCAGTTCGGTAAACGCCGGCTTTTTGGGTTTGAACACGAAGTTGCCGCCGGCGTTGGCTGCCTCATAGCCCTCCGGCTGGAGGTAGAGCGAGTAAGGCGTCGCGGTCACCTGGAGGGGAGTGTCAGGAATTTCGTGTGCGGGCGGGCATAATGGGAAAGAAGGAGCCCCGAAATGTCCCGACGCAAAGAGCCTGCGATACCGAACGATCTGCTGGATCAGCTGCTGGCTGGCGCTGATGCTGGTACCGCGCTGGCGCAGGGCGGCCTGCTGGATGCGCTGAAGAAGGCGCTGACGGAGCGCGCTTTGAACGCGGAGATGGATTATCATCTGGCCGGAGACGACGGCACCGGCAACTCGCGCAACGGCTACGGCCGGAAGACGATCACGACCGATACCGGCAAGCTGGCGATCGACGTACCACGTGACCGGCAGAGCAGTTTCGACCCGCAGCTGATCGCCAAATACCAGCGGCGCTTTCCGGGCTTCGACGAGAAGATCGTGTCGATGTACGCGCGCGGCATGAGTACCCGCGAGATCACAGGACACCTGCACGATCTGTACGGCATCGACGTATCGCCGGACCTGATCTCGAGCGTGACCGACGCGGTGCTCGACGAGGTGGCGATCTGGCAGCAGCGGCCGCTCGACCCGGTCTACCCGCTCGTATTTTTCGACGCCTTGCGGGTGAAGATCCGTGACGAAGGCATGGTGCGCAACAAGGCGATCCACATCGCGCTCGGCGTCCGCGCCGACGGCGCCAAGGAGGTGCTGGGCCTGTGGCTGGAGCAGAACGAAGGGGCCAAATTCTGGCTCAGGGTCATGAACGAGCTGAGGAACCGCGGCACCGAGGACATCCTGCTCGCCGTGGTCGATGGCCTGAAGGGCTTTCCGGAAGCGATCACGGCCGTGTTCCCCGACGCCGTGGTTCAGACATGCATCGTCCATCTGCTGCGCAATTCCATGGACTTTGTGTCCTGGAAGGACCGCAAGGGCCTGGCGACTGCGTTGAAGGAGATCTACCGCGCGCCCAGTGCCGAGGCGGCCGAGCAGGCCCTGACTGCGTTCGAGGCGGGTCCTTGGGGAACCCGCTATCCCGCCATTGCCCAGAGCTGGCGGCGCGCCTGGGCCGAGGTCATCCCGTTCTTCGCCTTTCCCGACGAGGTTCGGCGGATCATCTACACCACCAACGCCATCGAGGCGCTGAACTCGAAACTGCGCCGGGCCGTCCGTGCACGCGGCCATTTCCCCAGCGACGAGGCCGCCACCAAGCTGCTCTACCTGATCTTGAACCGGTCGGAAAAAGAGTGGAGGATGCCACCACGTGAGTGGACCATGGCCAAGGCACAGTTCGCCGTCATCTTCGGCGAACGCTTCATCAGGGCCATGGCGGCGTAATGTTCAGCCGCCCGCCCGCACACGAAATTCCTGACACTCCCACCTGGAGGAAGGCAATGCCCTCAACCATGCGGCGCAGATCGTCCATTTTCTCAGCGATGGCGCCCTGCTCGATAGCTTGCTGCCCGCGCTTGCGCACGAACCGGACGCTGGCGAGGTCCGCTTCATCATCGATCAGCAGCACCTTGCGCTTTTGCAGATCGGCATGGGCCTCCATAAATTCGATTAGGCGGTCAAGATTCTGCGCCTGCTTCTTCGCCACAATGACGATTTTGCGCTTCAGCTCGCTGCGCGTCAGCTTACCAGGCAACTTCATGATATCGAGAACGATCATCTCGTCCTCGTCTATGAACTCGGCAAAATCGGCGCTAAGGCGGGCAACGGTCTGCGCTGACAAGGTCTTGGTGCCCTTGGTCAGCACCAACGCGATATCGAAATCCCGATCGAACGCACGCGCAATCGCCCCCACGAACCCGCGCGTTTTGCCCGACTGGATTTTGCCCAGGAGCATCCCCGGCCGATCACCGGTCGTATCGACATCCTCGAGCTGGTTGACGACGCGCTCGATGCACGCGGCCAGCTCGTCGCTATCGCCGCGGGTCTGCCTCAACCGAGCATAGAACCCCGTCATTGTTCCTCCCCCTTCGCTGTTCATGAGTTGCGCTGGCTCGTAATATAGGCGCCCCGCAACGTACCTTACAGCATCAGCTTCTCCGCCTCCGCAATCACAGGTTCTGGGTCGCCGAAGCGGTATTCTGCTAGGTCTTCGCAGTCGGTCTCGCTGAGCGGCATCTTACTATATTCGCCTTGGCGGAGCGCGTCGAGGTTCGTGACGAGAGCGACACGCTGGTGTTCCAATGGCCTCGCACCGTGAAGGTGGCCTCACAATCGCCGGCATAATCGGACGCGCGGGTGGCTAGGCATCACCCTTCGGTGCTGGACGCGGCCTCCCGTTCGCTCGCCGGGAATTGCCGGTAGAAGGTAGAGAGGCCGACGCCCAGCAGCTTCGCGACCCGCGCCGGTTTCTCGCCCACGGCGAGCAGTTTGCGGGCCGTGTCGATCCTGTCGGGTGTCATCACCAGCTTGCGCCCTCCCCCCGTGCTGCCCTTCTCGCGCGCCGCCGCCAGCCCGGCGATCGTCCGCTCCTTTACCAGCTCGCGTTCCATCTCCGCGACCGATGCGAGGATGTGGAACAGGAGCCGGCCCGATGCCGTCGACGTGTCGAACCCATCCGTCAGCGATCGAAAGTCGATCCCCCGCTCAGACAGGTCCGCAGCCAGCGCGATCAGACCCTGGATCGAGCGGCCGAGCCGATCGAGTTTCCAGATTACCAGCGTGTCGCCGGCGCGTGCGAAGCCCAGCGCCTCGACCAGCCCCGGCCGGTTGATCTTCGCACCGCTCGCCTTGTCGGTGAACACCTTCTCGCACCCGGCCTTTGCCAGTGCATCGAGTTGCAACGTCAAATCCTGATCGGCCGTCGAGACACGCGCATAGCCGATCAGCATCTTTCCCGTTTCCCCGTCAAAATCGGCAGTTTCGGGAATTGTAAATCGGGAACAGGTTTTGGGAAAGCGGAACCCGCAGGCGTCCGTCAGCGCGATCGGCGGCTCGGCATTCCCGTCACTGGTTCCCAATCGGGAAGCTCGCCAGCCACTCTCCAACTACGGATGCCGTTCAGCCACTCTGCCGCTCGCGCACGAGGCTGCGGATACGGATGTCCGGCAAAGCCACCGCGCCTCCCTCGGCCACAATGTCGACGCGTTCGGGTGGGGCGGAAAAGAACTGAAGCATGGTTCCGGATGCTTCCCCGCGCATGCCGAACAACTCGATGGAGGTGCGATCGACGACCAGGCGCATGTCGGTTGTGGTGGTGCCTGGGAGCGTCGACCAGATCGCTCGATCGACCATGGAACGGTGTCGGAAGCCTTGCGTGCCGCTGCGATCGATCAAGAAGCCAGGGTAGCTTCCCGCGTCGAAAGCAGCGCTCAGCGTTTCGCCCGCGGCGTTGCGCAGCCGCACCGACAGGACCGCGCCAGCGTCCGCCTGGAGTTGTAGCGCAATGTCCACAGCGCTCCCGGGTGGCAGTGCGGCGCTGGCAAGAAGCCCCGTGCTCTTGGCGCGGCTTCCCTCCAGGAGAGTCCGGCCGGCGATGCCGTCGAGCGGTACCGGCGTCTGCACTAGCCGCCAATCGTCGCTATGCCGGCGCAGCGTCAGCCGCCTGGGCAGCGTCATCGCGCCGCGCGACGGGCTCGCCGGTACATGTAGGCGCTTGCAATCATAACGGCGCCTGCTCGCAAACAGCCAGATTTTCTGCTCACGCTATCTGCCACTGGCGCGTGGCAACCTGCTCAAATTATCTGCCAGTGTGCTCGCCATTATCCGGCGCTGCTTGCAAACGAGGCGTCGTGCTCACGCTTTCTACCAGTGGGTTCTCCAAACCCGTCGCCGGCAGACGCTTTTGCGAAGCACGTTTTCAGAACAGTTCTGACAAGCGGCGGGCAGCAGAAATGCGGTGCGGTCATGGCCCGCCGGCAAGGTCGTCAGAAAGGAAGGCTTTTGCGAACAGCGGGTGGCGCATAGAGCGGGCACAGATATACGTTTACGACTGAACCAGTCGAAGCGCGCTGGCCGCGACCGTCCCGAATGGGATCAATGGTCGGGATAGGATTCTCTTCATGCCCCAGCCGGTATAAAGGAACCGCCCCGATCGTAGCGGCTGCGTCGTTATCCCGCCTACC
>FWWM01009018.1_pt1 | contig 18732 bp, 20 predicted proteins | sample 2228351 | NCBI WGS metagenome assembly FWWM01 (sample SAMEA103939774, study PRJEB20133) | metagenome
CGCCACCCGTGCCGCCGTCGAAGAAGGCATCGTCCCCGGCGGTGGTACGGCGCTGCTGTACGCCACCTCGGCGCTCGAAGGCCTGACCGGCGAGAACGACGACCAGACCCGCGGCATCGACATCATCCGCAAGGCGCTGTTCGCTCCCGTCCGTCAGATCGCGCAGAATGCCGGTCATGATGGTGCGGTGGTCTCGGGCAAGCTGCTCGACGGCAACGATCCGACGCTGGGCTTCAACGCCGCGACCGACACCTATGAAAACCTGGTCGCCGCTGGCGTCATCGACCCGACCAAGGTCGTGCGCGCTGCGCTGCAGGACGCTGCCTCGGTCGCTGGTCTGCTGATCACCACCGAAGCCGCGATCTGCGACGCTCCGGAAGACAAGGCAGCCGGTGGCGGCATGGGCGGAATGCCCGGCGGCATGGGCGGCATGGGCGGCATGGATTTCTGATCCAGACCGTTCGGCACAGCCGACAAGAGAAACGGGGCCGGAGGGGAAACCTTCCGGCCCTTTTTCATGAGGTCAGGCGGTGGCGTTCAGCGCGGCTTCCATCTCGGCCGCGCGGGCATCGTAGAAGCGCTCGCGCATCATCGTGACGATCGGCTCCGGGCTGGTCCCGGGCGTGCCCCCGGCAAAAGGCGGTGCGGGGTCATATTCGAAATTGAGCTGGATCGACCGCGCGACGTCCTCGCCGTGCAGATGCGCGATGACCGAGAGCGCGAAATCGATACCCGATGTCACGCCGCCTGCGGTGATGACATTGCCATCAAACACCGTGCGCGCGGGCTCGTATATGGCCCCCACCAGCGGCAGCTGCCCGGTATAGCCCCAGTGCGTCGTCGCGCGCTTGCCCTGCAGCAATCCCGCGCGCCCCAGAATGAACGCGCCGGTGCAAACGCTCGTTACCCATTGCGCGGCGGCCCCCTGGCGGCGGACGAAATCAATCAGCGGCGTGGCAGCCAGGGCCGCAGGCACCCCCAGCCCGCCCGGCAAGCACAACAGGTCCGCCTGCGGGCAATCGTCAAAGCTGATGGTCGGCACGATAGCGAACCCGGCATCGGTCATCACGGGGTCAAGCGTCGCCGCGGCCACGTGCACCTTCGCTCCCGGCATCCGGCACAGGAATTGCGCCGGCCCGGTGAAATCGAGCTGGGTGATCCGGTCGAAGATCGCGAAGACGACGTGAAATGGAGGCGCATCGGTCATGGGGCATTCCTTTCGTGCGAGGAAGATTGCCCAGGCGCGCGACAGTGACAAGCGCCCGCTCCCCGATGGTAATCCATCCGATGCGCCAGTTGCGGGCGGGACGAGCCTAACGCGTCTGAGGACGTCCGCCAAGCCCGATACAAAGCGCTGGCGGACGGCCCAATATTATGGCACGGATAGTGACATAATATTGGGGAGGGGTTCATGCGACGTGTCGTCATCGGGCTAGTCGTCATTATCGCGACTGTCGGAGGGCTTGCCTGGCTCTCGCGCGATCGGCTTGGCGAGATCGTGTTCAATCGCGCGGTCGAGGCGAATTACGGCAAGGATGCCATTGCAGGTCTGCCTGATGGGCTGCACGTCATCCTGTGCGGTACCGGATCTCCCCTGCCCGATCCGGATCGTTCGGGCCCGTGCACGCTGGTGCTGGCGGGCAAGCAACTGTTCCTTGTCGACGCGGGCTCCGGCGCTGGCCGGCGCATCGGCGAGATCGGGGTGCCGCTGGGCAGGATCGACGCGACGCTGCTCACCCATTTTCATTCGGACCATATCGACGGGCTTGGCGAGGTGCTGATGCTGCGCTGGGCGGCGAGCGGTCGCAAGCAGCCGATGCCGGTCTATGGCCCGGACGGCGTGGAACGGGTCGTGAGCGGTTTCGACACTGCCTATACCGCCGATTACGGCTATCGCATCGCGCATCACGGGGCTGACATCATGCCGCGCAGCGGTGCAGGCGCGCGGGCGCTGACCATTGCGTCAACGAACGCGCCGCAGCTTGTCTACAACCGAGGCGGCGTGAAGATCACTGCGTTCAAGGTGAAGCATGATCCGGTCGAGCCCGCATTGGGATACCGGTTCGACTATAAGGGGCGTTCGATCGTCATCAGCGGAGATACCGCGCCGACGTCAACCGTGGCGCAGATGTGCAAGGGCTGCGACGTTCTGGTGCAGGAGGTACTGCACCCGGCCATGGTCGGCAAGATTTCGGCAACCGCCAAGGCCGCCGGCGACAGGCGCATCGCCAAGATCATGTCCGACATTCCGGGCTATCACAGCTCGCCCGTCGCGGTGGCCGGGATCGCGCAGCAGGGCAAGGCGAGGATGCTGGTCTTCACCCATATCGTTCCGCGCATGCCCTCCAGGCTGCTCCACCCCTATTTCCTGCGCGGCGTGGCCGCGGCTTATCCTGGCGAGGTGGTGATGGGCGAGGATGGAATGCAAATCAGCCTGCCCGCCGGTAGCGACCGGATCGAACAGGCTGACCTGCTGTAACGGAATTGCGAGAGATTACTGGGCTTCTTCCTTGGCCTCGGCCTTGGCTTCGTCCCATTCCTTCTCGATCTTGTCGCCGGCCTTGTCGGCCTCGGCGTCGAGATCCTTCGCGGCTTCGTCCACGCTGGCCTCCACATCGTCAGCGGCATTCTCGATGACTTCACCCGCCGCGTTGGCATTGGCCTCGATATCATCGCCAGCAGCTTCGGCGGCCGCATCGGCCTTCTGTTCGGTTTCGGCCGAGCAGGCGGCAAGTCCGAGCGCGAGGGCCGTGACACTGGCAATGGCTAGATTTCGCATGGGATAGCTCCTTCAATAGGGTGCCCGATACGGCACCTTCCCCGACCCGCTTACGCGCCACGGCATGGGCAGTTCCAAAATCGCATGACCCTGCGCACCGCCGCTGCTATCGCTGCCGCCATGGCACAGCAGAACCATCTCTATCTCGTCGACGGCTCCTCGTATATCTTTCGCGCCTATCACCGGCTGCCGCCGCTGACCAATCCGGAAGGCACGCCGGTCGGCGCGGTCTACGGCTATACGACCATGCTCTGGAAGCTCGCCGATGACCTGCACAAGGCCGATGGCCCGACGCATATGGCGGTGATTCTCGACAAGAGCTCGCAGAGTTTCCGCAACGAGCTGTATGACCAGTACAAGGCGCACCGGCCCGAGCCTCCCGAGGATCTGCGACCGCAATTCCCGCTGATCCGCGATGCGACCCGCGCCTTTTCCATGCCCTGCATCGAGGAAGACAATGTCGAAGCAGACGACATCATCGCGAGCTATGCCAAGGATGCCCTCGCCAAGGGGTGGAAGGTCACCATCGTCAGTTCGGACAAGGATCTGATGCAGCTCATCCAGCCCGGGCTGGACATGCTCGACACGATGAAGAACGCCCGGCTCGGCCCCGAAGCGGTGATGGAGAAGTTCGGCGTTACGCCCGAACAGCTGGGCGATGTGCTCGCGTTGATGGGCGATGCCGTCGACAATGTACCGGGCATTCGCGGCATCGGCCCCAAGACGGCGTCGAAGTTGATTGTCGAGCATGGCGACCTGGAAAGCGTGCTCGCGGCGGCGCCCTCGATGAAGCCCTCCAAGATGCGCGACAGCCTGATCGAGCAGGCCGATATGGCCCGGCTGAGCAAGGTGCTGGTAACGCTCAAGGACGACTGCCCGCTGCCCAACGAACTCGACGATTTCCTGCTCAAGGACATCCCGCCCGAGCCGCTCGCCGCATTCCTCACCAAGCACGGCTTTACCAGCCTGCTGCGCAAACTGGGTGCAAGCGGCCCGGCGGACGCAGCCCCTGCCCCCTCTGGCTCTCCGAGCGACGCACCGCGCGGCGACAATGCGATAACGCCGCAGCCGCTTGCGATGCCGGCGATCAACCTCGACGATTATATCTGCGTGCAGGATGTCGATGCGCTCGATGCCTGGATCGCCAAGGCGCGGGTTGCGGGCATGGTCGCGGTCGATACCGAAACGGATTCGCTTGATTCGATGCAGGCGGCTCTGGTCGGGGTCAGCCTGGCGGTCGCCCCGGGCGAGGCCTGCTACATCCCGCTGGGCCATGGCAGCAACGACATGTTCGCCGAAAAGCATCAGCAGATCGCGCTCGGCGACGCGATCGCCCGGCTCAAGCCGCTGCTGGAGGACGACGCCGTTCTCAAGATCGGCCAGAACCTCAAATATGATCTCAACGTGCTGGCGCGACACGGCGTGCATGTCTCGCCGATCGACGACACGATGGTGATGAGCTTCAACCTCGATGCCGGGCAGGAATTCGGCACCGGCGGGCATGGGATGGATGCGCTCGCCGACCGCCATCTCGGCCATCAGTGCATCAGCTTCAAGTCGCTTACCGGCACCGGCAAGAAGCAGATCGGCTTCAACGAGGTACCACTCGCCGATGCGACGCGCTATGCCGCCGAGGACGCCGATGTCACGCTGCGGCTGTGGCACGTGCTGCGCCCGCGCCTGCCGGTCGAGGGCGCGACGCGCATATACCAGAATGTCGATCGCCCGCTGATCCCCGTCGTCGCGGGCATGGAGCGCCACGGCATCAAGGTCGATCGCGAGCAACTCGCCGCGCTGAGCCAGGATTTCGCCACGCGCATGGCCGCGCTGGAAGGCGAGATTCACGAGCTCGCGGGGCAGAGCTTTGCCATCGGCAGCCCCAAGCAATTGGGCGAGATTCTGTTCGACAAGCTGGGCCTCAAGGGCGGCAAAAAGGGCAAGACAGGTGCCTATTCGACCGACGTCACCGTGCTCGAGAAGCTCGCGGGCGAAGGATCGGAAATCTCGCGCAAGGTGCTCGACTGGCGGCAGCTGTCGAAGCTCAAGTCGACTTATACCGATGCGCTGCAGGAACAGATCAACCCGAACACTGGCCGCGTGCACACCAGCTACAGCCTGGTCGGCGCGCAGACCGGGCGGCTGTCCTCGACCGAGCCGAACCTCCAGAACATCCCGATCCGCACCGAGATCGGCCGCCAGATCCGCCATGCCTTTGTCGCCGAACCCGGCAATGTCATCCTCGCGGCGGACTATAGCCAGATCGAACTTAGGCTCGCCGCGCACATGGCCGATGTCGAGACGCTGCGCGATGCCTTTGCCCATGGCGAGGACATCCATAACCGCACCGCGCAGGAGCTGTTCGGCGAGGTCAATCGCGATACGCGCGGGCGCGCCAAGACGATCAACTTCGCGATCCTCTACGGCATTTCGCGCTGGGGCCTGGCCGGACGGCTCGAGGTAAGCGCGGACGAGGCGCAGGCGATGATCGACACCTATTTCCAGCGCTTCCCGGGCATCAACCGCTATATCGCCGAGACGCTCGAAAGCGCGCGCGAATGCGGCTTTACCGAGACGCTGTTCGGCCGCAAGACGCATTTCCCGCGCATCACCTCGAAGAACCAGGCCGAGCGCCAGGGCAGCGAGCGCGCGGCGATCAACGCGCCGATCCAGGGCACCAGTGCGGACATCATCAAGCGGGCGATGGTGCGCATGAACCCCGCGCTCGAGGCTGCAGGCCTTGGTCACGTCCGCATGCTGCTGCAGGTGCATGACGAACTGGTGTTCGAACTGCCCGAAGGCGATGTGGAGGCAGCCTCCGCCGTGATCCGATCGGTCATGGAGAATGCGGCGGAACCGGCCGTCACGCTCAGCGTACCCCTGGGTGTGGAGATCGGCACCGGGCCGAGTTGGGGGGCCGCGCACTGATGATCGATACTGTGCGGCAGACCATCGTTCCGCAGACCCCGGACGTCGATGTCACCGCCTATGCCGATCCGATGTTCACTTCGGTGATCGGACAGTTCCTGCTCGACAATTACAAGCTCTGGCTGCTCGGGATCGGGCTGGTGGTGTTGCTGGTCGCGTGGCTGCCGCTGCTGCTGAAGAAACTGCCGCTTTCGCTGCCGATCATTTTTGTCGGCATGGGCATGGCGATCTTCGCATGGACGCCGCTCGCGCAATTCTCACCGCACCCGGTCGAATCGCCGGTGCTGATCGAAAAGGCGAGCGAGTTCATCGTCATCGTCTCGCTGATGGGTGCGGGGCTGAAAATCGGCAGGCCGCTGAGCTGGCGCGGGTGGAACCTGACCATCCGGCTGCTCGCGATCGTCATGCCGTTGACCATCCTGTTCATCGCCCTGTCGGGGCTGTGGATTCTCGGGCTGCCTCTCGCCTCTGCACTGCTACTCGGCGCCTGTCTTGCGCCCACCGATCCGGTACTGGCCTCCGACGTCCAGATCGAGCGGCCCGATAGTGAAGACAGCGACGAGGCCCGTTTTGCGCTCACTTCGGAAGCCGGGCTGAACGATGCCCTGGCCTTTCCCTTCGTTCACCTTGCGCTTGCAGCCAGCGCCGCTTCGCTGACCGGAGGCGTACTGGCCGAATGGCTGTGGCACGATGTCGCCTGGCGTCTGGGCGTCGGCGCGCTGGTGGGCGCGTTCGGCGGCTGGCTGCTCGGCCAGATCATCTATCGCCTGCCCCAGGACACCCGCCTGTCGCGGACCGGCGACGGCTTCATCGCATTGGGTGCCACGCTCGCCATCTATGCGCTGACCGAATTCGCGCACGGATATGGATTTCTGGCCGTGTTCATCGCCGGATTGATCCTGCGGCGTTCGGCAGAGGGCGACGAGTTCAACAGCGAGCTTCACGATTTTGCCGACGAGACCGAGCGCCTGGTGATGATGGTGCTGCTCGTCCTGTTCGGCGGGATGCTCACCGGTGGCGAACTGCTGAGCGATATCGGATGGACCAACATCTTGATCGCTGCCCTGGTGTTGCTCGTGATCCGTCCGGTCATTGGCTATTTCGCGCTGGCCGGCATAGACCGCCATCCGCTGGAAAAGTTCGTCATCGCCTTTTTCGGCATTCGCGGGCTGGGTTCGGTCTATTATCTCGCCTTCGGCCTCAACCATGGCGATTTTCCGATGCAGCACACCCTATGGGAGACCCTGGGGCTGATCGTGCTCGGATCGATCCTGCTGCACGGCCTGACGGTAACGCCGATCATGCGCCATCTGACAAAGCGCATTTACGGCAAGGATGACTGAAACCGCCTATTCGCGCGACATGGCCTGCGGATAGCTGCCCAGAATGCGCACCCATTTGCTGTGATAGCCGAGCACCTCGAGCGCGCGATCCACTGCAGGCTGGCCGGGCATGCCTTCGATATCCGCGTAGAATTCGGCCGCAGCAAAGCTGCCGTCGCGGATATAGCTTTCCAGCTTGGTCATGTTGATGCCATTGGTGGCGAAGCCCGACAGCGCCATGAACAAGGCAGCGGGGATGTTCTTCACCTCGAAGATGAAGGTGGTCATCACCTTGGCCACATCGGGCATCGGATCGTCGCGATGAGCGGCCAGCACGACGAAGCGCGTCATGTTGTGCGCGGCGTCCTCGATGCCTTCGTCGACCACCTTGAGCCCGAACACGTCCCCCGCCAGGCGCGAGGCGACCGCGCACAGTCCCGGTTCGCTCGATTCGGCGACAAACGCCGCCGCGCCTGCAGTATCGGGGTAGTTGACCGGCTCGATCCCGCGCGCGCGCAGATAGTGCCGCGTCTGGCCCAGCGCCTGCGGATGGCTGACCGCCGAATGGTACGGCCCGTCATCCCTGGCCAGCAGGCAGTGGCGTACCGGCAGGAAATATTCGGCGACGATGGTGAGGCCGCTTTCTGGCAGCAGGAAATGGATGTCCGCGACGCGCCCGTGCTGCGAGTTCTCGATCGGGATGATCGCGCGCGCGGCGCGGCCGTCCTTCACCGCATCCATCGCGTCCTGGAACGAGAAGGATGGCAGCGGATGCCAGTCGGGAGCAAAGGCCCGTGCAGCGATGTGCGAATAGGCGCCCGGCGCGCCCTGATAAGCAATCGATCGCTCCGGTTCGGCAGAGGCGATTCGGGCCATGTCCTCGACCATCTGGCGGGCGATCTCAGGGTAGCTTTGCATGGGCACGGCGCATAGGCAGGCTTGCAGTGCGAACGGACCATGATTAGAGGGGGCGGCTGACCGGCCCTGTTGCGACGCGGCAACGGGGTCTTTCAACAGGGCGAAAAGGCCGGCGATCGACGCCGTTCTTATCGGATGACGACCTTTCAGGGCGCCGTGGCCGCATGGCGTCCCTATCAAAGATGAGGCAACAGGGCATGCAGGACAGCAAAAACACGATTGCAGGTTGGGTTCTTGCGGGGGGCATTTGCGCCCTTGGCCTGTCGATCGTCAGCGGCAAGGTGTTCCATGCCGACAAGCCCGAGCGTCCCGAGAAGCTGGGCTATGTGATCGAAGGCGTCGTCTCTTCCGAGGGCGAAGGCGGTGCGGCTGAAGTTCCGATCGAAACCCTGCTCGCCAGCGCCGATCCGGCCAAGGGCGAGAAGGTCTTCGCCAAGTGCTCTTCGTGCCATTCGATCAACAGCGGCGGTGCCAACGGTATCGGTCCCAATCTTTACGGCGTTCTGGGCAAGCCGCACGCTTCGGTGGCGGGTTTTGCCTATTCGGACGCGCTGAAGAGCAAGTCGGGCCCCTGGACCTTCCAGGAAATGAACAAGTGGCTCACCTCGCCCAAGGCCTATGCCGACGGCACCAAGATGAGCTTTGCGGGCCTTGGCAAGGCTGAAGACCGCGCCAACCTGATGGCGTGGATGAACACCCAGTCGGCCAGCCCGCTGCCGCTGCCGGCGGCTCCCGCTGCCGAAGCTGCTCCGGCAGCTGAGGGTGCAGCATCGACCGAAGACCCGGCTGCGGCCGCCGCTGCCGACGATGCCGCCGCAGCAGGTGCTGTCGCCGCCCCCACCGGCGGCTGATCGCACCTCAACCCATTGCGGAACCGAAAGGGCCCTGCCAGCGATGGCGGGGCCTTTTTCATTCCCCGTCGAGCTTGAGCAGCCGCTCCTCGATCCGGATCGTGTGCATCGCCATGCGTATCTCGAGCACGAACAGCACCAGCCCGGCGATCAGGAACGCCATGGCGAGGATGAAGCCGCCGGCGACGATCTGCCCGAAGCGATAGCCGGTGAGCGACAGCACGAAGATCGAGGCGATCACCACGCCGACCGTGATCGCGCTTAATGTCCCCATCAGGATCGCCTTGTTGACGATATCCGCGCGCCGATCGAGGATCCGCAGCTCGTTGACCACGCGGATATGGGCCTCGCCCTGGGTGCGATGAAATTCTGCCATCTGGACCCGCTCGCGATCGACTACGCGGGCGAGGCGATTGGCGAACATCTGCAGGATATTGCCCGTCGCCAGCAGCAGAAATGCCGGGGCCATGGCGATCTGGATCAGCTTGCCGATCTGCCCGATATCGAAATCTGCCATGAACATGCTGGTCCGCCCTCCCGTCGCGCTGCGCGACTATAGCCGGGCAGGGCAACCCATCAATCGCCTATCGCAGCGTCGCCGCGACGATTGGCTGGCCGGTCGCATGACTCTGGCAGCGCTGGGAATCTCCACCGTTCCCGTAGCCCATTGACCTCTCCGCCGCAGCGTGCACAGTCCGCGCAGCATGACCCAGCCCTTTTCTGCTTCCTTGCTTGCCATCCGAATCGAGCACCGCGCATGACCGAACCCGGTACGCCCCCCGGCTGGTTCGATCCCAGCGCCTTCGAGGGTATCCTCGGCAAGCTTGGCCATGGCGGGCATCTTGGCATGCGCTATCGCGCACATGGCGTTGGCTGGGTCGAGATGGAACTGCCCTATTCCGAACGGCTGATTGGCGATGTGGACAGCGGCGTCATCGCATCGGGGCCGATCATCAGCCTGATGGACAATGCCACCAGCCTTTCGGTCTGGACCGCGATCGGCGAGTTCCGCCCGCAGGTGACGCTCGATCTGCGAGTCGATTACATGCGCCCCGCCACGCCGGGCAAGTCCGTTATCGGACGCGGCGAATGCTACAAGGTCACGCGGTCCATGGCGTTCGTGCGTGGCATCGCGCATGATGGCGATCCCGATGATCCGGTCGCGCATGTTGCGGGCACCTTCATCCGCGTCGACAATTTTCTGGGCTGAGCGATGAGCACCGATCCCGATATGAACGCGATCTTCGGCTTCATGCCGCCCTTTGCAGAGACGATGGGCATTACCGTCGATCACCTCCACAATGGCCTGCCGGTGATGGCGTTCGATTACGGGCCGCAGGTCATGGGCCGGCCCGGCTTTCTGCACGGCGGCGCGATGAGCGGGCTGATGGAGATCGCCGCGATTGCCGCTTTGCGGGTCACCGTGGCGGCAGACGAACCGGCGGTGCGGATCAAGCCGGTCAACATCACGATCAATTTCATGCGCGGCGGACGCGAGGCGCGGACCTATGCGCTGGGCGAGGTCACCCGGATCGGGCGGCGCGTCGCCAATGTCGAGGCCAAGGCCTGGCAGGACGATCCGGCCAAGCCGATCGCGACGATCTTCATGAACTTCCTGCTGTCGTCGCCCAAGCCAGCCTGACGACTACACCGGGCTCGTCAGCCTGGCCATCATCGACGCGCATCGCCGCATCGGCGCGTGCACGCGACAGAATGGACCTCGGCATACCGGCAGGATGCAGCACCAGATCCGCGCTCCCCAGCAACCGCACCTGACGCAAGGTCAGATCGTCGGGGTCGGGCGAGGCAATCGTCAGCGTATAGACGCCCGATGCGACACCTTCGCCGCCATGTTCGATCCACTTTTCAACGGCATCACCGCCTTGATCGGATAGAGGATCGAGCGGTCCCCCCGGTGCCAGCGCCGCATCGATCGCCCGCCTGCGCTCCGGACCGCCGGGCCAGCGCGCACGGATGGCATCGCGCGCCGCATCGAGCGCGTGCGCCAGCCCGCCCAGCCCTGCTGGCAACATCGCCTCGAACCGTTGGCGGAGCGCCTTGGCCAGGCCCGCTGAGGCCCCGCCGGTGCCGATGGCGATCAGCACCGGATCGCGGTCGATGATCGCAGGGGTGGTGAAATCGCACAGCGCAGGCCGATCGACCGCATTGACCAGCAAGCCGCGTGCCTTGAGCCGATCGACAGCGGCGATGGCCTCAGCCTCAGCCTCCAGTGCAACGATGGCGATGCGGGCATCGCGATTGTCCTCGGCGACGCAGATCCCCCCTGCCCGCTTGATCAGCCGCCGCTTCGCATCCGCCATCTCGCCATCGCCCAGCAGGATGACTGGCATCCCGCGCAGGTTCACGAAGATGGGAAGCTGGTTCACAGCCAGTCGGGCACGGTTTCCGCCGCCATGATCTCGGCAGGGCTGATGCGGTTGGCGACCACGGCATAACGATCGCCATCGACCAGCACCTCGGCGACGATGCCGCGGCTGTTATAGCTGCTCGCCATGGTCGCGCCATAGGCTCCCGCGGTGCGGAAGATCGCCAGGTCGCCATCGCTGACGGTATCGATGTCGCGGCCCATGGCGAAGGTATCGCCACTTTCGCACACCGGGCCGACGATGTTCGCCGTCATCCGGGTGCCATTTGGACGCACGGCCTCGAAATCATGCCAGGCATCGTAGAGCGCGGGTCGGGCAAGGTCGTTCATCGCGGCATCGACGACCACAAAGGGATCACGGATGCCTGGCTTGATACGGATCACGCGGGTGAGCAGAACCCCGGCATTTCCCGCGATCACGCGGCCCGGTTCAAACTGGATCACCGCATCCCAGTCGCGTGTCACCCGGGCGACCAGCGCGCCATAATCGGCGGGCGATGGTGGTTCGGTCGCGGCCTGATAGGGCACGCCCAGGCCGCCGCCCAGATCGACATGGGTGATCGTGTGTCCCTGCTCACGCAAATGCGCGACCAGCTCGCCGATCTTGCCGAACGCGGCTTCGAGCGGATCGAGGCTGAGCAGCTGGCTGCCGATATGCACCGCGACCCCGCGCAGCGAGATGCCGGGAAGCTGCGACAGGCGCTGATAGATGCCGGGACCGACATGCAGGCCGACGCCGAACTTGTTGTCGGCCTTGCCGGTCGAGATCTTGGCATGCGTGCCCGCATCGACATCGGGATTGATGCGCAGCGTCGCCTGCGCGGTCAGCCCCATCGCGGCGGCGACCGCAGCGAGCATGCGGCCTTCCTCTTCGGATTCGATGTTGAACTGGCCGATGCCCTTGGCCAGCGCATGGCGCATCTCGGTCTCGGTCTTGCCGACGCCCGAAAACACGATGTCATGCGCGGCAATCCCTGCCGCCAGCGCGCGGTCGAGCTCGCCTGCAGAAACGACATCGGCGCCATAACCGCGTCCGGCCAGCACCTTGAGCACGGCCAGGTTCGGATTGGATTTTACCGCAAATGCCAGGTGCTTGCGTTCCACACCTGCCAGGCCTTCGCGAAACACATCGGCATGGCGCTCGAGCGTCGCGCGCGAATAGACATAGACGGGGGTGCCGACCTCTTCGGCAATGCGCGCCAGCGGAACGCGTTCGGCAAACAGCTCACCGTCTACCAGTGCGAAATGATCCATGAGGGGGACAGTCCTGTTATTCGGGAGGAAGGTCGAACGGATCGTCGACCCGCGCTTCGGACTTGCGGCGCAGCTCGACATTGCGCTCGGGCCGCGACTGGGTGCTCGGCTCGAGCAGCTCGTTGGGTCCGGCAGCACCGACAGCGCCATAAGCGGGAGGCACGGGTTTCATGCCCTCGACCGCGGTCAGCTTCTGCCGGCTGCCGCAGCCGGGCAGCGCGACCAGCGCGGTGAGCGCAGCAGCAGCGATCAGGGTTGCGGTACGCGGCATCGTCATTCTCCCGCCAGCGCGGCACGGGCGCGGGCCACCTGCTGCCTTACCTGATCGGGCGCGGTGCCGCCATAGCTGTTGCGGCTGGCGACCGAGGCATCGACCGACAGCGCGGGATAGACCGCCTCGGTAATGCGCGGGTCGATCGCCTGCAACTCGTCCAGCGCGAGCGCATCGAGCGCGACGCCCCTGCCCTCGGCCAGCTTGACCACCGCGCCGGTAATGTGATGCGCCTCGCGGAACGGGATGTCTGCCTGGCGCACCAGCCAGTCGGCAAGGTCGGTCGCGGTGGCAAAGCCGCGCTCGGTCGCCTTGCGCATCGCGGCGGTATCGAACCCGGTCTCGGCGACCATGCCGGTCATCGCGGCTAGGCTCAGCATCATCAGGCCTTCGCATTCGAACACTGGCGGCTTGTCGTCCTGCATGTCCTTGGAATAGGCGAGCGGCAGGCCCTTCATCGTCACCATCAGCGCGGTCTGGCAGCCGATGATCCGCCCGGCATGGCCGCGCACCAGCTCGGCCGCATCGGGGTTGCGTTTCTGCGGCATGATCGACGATCCGGTCGAGAAACTGTCGGGCAACTTGACGAAGCCGTAAGGCTGGCTCGCCCAGATGATGAACTCCTCGGCCAGCCGCGACAGGTGCAGCGCGCATTGCGCGGCGGCATTGAGGTAATCGAGCGCGAAGTCGCGATCCGATACCGCGTCGAGCGAATTGGCGGTGGGCCGGTCGAAACCGAGCGCGCTGGCCGTGGCGTCGCGGTCGATTGGGAAGCCGGTTCCAGCGAGCGCTGCCGATCCCAGCGGACACTGGTTCATCCGCGCCCGTGCGCTAGCAAAACGGTCGCGATCGCGCGCGAACATCTCGTAATAGGCGAGCAGATGGTGGCCGAGCGTCACCGGCTGCGCGATCTGGAGATGCGTGAAGCCCGGCATGATCGCATCGACATGCTGTTCGGCGCGGTTGACAAGCGCCGTCTGCAGCGCCTTGAGCGCGGCATCGGCCGCATCGCACGCATCGCGCACCCAGAGGCGGAAATCGGTCGCAACCTGGTCGTTGCGCGAGCGCGCGGTATGCAGGCGCCCTGCCGCCGGGCCGATCAGCTCGGCGAGCCGCGCCTCGACATGCATGTGGATGTCCTCGAGCGCCCAATCCTCGGCGACGCCGTTCGCGGCATATTCCTCGGCAATCTGCTGGAGGCCTTGGCTAATCGCCTCTGCATCGGCGGCGGGGATGATCCCCTGAGCGCCCAGCATCGCGACATGCGCGAGCGATCCGTCAATATCCTGCCGCCACAGCGCCTTGTCGAACGGGATCGAAGCATTTATGGCCCGCATCACGTCGGATGGCCCGGCGGCGAAGCGTCCGCCCCACATGCTGTTGGAGTTGTTTCCCATGCCTATCGTCCATCTTTCGCGCCGCAGCCTCTGGCCGGTGGTGGCCCTGGCCGCTCTGGCAACTGGCGCGTGCGATAGGCAATCGCCCGCCGGGGAGCAACCCGCAGGCGCGGAAAAAACCGCAGAAAAGGCAGGCCCGGATGTGCCGCTCTCAGGCACGCTCGACATCTCGCAGCGGGGCAAGGCTGCGCCCGATGTCAGCTTCAAGGATCCCGACGGCAAGACGGTCACGCTCGCCGCGTTCAAGGGCAAGCCGGTGCTAGTCAACCTCTGGGCGACCTGGTGCGGGCCTTGCGTGGTCGAGATGCCGACGCTCGATGCCCTGGCCGCGCGCGAAAAGGACCGGCTGGTCGTGCTCACCGTGTCGCAGGACATGCAGGATCTCGACAAGATCGCCCCGTTCTTTGCCGAAAAGGGCTTCAAGAACCTGCAGCCCTATACCGATCAGGAAAACAATCTGGGCTTCAGCTATCAGACCGGCGTGATGCCGACGACAGTGCTTTATGATGCGAAAGGCAAGGAAGTCTGGCGGATGATCGGCGGGATGGACTGGAACGGCACCCGTGCATCGGCGCTGATGGAAGGAACACTCGCCGCCAAGGGCTAAGCGCCAGACATTACATCAGGATCGGCGCAATCACGCGGCAGCGCTTGCGCGGGCCTTCCTTCTTGGCGCGCGTAGGCACGGTCGCCACCCGCTTCTTGCCGACGCATTCCTCCTGCGCCGGGACATTGCGATCGAGGTTCACGAACGTCACCGGCAGCAGCGGCAGGGCGGCGCCGAGAATCACGGTGAGGACATACTGGCTCGACATGCGCGTGTGATGTCGCGCACAGCCTGACCAGTAGCTGAACGAAACCGGCCTCGTGAATTTTTGCCGAACGGCGTTGCCCTTGCGCAACGCATTGCCGACCATGGTGGGCGATGACAGGCTCGAACTGCCGACCCTCTCGGTGTACTGAGCTAATCGCCCATGGTCGCTGGCAAGGCGCGTCCCCTGCCATTTTTGCATTCGGCTGGCAAGAGGCTTGGCGCTTTCCAATCTGCCAACCGCCCGCTATCGGCGCGGAACGGACAGCGGGTCCGACCTATTGGAGAATCACCTATGCGCCCTTCCGGCCGCGCCCCCGACGAAATGCGTGCAATCAGCATCGAAACCGGCTTTACCAAGCATGCCGAGGGCAGCTGCCTGATCGGTTTCGGCGATACCCGCGTGCTGGTGACCGCGAGCATCGAGGAGCGCCTGCCGCCTTGGCTCAAGGGCAAGGGCGAAGGCTGGGTCACGGCGGAATATTCTATGCTGCCGCGCGCGACCCACACGCGCGGGCAGCGCGAGGCAGCGAAGGGCAAGCAATCGGGGCGGACGCAGGAAATCCAGCGGCTGATCGGCCGTTCGCTGCGCGCCGTCGTCGACCTCAAGAAGCTCGGCGAGCGTCAGATCACGGTCGATTGCGATGTCATTCAGGCCGATGGCGGCACGCGCACCGCGTCGATCTCGGGCGCGTGGGTGGCGCTACGCCTCGCAGTCAACGGACTGATGGCGCAAGGCCTCATCAAGGACGACCCGATCACCGCCAAGGTCGCCGCGATCAGCTGCGGCATCCATCAGGGCACGCCGGTGCTGGACCTCGACTATATCGAGGATTCGAACGCCGATGCCGATGCCAATTTCGTGCTGATCGAGGGCGGCAATATCGCCGAAGCGCAGGCCACTGCCGAGGGCGCACCCTATGACGAGGAAGCTTTGCTGCGCCTGCTGCGCCTCGCCCGCATGGGCTGCGCGCAGATTTTCGAGGCGCAGGGCAAGGCGGTCGGTTGACGTCATGGCGGCACGCAGGCTCGAACCTGGCAGGCTGGTGATCGCCAGCCATAATCAGGGCAAGGTGCGCGAGATCCGCGCGCTGCTCGAACCGTTCGGCATCGAGCCGGTCTCGGCGGGCGATCTCGGCCTGCCCGAGCCCGAGGAAACTGGCACGACCTTCGCCGAGAACGCGCTGCTGAAAGCGCATGCTTCGGCCAAGGGGGCCAATTGCGTCGCGCTCGCCGATGACAGCGGGCTGTGCGTCGCGGCTCTAGGCGGCGCGCCGGGCGTCTACACCGCCGACTGGGCCGAGCGGCAATGGTTCGAGGGTGCGCCGGGGCGCGACTGGTACATGGCGATGGGCAAGGTCGAGGGACGCCTGTGCGAACTCGGCCCCCATGTCGATCGCAGCGCCTATTTCACCTGCACGCTGGCGCTCGCCTGGCCCGATGGACATTCGGAGCTATTCGAAGGTCAGGTCCACGGAGCGCTGACCTGGCCGCCGCGCGGCACGCTCGGCTTCGGTTACGATCCGGTCTTCGTCGCGAGCGGGTTCGATCAGACTTTCGCCGAGCTGGACCCTGCGCACAAGCACAGCATCAGTCACCGCGCCGATGCCTTTGCCAAGCTGGTCAAGGCCTGTCTTGACCGCTGAACCCCTGACTGCGTCTCCGGTGGCGGATGACCGGGCGGAGCCGCTGGCGCTCTATATCCACTGGCCGTTCTGCGTCTCCAAATGCCCCTATTGCGATTTCAACAGCCATGTCCGCGAGAGCGTTGACATCGCTGAATGGCAGGCGGCCCTGCTCGCCGATCTCGCGCATGAAGCCGCGATCCTGCCGGGCCGTGCGCTTGGATCGATCTTTTTCGGCGGTGGCACGCCGTCGCTGATGCCGCCCGGCTTGGTCGAGGCGCTGATCGAGGCAGCCACCGGCCATTGGCCCGCCAGCGACAACATCGAGATCACGCTCGAGGCCAATCCTTCCTCGGTCGAGGCTGCGCGCTTCGCCGATCTCGCGCGCGCGGGGGTCAACCGCGTATCGCTCGGCCTGCAGGCGCTCGACGATGCGACTTTGGGCTTTCTCGGCCGTGCGCATGGCGTGGACGAAGGGCTGCGCGCATTGGCCACCGCGCAGCAGCATTTCAGCCGTGTCTCGTTCGACCTGATCTATGCCCGGCCCGGCCAGACGCTCGGCCAATGGGAGGCGGAGCTGACGCGTGCGCTGTCCTTCGGTACCGGTCACCTCTCACTCTACCAGCTGACCATCGAGCCCGGCACGCGCTTCGAGACGCTGGTGCGCCGCGGCGAGCTCATCCCCGCCGATGACGACCATTGCGCCGATTTGTTTGAACTGACCCGCAGCCTGACCAGCGGGCACGGCCTGCCCGCCTATGAGATCAGCAACCATGCCCGGCCCGGCGAACAGAGCCGCCACAATCTCACCTATTGGCGCTATGGCGACTATGCCGGGATCGGTCCCGGCGCGCATGGACGGCGCGGGAGCCTTGCAACCGAGCGGCACCGCAAGCCCGAAAACTATCTCGCCGCCGTCGCGCGCAACGGTCATGGCCTCTCGGTCGAACGCCCTCTGGACGCGGAAACCCGTGCGATGGAAGCGCTTCTGATGGGCCTGCGCCTAGCCGAAGGAGTCGACCTGGCCCGGATCGCCGCGCTATCGGGCGTGGAAGAGGCTGCGCTGATCGACCGGGCGGCTGCCGAAAAGCTGGCGGCACTGGGCCTGGTGCACATGACCGGCTCGCATCTGACCGTGACCGAGCAAGGCATGCCGCTGCTCGATGCCCTGCTCGCTGAACTGGTCGCGATTGAGCCGCCGCAAGCGGTCTGATAGCCTGACCGCATGACCGCGAACCCGCCCCCGCATCTGCTCGAACGCTGGCGGTCGCACCTTGCCGACAACCGTCGCCGCTCGCTGCACACCGTACGCGCCTATGTCGCCACCGCCGAGCGGCTGGTCGATTTTCTGGGCGACCATTGGGGTGATGCTCCGACCGACCGGCGCCTTGTTAGCGCGACAGCGGCGGACCTGCGCGCGTTCCTGGCATCAAGGCGCGGAGATGGCCTGACCAACCGCAGCACCGCGCGCGAACTGTCGGCGATCCGCGCCTTCCTGGCTTTTGCGGCGTCCGAAGCGGGCAGCGAGAGCGCGCCACCGCGCCTCAAGGGGCCGAGGCTCAAGCGCTCGCTCCCCCGCCCGATCGCGCCCGATGACATCATGGCCCTGGGCGATACCATGGCCGCACGCGATGCTCCTGCCTGGGTGCAGGCGCGCGACTGGGCAGTGCTGCTGCTGCTTTATGGCGCAGGACTGCGAATCAGCGAAGCGACGGGACTGAAGGCCGAGATCCTGCCGGTCGGCGAGACGCTGCGCATCATCGGCAAGGGCAACAAGCCACGCGTCGTACCGGTGCTGCCGCAACTGCGCGAGGCGATCGCGCATTATGCCGCGCTCGCCCCCTTTACGCTGGAGCCCGACCAGCCGCTGTTCCGGGGCACGCGCGGAGGGCCGCTTTCGCCCGCTCTTGTCCGCCGGGCGATGATGAACGCGCGCCGCCTGCTCGGCCTGCCCGAGGATGCGACACCGCACGCGCTGCGCCACAGTTTTGCGACGCATCTGCTCGCGGGCGGCGTTGACCTGCGCTCGCTGCAGGAACTGCTCGGCCATGCGAGCCTGTCATCGACCCAGATCTACACCCAGGTCGATGCCGCGCACCTGCTCGACGTGTACGAGAACGCGCATCCGCGCGCCTGATCGCGCTCAGTCCTGCTGGACGGGATCGGGATGCGGCCGCCAGAAGATCACGCGGA
>FWWM01004561.1_pt1 | contig 18730 bp, 19 predicted proteins | sample 2228351 | NCBI WGS metagenome assembly FWWM01 (sample SAMEA103939774, study PRJEB20133) | metagenome
TCCGGTTCGACGCAGGTGACGCTCGAAACCGAAGTGACGGCGCGCGCGGCGCGGTCGCAGACCGTGCGCCTGACAGCGCGCAACGCGCGGCCCGTCCCGGTGCGGTTCGAAGCGCGGATCAATCATTATCCGGGAACGGTGGTGAAACCGGAACGGCCGGGGCGCGGCGGCGGGGCCGTGCTGCGCAAGGATGGCCGTACCGTCTGGGCGGTGGATCTTCCGGCAAACGCCGAGGTGACATGGAGCTACCGCCTGGTCGAAGGCGGATAAGTACTCGAAATGGCCTTTCGCGCTCAGACCGGCAGTGGGTCAATCGCCAGTTCCGCGAAATAGCGCGCCATCGCATCCACGGCGTGGTCGGAAAGGGTTATGAACGCGCGCCGGCGGTCGTTGGCGTCTTCGCAACGGCAGAACAGCCCGGTTTCGGTCATCTGGGTGATCCAGCGCAGCGCGGTGGTCGGTGGAACCCCCGATGCGATGCACAGCGAGGTGACCGACACCCGCTTGTGTTCCGAACGGGCGGCGGTGAGATCCAGCAGCATGTCCCATGCCGGATCGGCAAACAGATCGGTTTCGAAAAAACGGGCACGGGCCTGGCGCTGGCGCAGGATCTTTCGGACAAGCCGCGGATCGGGCAGTGGCGGCCGCGCCTGGCGCACCAGCCGCTGCGTTGCCGGATCGCGCCCGCCGTTGCCGTCAAAGCCGAAGGCCGAACCATCTGCCACCGAACCATGCGTTGCGCCGGACGCGGTGGAAAGCGTTTCCAGCCGCTGCGCGATCTGGCTGACCTGATGAGTCAGGTGGAGCAGCGACAGGCGATCATGGTCGGACAGTTCGCGCACCGCCGAACCGCTTTCGGCCAGCACGCGGCCAAGGGCAATGACCCGGTCGGCGCGGCTGGGGCTGACCAGAATCTGCGCCGCCGATTGATCGAGGCAGGCAAACACATCATCCAGCGAACCCATGCTGGTGGACACGACAAGCTGCGCCCCGGTTTGTGCTGCGCGCAGATCGAGCCGGGCCAGTGCCGCCAGATCGGCTGCTTCCACTACCGGACAATCGACCAGCACCAGATCGCCGATCGCGGGATCGGGCACATTGGCCAGCTCCCCAAGATCGGCGCACCGGTCCACGCGCAGGCCCGCCGCCGCCGCATCTTCCGCCATTTCGGCGCGCACATGGTGCCGATCGGCCAGAATCGTGGCGGCAAGCGGGTTGAAGGGGCGGAGCAGTGCCACATCATCGGGCGCATATTCGAACAGAGCCTGGGCCATCGCTACCTTCCTTAGGTGTTCCACGTATGCGAACATGAGTGGAACAAATAGTGGTCAGGTCAAGATCAGTTATCTCGATTTTGGATCAACAAGCGGTTATGGACCGCATGTGATCTTCTGCAAGCATCGGTAATCATTCGTTTTCATCACGTGGCTGCGGATTGCGGCCATACGGCCGGTTTCCCGGCGCACGGGTGGTGAAATGATCTGGCAAGCGAAGCTATCGGGCAGGCCCGCCGGGATGGCGACTCGGCGCAAAAGCCCTGGCGCTGGAGGCTATCAATCCACGAAGGGATCGCGCACCAGGATCGTGTCTTCGCGTTCGGGGCTGGTCGAAACCAGCGCGACAGGCGTTTCGATCAGTTCCTGCACGCGCTGGATGTACTTGATCGCCTGTGCGGGCAGGTCGGCCCATGAACGCGCGCCAGCGGTGGTGCCGCTCCACCCGTCCATCTCTTCGTAGATCGGTTCGACCGCAGCCTGATCGGCGGCGTGGCTGGGGAAATAGTCGAGCACTTTGCCGCGCAGGCGATAGCCGGTGCAGATGCGGACCTTTTCGAACCCGTCGAGCACGTCCAGCTTGGTCAGCGCGATGCCGGTCACGCCCGAAATGGCGCAGGACTGGCGCACCAGAACTGCATCGAACCACCCGCAACGGCGCTTGCGCCCGGTCACCGTGCCGAACTCGTGCCCGCGTTCGCCCAGCCGCTGGCCGGTTGCGTCTTCCAGTTCGGTGGGGAAGGGGCCGGAGCCGACGCGCGTGGTGTAGGCCTTGACGATGCCCAGCACGAAGCCGGTGGAATTGGGGCCAAGGCCCGAACCCGAAGCTGCCGTGCCCGAAACCGTGTTCGACGAGGTGACGAACGGATAAGTGCCGTGATCGACATCGAGCAGCACACCCTGCGCGCCTTCGAACAGGATGCGCGCGCCAGCCTTGCGCACCTTGTTCAGGCGCTTCCACACCGGCTGGGCGAATTGCAGGACATACGGCGCAATGGCCTTGAGTTCCTCAAGCAACGCGGCCCGATCGACTGGCGGCTGGCCGAATCCGGCGCGCAGCGCGTCGTGGTGCGCACACAGGCGGTCAAGCTGCACGTCCAGCGCATCGAGGTGCGCCAGATCGCACACGCGGATCGCGCGGCGGCCAACCTTGTCCTCATAAGCAGGACCGATACCGCGCCCGGTGGTGCCGATCTTGCCCGATCCTGCGGCCTGTTCGCGCAGACCGTCCAGATCGCGGTGCAGCGGCAGAATCAGCGGGCAATTGTCGGCAATGGCGAAATTGTCGGCGTTGATGTCCACGCCCTGGCCGGTCAGCTTTTCGATTTCCGCCTTGAGCGCCCAGGGATCGAGCACCACGCCGTTGCCGATGATGGATAGCGTGCCGGTGACGATGCCCGATGGCAGCAGCGAAAGCTTGTAGACCTGTTCGCCCACCACCAGCGTGTGTCCGGCGTTGTGGCCACCTTGAAAGCGCACGACGGCATCGGCGCGGCTGGCCAGCCAGTCCACGATCTTGCCTTTGCCTTCATCGCCCCACTGGGCGCCGATTACGGTTACGTTGGCCATGCTTAGACTCCTCCACCCTGCCAAGGTGGATCCGGTAGCGCCCTTCGACAGGACTCGGCGGTACGGACGGTTTGGACGGGCGGCAGGCACCCGGTTTGCGGGGGGCGCCGTAGGGGCAGAGTGCCGGGCAAGTCAAGCCTGACGCGCCGCGCCGCGCAATTCAGCGACGGTACAGCCGCCGCACCTCACCGTCAGCCCCGTTTACAGCCAGAGTACAGGGATCCGATGCGCAGGATATGGATTGCAGGGTTGCTCGGTGTTGCAGCGGTATGGGCGGGCATGGCCGATGCCCGGATCGGGGAACGCTGGCGCGAACGCCGTGCCCAGCGGATCGAACAGCGGGCCGCGGAAAACCGCGTGCCCGGCGCGCAGACCATCGCCTATGGCGCCGATCCCTTGCAGGTGCTCGACTTCTGGCCTGCGATCACGGTCGATACCGCGCCCAAACCGCGCGCGCCGCTGATCGTCTATGTCCACGGCGGCGGGTGGAAACGCGGCAGCAAGGACAGCGCCACCGGACAGGCCAAGCCGGTGCATTACCCCGCTGAAGGCTATGCCTTTGCCTCGATCAATTACCGTCTGATGCCCGAAGCGACTGTCGAACAGCAGGCCGCCGATGTCGCCAGCGCGCTGGCCGCCTTGCTGGCGCGCGCCGATGCCCTGCGGATCGACCGCGGCAAGGTCGTGCTGATGGGCCACAGCGCGGGCGCGCATCTGGTGGCACTGGTGGGCACGGACGAACGGTATTTGCGCGGGGCGGGGCTTTCGTTCGCGGACGTGGACGGGGTGATCCCCAATGATGGCGCGGCCTATGATGTGCCCGCGCAAATGCAGGACGGCGGGCGGTTCATGCAGGATACCTATATTCAGGCATTCGGCACCGATCCTGCGCGGCAGCGGGCACTATCGCCGACGTTCCACGCTGCAGCGCCAAACGCGCCGCGCTTCCTGCTGTTGCATGTGCAGCGCGCCGACGGAGTGAGGCAGGCCGAAGCCCTGGCCGCTGCTCTGCGCAAGGCGGGCACAGCGGTGGAAATCGGCAGCTTTCCCGGCGAAGGTCTGCGCGGCCACGCCGAAATCAACCGCAGGCTGGGGGAGCCGGCCTACCCGGCGACGGCGGTGGTGGACCGTTGGTTGAAGGGGGTGTTCGGGGGATAGGTTAGTTCGTCAGTCATCCAGCACCCTGCCCGTCGCCCCGTGCTTGACACGGGGCCTGGCTTCCCTTGCAACCTCACCTTTGGCATGACGGCCCGATGGCAAAGGGTGGCTGGGTCTATATCATGGCAAACCGCTATCGTGGCGGGATGTACGTTGGCGTCACATCCGATCTGACCCGCCGCGTGTGGCAACATCGTGAGGGCGACGGCTCGATCCACGCAAAGGACTTTGGCAAGACAAGGCTGGTATATGCCGAGCGGCACGACGAAATCGAACCCGCCATCGCCCGCGAGAAGCTGGTCAAAAAGTGGCGTCGGGAATGGAAATTCGCTCTGATAGAGGCGGCCAATCCCGATTGGCTGGACCTTTGGGACCAGTGGTATCCGGCGGTGGAAGTGCGCGAAGGTGACGTGGAAAGGTAGCCAAGCCCCGTGTCAAGCACGGGGCGACGAGAAGTGGGGCGGTGGTTTGTGGCGCTGTTGTTGAATTGGTTGAACGGCGTAAAATGGGGCGAGGTACCTTAGTGGTTTAGGGGCCGGACCCTATGCATACTGTCCCCGGAACCGCGGCGTACGAAGGAAGCCAACCACATGCCTGACGACAAATCTCAAACCGACAAGTTCAAGGAACTGTCCCGCGAACTTGGCGCGGACGAACCGCGCTGTGGTGGCCGAGTGCGCAAGGTGGCCGAGGCTAAGATGCCAGCACCGGAAAAACCGGAGTGAGTCCGCCACACCCCTTGTCTGATGAACAAGCTGCGGACGTTGTCATTTCGATGACAGCCTTTGAGCGCGAAGTCATCAAACTCTGCTCAAAAGAAAAAAGCTGGCGATACCCCAGAATTGCCGAAAAACTCGATGCAAAATATGACGAAGTGCAAGCTGTAGGACATAAACTTCAAGAGATGCGCCTAGCGTACGTGCACGTCATTCCATACAACGGCTCAGCAATTTTCCTTAATGACCGAGGCGAATCAGTTAAGCGTGCTGTTCTTGCACTCGATAGGTTGAAAGATCGGAAAAACATCTAGCTTGTTTGCAAGGTATACAATCGCCTTCGGAAACAAGGGAGGATTGCGGCGGTTGTTCAAACCTTCTCAGGCCCGCTAACTCCCAGCACATGCGTGCAGCCCAACGCTCCCGCGCTATCGGCGTCCGACAGCGCCGCGACCGTCCGCCAGCCGATGGAACGCAGGCGCGCCGCCTCATCGCGGTTGTGCCCAAGCGGCAGGAACACGCGGTCTTCGGCGGGTTCATTCGCCGCCAGAAGGTCGATGAGGGCGTCGGGGTAGAGCGAGAAGCCGGTGGCGGCTTCGCCTGCGCCTGAACCGGCAATGCGGTAGGTGCCACCGCGTCCTACGGGGCCGCGTACGCCTTGGGCGTAGAGGGTAAAGCCGAACCAGGTCTGGTATTCGAAGCCGTGGCGCTCGCTGGGATCAAGCGTCAGGCGGGCCATGCCGTTCAGGCTGGCGGCGATTTCGCGCAGCGCGGTGATCCGGCTGGCGAGGGCACCGCCTGCGTCGATGGCGGCCAGCTTCTCGATGGCGCTGTCGAACTCTCCGGTAGCGTAGAGCAGCGGCACGTATGCTTCGCCGCCCACATCGCGCAGGCCACCGGCATCCTTGGTGTCGAGTTCGCGGCGGACGGCTTCGATCTGCGAAGAATCGAGCGGCAGGGCCGTTTCGGCCAGTGTATCGACCAGATCGGGCAGGGTGAAATCGACGCTGACGCCCGTTGCGCCCGCCGCCTGCAAAGCCTCGATCGCCAGCGCGACCGCTTCTGCTGCGGCGGCAACGTTGTCTGCGCCCACCAGTTCGGCCCCGCATTGCAGCTTTTCGCGCGCGGGGTTCAGGCCATCGGCCTTGATCGTCACGACCTGCCCGGCATAGCACAGCCGCAAGGGGCGTGGCGCTTCGGCCAGACGGGTTTCGGCAAGGCGGCCGATCTGCGGGGTGTAATCGCTGCGCAGCGCCATCATCCGCAAGCTCGACGGATCGACGAAGCGGAACATGCGGCGGCTCTGGATGCCGGCCATGCGCGCCGCAAAGCTGCGTTCGTATTCGATCGACGGCGGCATCACCCGGTCATAGCCATGGCCATGCATCACCGCATGAATCGCGCGCATCACGCGCGTGGCAGTGGCCGCATCGCGCGGCAGACGGTCTTCCAGGCCTTCCGGCAGCAGATCGGGGTCGCTCGTATCCATGATTCGGCCCCCTAGCCGTTCGCTTCCCGAATGTCGAAGGGGGAGGCGAACGGCCGTGGGGTTTTCAGCGGCTCAGAACTTGAGCGCCATGATCGTGCGCACGCCCGGCAGGGTCGATGCCTGCTGGAGCACTTCGGCGCTCACCGGGCTGTCGACCGAAAGCAGCAGGACCGCTTCGCCCCCTGCCTGACGGCGACCGAGATGGAAGGTGCCGATGTTGATCTGCGCCTGTCCCAGCAGCGTACCGATGGACCCGATGAAGCCCGGCGCGTCGGAATTGACGATGTAGAGCATGTCGCCATCAAGGTCGGCTTCGATACCGATGCCGAAGATTTCGACAAGGCGCGGATCGGCATTGCCGAACAGCGTGCCCGCGACCGAGCGTTCCCCTTGTGCGGTGCTGACCGTGACGCGGACCAGCGTGTGGTACACGCCCTCGCGGTCGTGGCGCACTTCGCGCACGTCCAGCCCGCGTTCCTTGGCCAGGAACGGCGCGTTGACCATGTTCACGGTCTGCGAATACTGCTTCATCAGCCCGGCCAGCACGGCAGCGGTGATCGGCTTCTGGTTGAGCTGGGCGGCTGCGCCTTCGACCTCGATCGCAATCTTGGTCAGGTTGTCGTGCGCAAGCTGTCCGACCAGCGAACCGAGCTTTTCGGCCAGCGCCATGTAGGGCTTGAGCTTGGGCGCTTCCTCGGCCGAAAGCGAGGGCATGTTGAGCGCGTTGGTGACGCCGCCGGTGACCAGATAATCGGCCATCTGTTCGGCCACCTGCAGCGCGACGTTGACCTGCGCTTCGTTGGTCGATGCGCCAAGGTGCGGGGTGCAGATGAAGTTCGGCGTGCCGAACAGCGGCGATTCCTTGGCCGGCTCGACTTCGAACACGTCGAGCGCGGCGCCGGCGACATGGCCCGAATCCAGCGCGGCCTTGAGCGCGGCTTCATCGACCAGCCCGCCTCGCGCGCAGTTGACGATGCGCACGCCCTTCTTGGTCTTGGCGATGTTTTCCGCCGACAGGATGTTGCGCGTCTGGTCGGTCAGCGGCGTGTGCAGCGTGATGAAGTCCGCCTTGGCCAGCAGCGTGTCGAGATCGGCCTTTTCCACGCCCATTTCGATGGCCCGTTCGGGGGTCAGGAATGGGTCGAAGGCGACAACCTTCATCCTGAGGCCGAGCGCGCGCGAAGCCACGATCGAGCCGATGTTGCCCGCGCCGATCAGGCCGAGCGTCTTGCCGGTCACTTCCACGCCCATGAAGCCGTTCTTCGGCCACAGGCCAGCCTGGGTCTGGGCATTGGCTTCGGGGATCTGCCGCGCGAGCGCGAACATCAGCGCGATGGCGTGTTCGGCGGTCGTGATCGAATTGCCGAACGGGGTGTTCATCACCACCACGCCCTGTGCCGAGGCGGCGGGGATATCGACATTGTCGACACCGATCCCGGCGCGGCCGATGACCTTGAGGTTGGTGGCGGCGGCGAGGATTTCCCTGGTCACCTTGGTCGACGAGCGGATGGCAAGGCCATCGTATTCGCCGATGCGGGCAATAAGCTGTTCCGGCGTTTCGCCGGTGATCACGTCAACGTCGCAGCCCATTTCGGTGAAGATACGGGCGGCGTTGGGGTCCATCTTGTCGGAAATGAGGACTTTGGGCTTGGTCATGTCGTTTGTCCTTCGTCACCCCGGCTATCGCGCCGAGGCCCCGCCGGATTGCGCGGGTGGAGAAAAGGAAGCGCGACCCCGGATCAGGTCCGGGGTGACGCCAGGTAGGCAAGGAAAATCAGGCCGCGGCCAGTTCGGCCCTGGTCGCTTCGTAGGCCCAGTCGAGCCATGGACCGAGGTCGGCAATGTCCTCGGCGTTCACGGTCGCGCCGCACCAGATGCGCAGGCCTGCCGGAGCGTCGCGGTATCCGGCGATGTCATAGGCGGCACCCTGCTTTTCGAGCAGGCCGGCAAACTTCTTGATGAAGTCCGCGTCCGCGCCTTCGACCGAAAGGCAGACCGAGGTCTTCGAGCGCGTCGCTTCATCGGCACACAGGTGGGACAGCCATGCCCGTTCCGCGACGATCGTGTTCAGCGCGGCAGCGTTTGCATCGCTGCGTGCCTGCAGGCCCTTGAGCCCGCCAAGATCCTTCGCCCATTCCAGCGCGAAGATCGCATCTTCGACCGCGAGCATCGACGGGGTGTTGATGGTTTCCCCCTTGAACACGCCTTCGGCAAGCTTGCCCTTCGAAACAAGGCGGAACACCTTGGGCAGGGGCCAGGCCGGGGTGTAGGTTTCCAGCCGTTCGACCGCGCGCGGGCCAAGGATCAGGACGCCGTGGCCGCCTTCACCGCCCAGCACCTTCTGCCAGGAGAACGTGGCGACGTCGATCTTCGACCAGTCGATATCGTAGGCGAAAACCGCCGAAGTAGCATCGGCAAAGCTCAGGCCCTGACGGTCGGCCGGGATGAAATCGGCGTTCGGAACGCGCACGCCCGATGTGGTGCCGTTCCAGGTGAACAGCACGTCGTCCGCCCAGTCGATTTGCGAAAGATCGGGAATCTGGCCATAGTCGGCGCGCAGGATGGTGGGATCGAGCTTGAGCTGCTTGACCGCGTCGGTAACCCAGCCTTCGCCGAAGCTTTCCCACGCCAGCGTGGTCACGCCGCGCGCGCCCAGCATCGTCCACATCGCCATTTCGAACGCGCCGGTATCCGACCCTGGCACGATGCCGATGCGGTGCGTGTCGGGCAGTTGCAGCACTTCGCGCATCAGGTCGATGCAGTACTGCAGGCGCGCCTTGCCGATCTTGGCGCGGTGTGACCGGCCCAGCGATTCGGTGGCGAGTGTTGCGGGGGAATATCCGGGCGGCTTGGCGCACGGACCGGACGAGAAGAACGGGCGCGCAGGCTTGCGTGCCGGAATACCAACAGTCATGTAGTCTCTCCTTGCAGAGAGCACGCGCGGCGTTGGGACCGCGTGGCCCGCTGGCCGCTCTAGAGACGGGGCGGGATTTGTCAAACGGTTGTTGGGCGCCCTTTGGGGGGCAGGGCTACTTGCCCAGCGTTTCCGCCAGAAGCGCCTTGGTGCGCGGGCCGGACCAGTCGTGCGCGCCGATCATCCGCCACACTTCCTTGCCTTGCGCATCATACAGCACGGTCGTGGGAAGAAGGCCGGTCTGGTAGTGGAAGCCAAGGTTGTTCTCCTCGTCCAGCCACGGCTCCAGCATGGCGAACTTGCGCTCCTTGTAGAACGCCGCAACCTTTTGCGCGCCCCCCATATCCTGCGAGACGGTCAGCACGCGCAGGTCCGCCGCGTGGGTCGCGGCCAGCTTGTCGAGCATCGGCATTTCCAGCACGCATGGCCCGCACCATGTCGCCCACAGGTTTACCAGCACCGGTTTGCCCTTGAGCGAGGTCAGCTTCAGCGTCTGCCCGGCAGGATCGGTGAAGGTGAAATCCGGCATAGGCGCGCCCCGGCTGGCGATATCGAGCGTGCCGTTCATTTTTTCGCCACCGGCAGATTCCACTGGCGCCGCCGACGTCTGCGGTTGCGCGTCGGGGGCGGCTTGCTTATCGCACGCGGCAACGGCAAGCGCCGGAACCAGCAGCAGCAACTTGGGCGAACGGACGGATATGAGCGGCAATTCAGGCTCCAACCAGATGTGGGGCGGGCGTTTCGCCAGCGGCCCTTCGGCCATCATGCGCGAGATTAACGCCTCGATTCCCTTCGACAAGGCGCTGTGGCGGCAAGACATCGCCGCGTCAAAGGCCCATGTGGACATGCTCGGCGCGCAAGGCATCGTTTCGGCTGAAGATGCCGCCCTGATTGCCGGGGGTCTGGATCAGGTCGCGGCGGAATACGAAGCCAGCGGCGTGCCGGAAGACTGGGATCTTGAAGACATTCACATGACCACGGAAAGCCGTCTGGCCGAACTCATCGGCCCGGCGGCGGGGCGCTTGCACACCGCGCGCAGCCGCAACGATCAGGTGGCTACCGATTTCCGCCTGTGGGTGCGCGATGCAATGGACCAGGCCGAACTGGGGCTGGCCCAGCTCCAGATCGCGCTGGTGACCCGCGCGGGCGAACATGCCGATTCGATCATGCCCGGCTTTACCCACCTGCAGACGGCGCAGCCCGTGACGCTGGGCCATCACCTGATGGCCTATTACGAAATGGCCGGGCGCGACCGTTCGCGCTTTGCCGACGCGCGCGTACGGATGAACCGCAGCCCGCTGGGGGCGGCGGCGCTGGCCGGGACCGGCTTTCCCATCGACCGCTTCCGCACCGCGCAGGCGCTGGGTTTCGACGGGCCGACCGCCAACAGCCTCGATTCGGTGTCGGACCGCGATTTCGCGCTCGATTACCTCATGGCCGCCGCGCAATGTTCGCTGCACCTGTCGCGGCTGGCGGAAGAGTTCATCATATGGGCCAGCCAGCCCTTCGGCTTTGTCACCCTGCCCGACAGCCTTTCGACCGGCAGTTCGATCATGCCGCAAAAGAAGAACCCCGATGCCGCCGAACTGGTGCGCGGCCATGCCGGGCGGATCGTCGGCTGCCTGACCAGCCTGATGGTGACGATGAAGGGCCTGCCGCTGGCCTATTCGAAGGACATGCAGGACGACAAGCCGCCGGTGTTCGAGGCCGCTTCGCTGCTGGCGCTGTCCATCGCCGCGATGACCGGCATGGTCGCCGACGCGACATTCCGCACCGACCGGATGCGCGCCGCCGCCGAACTGGGCTATGCCACCGCAACCGACCTGGCCGACTGGCTGGTGCGGCAGGCGAACATTCCGTTCCGCGAAGCGCACCACATCACCGGCACGGCGGTACGGCTGGCCGAAAGCCGCGGCATCGCGCTCGACAAGTTGCCGCTGGAAGACCTCACGGCGATCGACGCGCGGATCGACAAGCGAGTCTATGCCGCTCTGTCGGTCGAAGCGAGCGTGGCGGCACGCGCCAGCCATGGCGGAACCGCGCCGGACGAAGTAAGGAAGCGCGTGGCCGAGGCGCGCGTCGCGCTGGGGCTGGAGGACATGGCTTGACCGTCGCGCGCACATTGCTGCTGGCCGGATGCGCCGCGCTTGCCCTGGCAGGCTGCGGCAACCGGGCGGAACTGAAGCTGGCCCCGGACCAGACACCGCCGCCGGTGCCCTATGGCCGCGAAGTGCCGCCGGGGGCGGACGACCTGCTCAAACCGCCCGCGCAGGCCGCCCCTGCGCGCAATGTCGAGCCGCGTCGCCGCTCGCAGGATCGTGAAGACGATCCTTTCGACCTGCCTCCCGAAGACTGAGACATTTGCGATGGACCATTTCGAACTGATTGACGGCGTTCTGCACGCCGAAGACGTGCCGCTGCCGGTGATTGCCGCCGAAGTCGGCACGCCGGTCTATGTCTATTCGCGCGCCACGCTGACGCGCCACGCCCGCGTGTTCCGCGATGCGCTGGGCGTGCTGCGCAACGCGAAAATCGCCTTTGCGGTCAAGTCCAACCCCAACCTGTCAGTGCTCAAGGTGCTGGCGGCGGAAGGGTATGGCGCCGACGTTGTGTCGGGCGGCGAGATGGAGCGCGCGCTGGCCGCGGGCATGGACCCCGACGGCATCGTGTTCTCCGGCGTTGGCAAGACTGCGGCGGAAATGCGCCGGGGCATCGAGGCAGGGATCGGCCAGTTCAACCTGGAAAGCGAGGAAGAGGGGCTGGAGCTTGCCGCAATCGCTGCGGCGATGGGCAAGGTCGCGTCCGCCGCGCTGCGCGTGAACCCGGATGTGGATGCCGGAACCCACGGCAAGATTTCCACCGGCAAAGCGGAAAACAAGTTCGGTGTGCCGTTCGACCGGGCTGCGGCGATCTATGCCCGGCTGGCCGGAACGCCGGGGCTGAACATGCGCGGCCTCACGCTGCACATCGGCAGCCAGTTGTCGAAGCTCGAACCGCTCGAAGCCGCCTTCACCAAGGTCGGCGGGCTGATGGAATACATCCGTGCGGCGGGCCATACCGTTACCCACATGGACCTCGGCGGCGGGATCGGCGTGCCCTACAAGACCGGCGAAGTGTTCCCGCAGCCGGAGGAATACGCGGCGATGGTCGCCCGCGTTACCGGCAACTGGGGTGTCACGCTGATGTTCGAGCCGGGCCGCGTGATCACCGGCAACACCGGCGTGCTGGTGACGCAGGTGATCCGCGTCAAGGAAGGCGCAAGCCATCCGTGGGTCGTGGTCGATGCGGCGATGAACGATCTGGCACGGCCCGCGCTTTATGATGCGTGGCATGATTTCGTGGCGGTGGAGCCGAAGGGCGGGACGGTGGTCGCCAACATCGTCGGCCCGATCTGCGAAAGCTCCGATACCTTCGCCATGGCGCGCACGATCGACACTGTGGAGCGCGGCGATCTTGCAGTGTTCCGCACCGCTGGCGCTTATGGCGCGACGATGGCCAATACCTACAATTCGCGCCCGCTGGTGCCCGAAGTGATGGTGGACGGGGACAAGTGGGCCGTGGTGGCCGACCGCATCGACCCGGCCACGATCCTGGCGGCAGAACGCGTACCGGACTTCCTCAAGTAAGATGAAGGCGCTCCCCCTCTTCCACCGCATTGCGGGCCAGCCGGTGATCCTGCTGGGCGAGGGGGACGCGGCTGCGGCCAAGCAGCGCCTGATCGAGCGGGCGGGCGGGGTTATCTACCGCGACATCAACGCCGGGATCGACGATGGTGCGCGCCTTGCCTTCATCGCGCACGACAATCCCGATATGGCGCAAGGCGATGCAATCCGGTTGCGCTGTGCAGGCCTGCTGGTCAACGTGGTCGACCGGCCGGAACTGTGCGATTTCACCACCCCTTCGATCCTCGACCGTGATCCTGTGCTGATCGCCGTGGGGACCGGCGGCGCTTCGGCAGGATTGGCCAAGATCCTGCGCCTGCGGCTGGAACGGCTGCTGCCGCAAGGGCTGGGGTCGCTGGCGCGGGCGCTGGAAGAGGCGCGCGAGGGTATGCGGGCGCGCTGGGCATCGGTTGCGGATCGCAGGCGCGCACTGGATGCGGCCTTGGATGAGGGCGGAGAGCTGGACCTGTTCCGGGCCGGGAGCGAGGCGAAGGTGACAGATTGGCTGGCATCGGGCGCGGAAGGCCAATCCGGCCGTTTTGTCGTCACGCTGTCCTCGAACGATCCCGAAGACCTGACCCTGCGCACGGCGCGCCTGCTGGGGCAGGGCGCGGAAGGCCAATCCGGCCGTTTTGTCGTCACGCTGTCCTCGAACGATCCCGAAGACCTGACCCTGCGCACGGCGCGCCTGCTGGGGCAGGCGGATGCGGTGGTTTATGACGCTGGCGTTGCCCCGGAAATCCTGTCGCGCGCGCGGGCCGATGCGGTGCGGCTGCCTTCGGGCTCCGTCGAACCCGAAAGCGGCGTTACCGTGATCCTCAAGCTGGCTTAGACCTTCATCGCCGCCTTGAGCTGGGCGATGATGACTTCGCTCTGTTCGCCACCCGATTTGGGGACGAAATCGTCTTCGCGGTTGTTGATCCGGTCCCATTGCGCGGCGAAGCCTTCGACCGTGCGCTGGCCATCGCCCAGCACCACGCCCTTGTTCATCGTCACCCATGCGCCGTGATAAACCCCGCCGCCCGCGCCGACGATGGCGTTGGTGGGCGCGTCTTCGGAAACGAGGTAGAGCGCGGCGGGCACCACGTTTTCAGGGCCGAACAGCTTGAACGCCTCTTCGGGGAAGATGTCTTCGGTCATTCGCGTGGCCGCCACCGGGGCAAGCGAGTTGACCCGGATGTTGTTCTTGGCGCCTTCGAGGTAGAGCGTCTTGGTCAGTCCCGCGAGGCCGAGCTTGGCCGCGCCATAATTGGCCTGTCCGAAGTTTCCGAACAGGCCGGTGGACGATGCGGTCATCAGCACGCGGCCATAGTTCTGTTCGCGCATCGTGTCCCAGCACGCCTTGGTGGCAAAGGCCGAGCCGATCAGGTGGACCTTGACCACCAGTTCGAAATCGGCCGGGTCCATCTTGGCGAAGGTCTTGTCGCGCAGGATTCCGGCGTTGTTGATGAGCACGTGCACGCCGCCCCAGCGTTCCTTGGCGCGGGCGACCATTTCGGCCATCTGTTCGTATTCGGTCACCGAACCGCCGTTCGACATGGCCTCGCCACCAGCGGCTTGGATTTCTTCCACAACCTTGAGCGCGGCATCGGAGTGGCCGGTGCCGTCACGCGACGCACCCAGATCGTTGACGACAACCTTGGCTCCGCGCCGGGCCAGTTCCAGCGCATAGGCGCGGCCAAGACCACCGCCCGCGCCGGTGACGATCGCCACGCGACCCTCGAACGAAATGCTCATGCCTGATTTCTCCCTGCTGCGCCGCGTGCGGGCGCTTCGAACGGCGGGTCGGATGCCACGCCATGGCCGCCAAGGCAACCACGGCCATGGCCTTCATGCACGGCTGCGGATTATCGGTCCGTCACGCGATCCGTGTGACCCAGCCGTGGGTGTCGGCAATTTCGCCGCGCTGGATGCCGACCAGGGTCTGGCGCAGCTTTTGCGTGAGTTGGCCCGGTCCGCCCGATCCGATCATGAACTCGCCATCGCGGCTGGCGACCTTGCCCACCGGGGTGACCACCGCTGCGGTGCCACAGGCAAAGGTTTCCACCAGCTTGCCCGAAGCGGCATCGGCGCGCCACTGGTCAAGGCTGTAGCGCCCTTCGCGGACGGCAAGCCCTTCCTGCGCGGCCAGCGTCAGCAGGCTGGAGCGGGTGATGCCGGGAAGGATCGTGCCGGTCAGTTCGGGCGTCAGCACCGAGCCATCGTCGAACACGAAGAACAGGTTCATCCCGCCCAGCTCTTCCACCCACTTGCGCTCTGCCGCGTCGAGGAACAGCACCTGGTCGTGGCCACGGGCAAAGGCTTCGGCGGTGGGCACGAGGCTTGCGGCATAGTTGCCGCCGCACTTGGCCGCGCCGGTGCCGCCGGGCGCGGCGCGGGTATAGTCGCTGACCCAGATCGAAACCGCAGGCGCGCCCGACTTGAAGTAATTGCCCGCCGGGCTGGCGATGACGAGGAACTTGTATTCGCGCGCCGGGCGCACGCCAAGGAAGGCTTCGCTGGCGAACATGAAGGGGCGCAGGTAGAGCGAACCTCCCTCGACTGTCGGGAACCAGTCCGCGTCGGCCAGCACCTGCTGGCGCACGGCTTCGACGAACAGGTCTTCGGGCAGTTCGGGCATGGCGAGCCGCTTTGCCGATGCGTTGAACCGGCGGGCGTTGGCGTCGGGGCGGAACAGCGCGATGCCGCCATCGGCCAGCCGGTAGGCTTTCAGGCCTTCGAAGATTTCCTGGGCATAGTGCAGCACTGCAGCCGCCGGGTCCATGGCGATCGGGCCATAGGGAATAACGCGCGCGTCGTGCCAGCCGCGGCCTTCGGCAAAGTCGATTTCCACCATGTGGTCGGTAAACGCGGTGCCGAAGCCGGGGTTAGCCAGCACCTTGGCGCGCACATCCGCCGCGACTGGCGCGGGATGCGGGTGGCGGGCAAAGCCAAGGCTGGAATTGGCGCTGGTATCGGCGGGCGTCGCCATGGGGAGGCAGTCCTTGCGGTAGAATCAACGAAGCTGCGCCGTGAATGATTGTTGCGCGAAAAGCAAGGGGGTTGTAATAAATGTGAAGGGCCGCACCGGTCAATCCGGGCGGCCCTTCGCATGGTCAGCGGCCGGAAGTGCCGCCCACGAAGCCTCTATCGCTTGATCGACCTCAGCGATAATGCCTCGCGCGGGACTGTACCGACCTCTGTGCTGAACCATGAGACATCGGATCACCTCCTTTCGCGCTGTTGAGCCATTTGCGCAGCTTTTTCGGGCTGCTGGACCGACGACGCCTGCGCCTTCGATCTTGACCTCAATGTGATTCATTCGGGCAACAACAACAAGTCTTGCATGAAATTATTTTGCCGTCAGTATGCTGCTTTCGCGTGTGCACAACGGCCCGCCGGTCCCACCCGAAAATCCCCTGAAAACACGGCTATTTGCGGCAGTCCTCGATAACCCGGCCAACTTCCGGCCAGGCTGGCAGGTAAAGCGACTGCAGACCGTTAACGTCGATGGCAAAACGCCCCCGGCTGAACGCCATGGCATCGAGCAGCGCGTCGTTTGCGGGCAGCGCCGCCTGCAATTGCGGCTGCCCGGAGGGCACCGGCTGCGCGGTCATCGCGCGCGCAATGCTGGTGGTTATGACGCTCATGGGCACGGGCGAGGCCGCGCTGCCGGTGCGCAGCAGGGTTACCGTACCTGCCGCCCGGTTGCAGGCCATGGCGAAAAGCGTGTTGCCGCCCGTGCCAAAGCGGGCAATTCCGCTTTCGTACCGCCAGTCCCCCGGTGTCTGCGGCATGTCGCGCCAGTCGCTTCCGGGGCTGATTGCGGTCGCTGGGGGTGTTGGCGCCGGGCGCGGCGCGGTCTGCGGCGTCGATCGCGGGGGCGCGGAAGGTGGCACTACCGTCGGCGCCGAACACGATGTGACGGCCATGGCCGTTGCCAGCAGGAAAAGCGGGTGAAATGCAGTTGCGCGATTGATCTTCATGGGCAGGTTATGGAAGGAACGCGCCGTGACCTCAACCCGCCCCCCGAAATCGCCTGTGCCGTCTGCCGGAACATCCCCATCGGCCAGGGCAAAGCTGCGGGTCGATCAACTGCTGGTCGAACGCGGGCTGGTGGAAAGCCGCGCGCGGGCGCAGGCGCTGATCCTGGCAGGGCTGGTCTATTCGGGCGACGTGAAGATCGCCAAGGCGGGGCAGGCGCTGTCCGCCGATGCGCCGCTGGCGGTGCGCGGGCGCGATCATCCGTGGGTTTCGCGCGGCGGTATAAAGCTGGCCCACGCCATTGCTCATTTCGGGCTGGACCCGGCGGGTGTCATCGCCATGGATATCGGCAGTTCCACCGGCGGGTTTACCGACGTCCTGCTGCAAGGCGGGGCGGCGCATGTCTTCGCGGTCGATTCGGGGACCAACCAGTTGGCCTGGAAGCTGCGCCAGGATCCGCGCGTCAGCGTGCTCGAACAGACCAGCGCCCGCGTGCTCACCCCGGCGCATATCGACCGGGCTGCGACGTGGGTTGTCTGCGACGCCAGCTTCATCAGTCTGCGCAAGGTGCTGGAGGTGCCGCTGGCGCTGGCGGCGCGGCCCACGCGGCTTGTCGCCCTGATAAAGCCGCAGTTCGAAGTGGGCCGCACCGAAGTGGGCAAAGGCGGGGTAGTGCGCGACCCGGCGCTGCACGAACGGGTGTGTGCCGAGGTACGCGCTTGGCTGGAAGCCGATGGCTGGGCGGTCGATGGCATCGTGCAAAGCCCGATTACCGGGCCGGAAGGCAATGTCGAGTTTCTGGTCTGCGCCGCGCGCCACTGAGCTTTGGTGCAAAACGTCCCCATGCTGGATGATGTCGGGGGAAATTGGCATTGCGCGGGGGCAGATGGCTCGCCAATATCGCGGCAAGCCGCGCTCTGGCGCATAGCAGACAGGTCTTATGCAATATCTCGCCTCACCCGGCCAGCTTCGGGCCAGTCTGTTGCGCTGGTCGCTGTTCACGGTTCCGCTGCTGCTTCTGCTCGGCTTCTTTTCGGGGCAGGCTGCGGGCAGCGGTCCGGGCAATCCGTGGTTCGATGCGCTGGTCAAGCCTTCGATCTATCCGCCTCCGGCGACGTTCGGCATCGTATGGTCGGTGCTTTACGGGATGATCGGCATCGCGCTGGCCATGGTGCTGTCTGCGCGCGGCGCGGGCGGGCGCGTGCTGGCGGTATCGGTCTTCGTGCTCCAGTTCATCCTCAACCTGGCGTGGAGCCCGGTGTTTTTCGCGTTGCACCAGATCACCGGCGCGTTCTGGATCACCGTGGCGATGGCGGTTCTCATCGCGGTAACGATCGCGCTGTTCTGGCGCATCCGTCCGGTGGCCGGCATGCTGCTGGTGCCCTATCTGGCGTGGGTATGCTTTGCCAGCGTGCTGACCTTCGAGTTCGGGCGGCTCAATCCCGATGCCGACGGCATGTTTGCCCCGGCGCGCACGGTGCGGGTGGAAATCTGATCGGCGCGCGCCCTTGCGTACCATTGGCCGATTGCCCACATTCAGGGTTCGGGCCTATCCCGGCCATCACGACCGCAATCAGGAATTCCCCATGCAAAGCGAAAACCCGCTGATCGCCGATTTCGTCAAACTGCTTAACAGCGCCGCCGGGACCGTGGCCGGCATGGGCCGCGAGGCGAGCGAGAACGCCCGTGAAAAGGCCAAGGAACTGTTCGGCGGGCTGGATTTCGTCAGCCGCGAAGAGTTTGACGCGGTCAAGGACATGGCCGCCGCCGCGCGCGAAGAGGTGGAAAGCCTCAAGGCGCGGATCGCCGCGCTGGAAGCCGCGGCCAAGGGTAGCTGACCTTCAGGGTGTGGCCGCGCGGGCGGGAGCGGATCAACGATCCGCTCCGTGCGATTTACAGGCCCGCTTTGGTCAGCGCCTGATCGAGATCGGCAATCAGGTCTTCAGGGTCTTCCAGCCCGACATTCAGGCGCAGCATGCCTTCGC
>FWWM01009026.1_pt1 | contig 18724 bp, 16 predicted proteins | sample 2228351 | NCBI WGS metagenome assembly FWWM01 (sample SAMEA103939774, study PRJEB20133) | metagenome
AAAATAAAAATTTAAGTTATTGATAATCAACAGCTTAAATTTTCATTGAAAAATATTTTGGACAATAGTGAAATCGAATATTAAAAAAATTTTTAATTTGGTTCAAATTTTAAATCAAAACATTTATTTTGCAAAAAAATTGAGGAGAGAGGGTTTTAGATGAAAGATTTAAATTTGCCGGAAACATATAAAAATCCTAAAATTACGACTGATTCCAAGAACGGTTATGTTTTAATCTATGGAAGATCGATCCCGGAATATCCTGACAAATTCTATCAACAACTGTCTAATTGGGTGGAATGGTATGTCACCAAAAAACAACCTGTCACCATTGATTTTAAAATCATTTATTTAAATACCGGCTCTTGGCGTAACTTATTATCAATCTTGATAATGATTGAGAAGGCAGAAATTCCTTATCACATTAATTGGTATTACGAAGAAGACGACTTGCAGTTATTGCGGGCCGGTGAAGATTTGGCTACTTTATCGGGATTGAAATTCAATTTTATAGAAGTGAAAGAGGTCTGAGAAATGGCTATTTCAAAAGATACGATTATTGCTCCCGCTACACATTACGGCCATGCTGCCATTCATCTGATACGAATCAGCGGAACGCATGCCATCAATATTTCACAAAAATTTTTTAAAGGGAAAAAAAAATTGTGCCCGGAAAATGCACGTCAGGCAATTTATGGAGAAATCTCACATCCGACAGATGGTGTGATAGATCAAGTAATTATCACTTGTTTTGTAGAACCTCATTCGTTCACGGGAGAAAACATGGTGGAAATTTCATGTCATGGTTCTCCCTTTATTGTCGATAAAATCATCTCTCTTTATCTAGAAAATGGTGTAAGATTAGCTCATCCCGGTGAATTTACACAAAGAGCTTTTTTAAATGGAAAACTGGATTTGAGTCAGGCTGAAGCTATCGGCGATCTGATTTATGCCGAAAATGCTATTTCACATAAATTGGCATTGAAACAATTGAAAGGAAATTTTTCAAATTTAATTGACCAATTTCGTCAAAATATTATCCATTTTGCCTCTCTTTTGGAATTGGAACTAGATTTTTCTGAAGAGGATGTGGAGTTTGCCAACCGCATGGAACTCATCAGCCAATTGGAAGATATCATCAGACAATTACATAAGATAAGAGAATCGTCGAAATATAAGAAGTGGTTGCAAAAAGGATTTCCTGTTGCCATACTAGGACGGCCCAATGCCGGGAAATCTACGCTGCTCAATGCCCTCATCAAAGAAGAAAGGGCCATTGTGACGCCTATTCCCGGCACTACAAGAGACACTATCGAAGAAACAATTACACTCCATGATCTTACGTTGAGAATTATTGACACTGCCGGTATCCGAAAAACAGATGATCCGGTGGAAAAAATCGGCATTGACCGATCTTTTCAAAAAGCAGCAGAGGCATTTGTCATACTTTATCTCTATGATGCGGCTGAAACAAGCCCTGAAGATGCCACGCAAGATTTGACAACCATCCGAAACATCAATCCTGAAGCTGTGACATTGGTCATAGCTAATAAAATGGATACAATCAATGATGACGGCAAAATTCCTCCGGAACATTTTAAAATTAGTGCCCAAAACGAACAAGATATTGACCATTTGAAAGAATTGCTATACGAAAAATTAAAATCATTGCTTCCCGGAAGTGATGATATCTATTTGGTCAATCAGCGTCAAAACGAGGCATTGCAAAAAGCCGAAGACGCTCTTCAAAGAGCAAAAACTAATTTGCTATCGGACATTAGCCATGAATTTGTGGCCATGGATTTGCGCGAATCTATCCATCACCTGTCTCTTATAACCGGAAAAATATCTACTGACGATCTATTGGAAAATATTTTCAGAAATTTTTGTATTGGAAAGTAATCTAAAACAAATTAGAATTAATTTTTCTTCACCAAATGCCTATCCAACATGCGTCTTTTTTTCAGAGGCAATTTTTGCACAATCAGGCAGAAAGATTCATCTATCAAATTTTTCAAAAATTCCGGACGAAAGTTTCCCGAATTGTCGATCGTGATCCAATGATACCGGCCTAAATATGCCGCACGATCTATGACGGGAATCTCCAATAACATGTCCAATTTCTCGGCTTTTGCTTTCAAAGTGAGGGATGATGGAGATTGATCTATGTGCATCATCAAAAATATTTTATCAAAAACACAAAAACAATACACACTTTCCCATTTCACGTCCGTATTCACGTATGGTTTTGTCAATGCATATTTTTCAATTTCTTCAAAATTCATCCTGTCAAATTGAGGGGGTAACGGATATTATTTGATGCGGAAAATATTTTTCAGATAACGGAAATAATCTTTTCTTACGTCTCTATTGGTAAAAAGCAACTTTATCATTTTCCACAATGATGGCTTATCGTATTCGGCTACAATTTTTAACTCTTCTTTTGATTGTTCGGCTTTATGATGATTTGTTCCATTTATACCGGCCAATTTATCTGCTTTTTCGAAATATTGTGTTGCAAAATCTTTTCTGCCCAAATTTTCATACAAAAGCCCTAAGTTATTGTAAACAATAGCGTCATCAGGGTCCAATTCGAGCGCTTTTTCGTAATCCTTGATAGCGTCCTCGATCATGCCATAAGAGGCCTTGATGTATGCCCTGCCGGAGTACCTGTAAGGATTTCCGGGTTGCAACTCCACGGCTTTATCTAGATCGTTCAAACAAAGATCGCGCTGTTTCATATGAAAGTAAGTTACCGCCCTTTCAAAATATGCATCCACATGAACATCATTCAACTCAATGGCTTTGCTTAAATCTTCTACTGATTTTTGCCATTGTTGCATACGTCGATAAACGATGGCTCTTTTCACCAATAAATCGGGCAAGTAATTATTCCCTTCGTCGATGAGTTGGTTGATCAGGGTCAAGAGTTCTTGAAATTTTTCTTCTCTTAGATATTGCTCAAATAGTTGATTTTCCATACCCGGACGTTTTTTTTAATATATCGTTTAATAGTGCCGGTCCTTGAAAAACAAAACCGGTGTATATTTGAACCAAATCTGCGCCGGCATCCAGTTTGCTGCAAGCGTCGTTGCCTGAAAAAATTCCGCCACATCCAATCAAAATCAACCTTTCACCTGCATATTTTTTTATTTCTCGCAAAAGATGTGTCGATCGTTGGAACAATGGCTTTCCACTAAGACCACCGGATCCTATCTTTTCCAGTTTTTGAACGGGAGTTTTTAATCCTGATCGGTCAAGGGTAGTATTGGAAACGACCAATCCGTCGATGTTCAAACGAATGGCCGCATCAGCTATTTCTATAGCTTGCTCCTCGTTCAAATCAGGAGCAATTTTCACAAAAATAGGTTTGTTTTTTTGTTTAATTTTTTCTAAAGTCCGGTATACATTAACAATTTCTTTCAAAAAATTTTCGTTTTGCAAATCGCGCAATCCGGGTGTATTGGGAGAACTTATGTTAACAGTAAAGTAATCAACAAAATCAAACAATTTTTCAAAACAAATTTTATAATCGTCAATCGCATTTTCATTGGGAGTTGTTTTGTTTTTTCCAATATTTCCGCCGATGATCAATTTCCCCTTTTTGCGGTAGTTTCTTAATCTTTCCACCACAACATCTACCCCATCGTTGTTGAATCCCATACGGTTTATCATGGCTTCGTCGAAGGGCAAGCGAAACAAACGAGGTTTGGGGTTACCTTTTTGTGGCCTGGGAGTGACAGTACCTATTTCTACATGTCCAAAACCAAGTGCTTCCCATACATGGAGATATTGGGCATTTTTGTCAAAACCGGCAGCCAATCCCAAATGATTGTCGAAAGTTAAATTTTTGATTGAAAGAGGTTTATCGTAGTAATTGTTTTTGAATTTTTTTTTGATTAGATGTTTCAAAAAGGGAGTATTGACAGCCCATGACATTATTCCCATCGTCAGATGATGGGCGTATTCCGGATACAATAAAAACAATAATGGGCGAAGTAAAAATCTGTAAAACATTCTACCGCAAAATTACCGTTTTGTCTTTGGGATACTGCACACTGAAAGAGAAATATATTTTCTTTTGTTCGCCCGGACTTAAGGTTATTTTCCATTTCAAGATTCCGGTAGATGAATTCAGCTGTGCTCCGTTTGTTTCGATAGTTTCAACTTTAATGTTGGTATTTTTGCTCACAGGTATTTGATCGATGACTTCAATGGTTACCGGAATGCTGTGATTGTTTTTTAATTGAATTTCATAACCTAAGGTAACTTTTTTGTCGCGGCCCAAATTGGCTTTTTCTGTAATATCTTTGACTTTGGTGCGTTTTACGGGCAATTTTTCATCCACGCCAAAATTGATTTTTATGGTATCTTCAGGAACATTCAAATTCAGATAACCTTTCCCGGCATAATGACCGGAAAAAAACACTTGTAAATCTCCCGACAAAAGGTTGAGTTTTTGCCAGTCCAACAGACCTGCCAAAAGATATACCTTTTCTGTTAATTTGGGGATAGTATAATAATCATACACGGCATCTATGGTATATTGGTCCAGTTTTATGATTTTTTTTGAAGGGTATGCGGGTATATCTATTTTGGGAGTGTAAAAAAATTCAACATTCAAAAGGCTTTCGTAAACTTGTGTATTTACAGACTTAATCGATAGAGACTTGGATTTTGATGTTGTTTTGGGTTCATAAAGTTCTAATTCTTCGGATAGAACACTCTCTTGATCAAAAAGAATCTCATTTTTAGAATACGTAGGTTCAAAAAAATCAAGCCACCAGGGGGATAGTTGATTCACTTTCAAATTGCCGGCGGGAAGAGATGATGAAAATGACACCTGCAGCTGATTGTAATCCAATCCCGTTTGGTTGTATATTTCGGCTTTAAATTTTAAATCTATTTTTTTGTCGGGGCCTTCAGAAGAAACGTCATAAACAGGTTTCCAAAATAAATTATGAGTTATGTAGCTCAATTCTATATGATACACTTTGGTTTGTTTCGCCGTTAATTCCAAAACGATTTCACCATAACTTTTTGCCAACCTGTTTTCAATTTGTTGTAGCTGACGCAGTAGTTTTTGTTTTGTATTTTCCAATTCTTTCTTTTGCTCGTTGAGTGTATTTATTTTGGCTTCAATTTCCAAAGTTTTTTTGAAATAAAAATCCATCAAAGCAGCCAAATCGGTTGTGGTAATTTTAACATTGTCACCGGTGATTTTTTTATTTTGTTCTAAAATTTGGCTTTGAACTTGCCATGACTTGAGTTCTTGTTGCAATTTACTTATTTGGGCCTCAATCAAATCGAGAGAGTCCTTGGTACGTTTCCATTCTTTTGATTTTTCTTCTTCGGTCAAATAATGCCGGCGATAATCGACAGATAACAATTCCAAGTCATCCTGCAAATTCATCTGAATTGATTCATCCATCACGTTGGGACTTAAATGAGTAATTACAAGAGTGTTTTGTCCTGCCTGTAAAGACACTTTAATGTTATGAAACATTTCGGACGCATTCAAATAAACCTTGGCAAAATGTGGCGGGTTTTTGACTCTTATTTCATTTTCGGCATTTAATTTTTTTTGAAAAGTGATACCTACCGAAAGTAAAAAAAGCAAACGGAATAATTTCATTAGATTATTTCTTTTTAACATTGGCCTTGATTGTCAACACGGTAGTACTTGGTTCGGTATTGGCTACAATCGTAACTGTTTTTGTTTGTTGATTTTCTTGTTTTCCGGGACTGTAAACCACCTTTATCTCTCCCGTTCCTCCGGGTGGTATGGGTTCTTTAGGATATTCCGGAACCGTGCACCCGCATGATCCGTTGGCACTTTTGATAATCAATGGATTTTGACCGGTATTTTTAAATTTGAAAATATGCTCGTTTTGTGTATCCTGATAAATATCTCCGAAATTATATTCGGTTTCTTCAAAAGCAATAGAAGTTTTAGGTGTATTATCCACCGTCTCTTGCTGATGATTGTGTTGATCAATGGGTTGAACGATTGGAGAGTTATTGGGAGACGATGAAGGAGGTGTAATGGCAACATTGCTCATCGGTTGATCTTCATGATCATTCTGACGGTCAAAATAGAATACATCTGCCATAACTGTGATGGTAATCAAGGCAAGTAATCCTAATTTTACGTTTTCTCTTACTTCTGCTTTCATATTTTCAAAATTTTACAAGTTTTTATTTATATGACAATTTCATTTCGTCAAATAGTTTGGAATTCACCACCTCTACACCTTTTAAATAAATGGGATTCAAATCGTTGATGATATAAAAATAAGCATAATTTCCATATAAATGTCGGGCTAAATTTGCCTTTAACTGCATGGCTATCCACCGGTCTGAGATTTTCATTTGGTCTTGATTGGGTTCCAATTTTTTTTCTTCTGCAAATTTATATAACTCTTTTTGAATGGGAGCCATGTCTGCATTGGATTTAAACGTTTGCATGTCGGGATATGATTTCAATAATTCCTCTCTTTTTTTGTCGATATAATTCAAAACAAAATCATTCAAAATTCCTTTTCTGACCAAATCGGAATAATACTTAGAATAACCGGAAGTATCAATTGGAACAAAAACATCGGGTACGATTCCTCCTCCACCATACACGACACGTCCGGCCGGTGTTTTGAATTTTAGCGAATCAGGCAATTTTATTTTGTCCGAATCATTTAATTCTCCCGATTTCATCCGTTCATAGATTTCGCTACGGTATTTGTTGATATTTTCATCATAAGGTTTTTGTATGGAACGTCCGGTAGGAGTATAATATCTGCCGGTGGTCAGACGGATAAACGAACCATCGGCCAAAGCATAAGGACGTTGCACCAAACCTTTTCCAAATGAACGCCTTCCCACGATCAATCCTCGATCCCAGTCCTGAATGGCTCCGGATACAATTTCACTTGCCGAGGCAGACCCTTCGTCGATCAAAACCACCAGTTTCCCTTTTTCAAATACTCCCTTGTTGATGGCTTTATATTCTTCTTTCGGATGATGAGCTCCAAGTGTATAAACTATCAGTTTATTGTTATCGAGAAATTCATCGGCGAGTTGTACGGCTGTATTGAGATATCCACCGCCATTGCCCTGAAGATCTAGGATGAGGTTTTCCAACCCTTGTTTCTTTAATTTTTCCATTGCTTCGCGAAATTCCTTGTCTGTTTCTTTAGCAAAACGCGAAATTTTAATATATCCGGTTTTTTTGTCAATCATATAAGCTGCATCAACGCTGTATATAGGAATTTTATCGCGGGTGATGACAAAATCTATCAATTCGGGATTTCCTGCCCGCATGATGCTGACTTTCACTTTTGTTCCTTTGGGTCCTCGTAGTTTTTTCACTACATCCCGATTGGTTAATTTTATTCCGGCAAAAACGGTATCGTTAACCTTAATAATTTTATCTCCTGCTCTAATTCCTAAAATTTCCGAAGGGCCTCCTATGATGGGGTGAACAACCATGACTGTATCTTGCAATATTTGAAATTCAATTCCAATTCCTTCAAAATTACCTTCAAGTGGCTCATTCATGGCCTGCACCTCTTCTTTGGGGATATAAACCGAATGTGGATCGAGACTTTCGAGCATGCCTACAATGGCTTTTTCGGCCAATTTTCCGGGATCTACCGTATCTACATAACCATTTTCAATGTAATATAAAACCGTTTCAATCTTACGAATACTCTCATGATGACTCATCTGGGCCAAAACCAACCCACAAGACATCCAACCTAATATAGAAATAACTATTCTTTTCATATCTTAAAATAAGCCCAAAGATAAGCAATATCCCTGCGGAGTAAGTATAAAAAATTCAACTTAAGTTCTTAAAAATATCAAAGACCTAACAATGATTTTAATTTTTGCAATTGAGTATCGATGATCCTGCCTAATTCATCCTCTTCATCGGGCATTACGTAATCTATAAACCGCAATGATGATTCTTTGGTCAGATCATCTTGAGTGATAATTAATTCAAAAAAATATTCTGTGCCTGTATATTTTTCCCATTGGAATTTGACAAAACTATCTCTTTTCTTGTCTATCAAACGTGCTTTTTCACACTCATCATCCCAATAAAAACTATATTCGTCTCCGTTGATATTGACATCTTCAGCAAACCATTTGGACAAACCCCCGGGAGTTGATATAAAATTATACAAAAGCTTGGGTGATACTTTTACGACTATTTCTTTTTCTATCTTCACAGGTGTCATATATGTTTTTTTTAAATCGGTTGCAAATTAATGTTTTATTTTGAATTTATGCATCTTTTTTTGTTAACTATTTGATTGTTCTTCAATCAATAAATCATTCAACCACAAGTTTAATTGTGTGGAAATTTTATGAAAATATCTTTTGTTGCGATATGCTCCCACCCAACGTATGCCCTGAATGGCATTGGTTAAAAATACTTCATCGGCTTGAAGTAAAGCTGTGGGGCTGAAAGAACCTTCAACGACATTCATTTTTTGCGAGCGGGCTAAATCAATGATGACACTTCTCATGATGCCGTTTACCGGAAAGTCATCCAACGAAGGTGTATAGATTGTATTGTTTTTTACCATAAAAAGATTGGAATGTATACTTTCACATAAATGAAATTTTTCATTCAACAAAATCAACTCATCCAGGCGCCTGTTGTTTTTTTCGACTCCGGCCAATACATAAAACAAAGCACTACCGGTTTTGAAATAAGACAAAGGTGTATATTTCTTTACCGGACCTGTTGACAGATCGACCACCAACCCCTTTTCATTAAAGTGATAATAGTTGTGCTCATATGGTTCGGCCTCTATTAGAAAAGACTTTGTATTGGTTTCCGGAATATAAAACCCTCCTTCGTTTCTAAATACTGTCAATCTTATTCTGCCACCTTGGGTTATTTGATTGCGTTCAAGTAATTGCAAAATCAGTTCTGTTATTGAAGCCAATGTAAAACCCTCGGTTGGTTCGTAATGCAAAATTTTTTTTGCCTCTTGTAATCTTTGAAAATGTAAAGGTAAGAACATTGGCCGTCCATTGACGACCCTTATGGATTCAAAGACAGAATCTCCGTATCTGAATGATCGGTTTTTACCTGTGAAAAGTGGCTCATCAGCCGGATAAAATTCTCCGTTGTATACTACAAACAATCTGCTACAATTTGCCTGCTAAAATAACAATTTTACTTAAAATTTTGCTTTTGTGGGTTTTATACATGGTCAAATACTTCGCTTTAATTCCCTGTTTTAATAATTTGATTTAAGATTTGAATATCCAATTTTTGATTGGGTTCCACCAACAATCCTTTTACTCCGGCATTTTCAGCAGCTATAATATCTGTAGGTTTGTCTCCAATCATGATGCTTTCTTGGGGAGATAGATTAAACTCCGAAATGGCCTTCTGAATCAACAGATGCCCCGGTTTACGGCATAAACATGCGCTAATATCCGGATGGTGCGGGCAATAATAAATTTTGGAAAATTCAATTCCTTTCTTATGAAAATAATTTATCATCATTTGATGAAATAAGTGCAAATCTTCGTGTGTATATAACCCTTTGGCTATACCTCCCTGGTTGGTCACAACCATCAATAAATATCCTTGTTGTTGCATTTCTTTCAAAAAAGGGATATTTTCCTTAAGAGGAATAAAATGCTCGTGAAGATAATTGTATTCTCCGCGTTCTTTGATAAGTATTCCATCCCTGTCTAACAATAACCCTTTTTTCATGAAAAAGACGATAGAAAAATATTAATGACTTTCGGATAAATAATGATAATGAAGACAATGCCAAAAACAGCTCCCCAAAAATGGGCTTCATGATTGATATAATCCAATTGTTTTCTGGCCATGAAATATGAATAAACAAGATAAAAAATGCCCCAAACAATTCCGGGCAAGCACAACAAACCATACAAACATAAAGATGACATTGGTTGAAACAGTAAGTAAGCAAATAAAATGGCCGAAACTCCACCACTTGCCCCTACCCCCTGATAAAGATAATTTTCTTGATATTTATTAAAAGTAGTCAATACCGAAAAAACTGCTCCTCCAATAAATAACAACAAATAATAGTAGTAACCTTTGACACCGAAAATTGCATGTAGATATTCTTCGATTATATTGCCGAATTGATAAAAGACAAATAAATTGATGATTAAGTGTATCCAATCGGCATGGATAAAAATATGTGTAAAAAAACGATACCATTCGTTTCTATGCTTAATGGCGTATGGTGAAAAACTATATTTTGCTATGATCTCTCTTTTGCTGAATGCCTGAATGGAAACAATGGCTATAATAATTGACAAAATCAAAGTGATCATTTATTCATCAAAATTTAAAGTCCCTTGTTGACCGGACGACCAATTATCCCAATTAATTTTTTCGATGTCTTCCTGAGGATTGTCTTCTTTTAACTCATCTTCGGTGATTTGATACAAGCGCGTAATTTCATCGCCTGAAGGAGATTCGAGTTGATCCAATGGTGGCTCTTTCAAACGAGGTTCGAGCCATTCAATATTTTGTAATGCATACCATTTAAATTTATTTCCTTTGGCTTTGATGCTACGAATTTCGGTTTTTTGATCAACATCCCAAATTTCTTCTGTCCAATTCTCTTCTTTGCTGTTTTTAAATTTGATTTTCATGACCGGTGCATAGTCATAGGAGATTGCTTCTAATTGTTGGTCGTTGTTTTCAGACAAAAAGTAAACCTTATTTTTGCTTAATTCAGGTACAAACCTTTTGACATAAAAATCTCCGGACTTTTTGTCCTTGTATATCACCGTCAATGGTTTTTTCGGTATAAATTTTTCAATTAAAATCAAGTCATCTTCAAAGTGTAATGATAAATCGTAACCGGTGATCAGATAATAACCTGACGCATACACCGAAATGATTTTGTCATCACCTGCAAATTCTCCAAGATACGAGCCACGTTGATCCACATTCAGCCGCATTATGGCATCGTCAAACCATATTCTGCGGGCTTCCAGAGTAGATACTCCTTTTTCTTTTTGCACAACTTTCAAAACCGGATGTTTTGTAAGCTGATTTCCACGGGCATCTCTGCTTTTAATGTCTAAAGTAGAAAAATCATAATCAAATTTAATCTTCCTCAAGCCGGGTTTGTTTTTATGAACCACAGTCACAACTTCGGCCTCACCATTGGGATTGACCGTTAAATAATGTACAAATGCCTTGGAAGCATTACCGGCAAGGTTATATTCTTTATCTCGAGTTACAGCAGGCACCTGGAACCTTTTCACATAAGTTTTTCCGTTATCCAAATTGGTATATATGTAATTGTAGGTAGTACGCTTATCTCCTTTTTTCCAGACACCTGCATAAATGATATTTTTTCCAACAAAGAGTTTAGGGGCAATTTTAACAACCTTCATCGTGCCATTTTTAAAGAATACAATGATGTCATCGATATCAGAACAATCACACACATACTCCCCCTCGTTTTTCATGGCATATCCTAAAAATCCTTCAGAAAAATTCACATATAGCTTTTCATTTTTGACAACCACTTTGGCGGCTTCGATGGTATCAAACAATCGGATTTCGGTTTTTCTTTCTTTTCCTTTACCATACTTTCTTTTTAACTCCTTAAAATAATCAATGGTAAACTCAACTATATTGTCGATGTGATGTTGGGTTTCTTTGATTTGACTTTCGAGTTTGGACATATTTTCTTCAGCAAGCCCTGCATCATACTTTGAGATACGCTTAATTTTTATTTCAGTCAATCGCTCAATATCTTCTTGTGTAACATCTCTATAAAACAAATGCAAATAGGGTTCTAATCCTTTCCGGATGGTAGAAATAATTTCTTCCCAAGTTTCACATTCTTCTATATTTCTGTAAATTCTCTTTTCTATAAATATTTTTTCAAGAGACAGAAAGTGTAATTGTTCTTTTAACTCAAGAAGTTTAATGGACAATTCTTCTTTAAGAATTTTAAGCGTATTGTCTGTGGAATATCTAAGCAAATCGCTCACACCCAAAAACATGGGTTTATCGTCTTTGATAACTGCTATATTGGGAGAAATGGAAACCTGGCAATCGGTAAATGCATAGAGCGCATCAATGGTTTTATCGGGAGAAACACCCGGTGCAAGATGGATAATAATCTCAACTTTTTCGGCGGTGTTGTCTTCAATCTTTTTTACTTTAATTTTACCCTTGTCGTTTGCTTTCAAAATGGAATCAATCAAACTGCCTGTGGTGGTTCCATAAGGAATATCTTCAATCAACAATGTTTTATTGTCAATTTTGGATATTTTGGCCCGTACCAAAATTTTGCCGCCCCTTAGTCCATCATTGTAATTGGAAACATCCATATACCCACAGGTAGGGAAATCGGGATATAATTGAAATGGCTTCTTTCTTAAATATGCAATCGAAGCATCGATCAGTTCGTTAAAATTATGCGGTAAGATTTTGCAAGCCATTCCAACGGCAATACCTTCGGTGCCCAATGCCAACAAAAGTGGAAATTTTACGGGAAGTGTCACAGGTTCTTTATTTCTTCCGTCGTAAGACAATTGCCATTGAGTAACTTTTGGGCTAAACAGCACTTCTAAAGCGAATTTGCTTAGCCGGGCTTCAATATAACGGGGTGCGGCAGCCGAGTCGCCTGTAAAAATATTCCCCCAATTACCTTGGGTTTCAATTAGAAGTTCTTTCTGACCCAACTGTACCAATGCATCTCCGATGGAAGCGTCGCCGTGAGGATGGAGTTTCATTGTGTTCCCAATGATGTTGGCCACCTTGTGGAACCTTCCATCCTCCATTTCATACATAGAATGCAGAATTCTTCTTTGCACCGGTTTTAATCCATCGTCAATATGAGGAACGGCTCTTTCAAGAATAACATATGAAGCATAATCAAGAAACCATTCTTTATACATTCCCGAGACCTTGATTACTTGATCTCCGGATTGTCCGTTAGTTTCTTGATGTGTTGGTTTATTTTTGAGGGGCTCCGAATTATCTTGATTTTCCTTATTTTCCATTATTCAGCCAAATCTTTTTCTACTTTCAAATTTTCTATGATAAATTCTTGACGTTCGGGAGTATTTTTTCCCATATAAAACGATAAAATATCATGTATAGGGGTCTCTTTTCCGATTATTACCGGACTTAATTTTATATTTTTGCCTATAAATTGCTTGAATTCGTCCGGAGAAATCTCTCCCAATCCTTTAAATCTGGTAATTTCCACCTTTCCTTTGGAGGATAATTTTTGAATGGCTTTTTGTTTTTCTTCTTCATTGTAACAATAGATGGTTTCTTGTTTGTTTCTTACTCTGAAAAGAGGTGTTTGCAAAACATACAAATGTCCGTTTTTCACCAAATCCGGGAAAAATTGCAGAAAGAATGTGATCATCAACAGCCGGATGTGCATCCCATCTACATCGGCATCTGTTGCTATCACCACATAATTGTAGCGCAAATTTTCCATGCCATCTTCCACGCCCAATGCTGCCTGCAACAGATTAAATTCTTCGTTTTCATAAACTACCTTTTTGGTGAGTGAGTAAGTATTGAGCGGTTTTCCCTTTAAACTAAACACTGCCTGAGTATTGACATCTCTTGCCTTGGTAATGGATCCGGCAGCAGAATCGCCCTCTGTGATAAAAAGAGTGGACTCTATACTGCGTTCATGTTTATCGTTGAAGTGTATCCGGCAATCGCGAAGTTTCTTGTTGTGCAAACTTGCTTTTTTTGACCGTTCTTTTGCCAATTTTCTGATGCCTGCAAGTTCTTTTCTTTCTTTTTCCGAGCGTAGTATCCTTTCTTGTAATGCAGCAGCAGTTTCGGGATTTTTATGCAAATAATTGTCAAGTTCGGTTTTAAGAAATTCGTAAACAAATGAACGCAAACTTTGCCCTCCCGGTTCTATTTCGTTTGATCCAAGTTTGGTTTTTGTTTGCGATTCAAACACAGGTTCAACAATTCTCACCGACAAAGCAGCGCTGATGGCAGTACGGATATCTGAAACATCATAATCTTTTTGAAAAAAATCTCTGATGACTCTCACATAAGCTTCTTTGAAGGCCTGCAAATGTGTCCCACCTTGTGAAGTATATTGTCCGTTTACATACGAGTAATATTCTTCGCCATATGAATTGGTATGTGTGATGGCCACTTCTATGTCATCCCCCTTTAAATGTATGATAGGATAGAGAATTTCGTCACTTAAATTTTGTTCTAAAAGATCTTTCAGACCATTTTCGGAATGAAATTTTTGATCATTAAAAAATAAAGTGAGTTTACTGTTTAAATACGCATAATTCCACAATAATTTTTCAACAAAGGCACTTTTGTATTTATAATCAGGGAAAATTTCTTTGTCAGGAATGAAAATTATTTTTGTTCCATTTTTTTCATTTGTTGCAACAATATCGCTTTCTTCTATCAAATTGCCTCTTTCAAATACGGCTTTTTTCATTTGACCGTCACGGTAACTTTCTACCACAAACAACTCGGAAAGTGCGTTGACGGCTTTTGTTCCCACACCATTTAACCCTACACTTTTTTTAAAAGCTGCACTGTCATATTTTGCACCGGTATTTATTTTAGAAACACAATCTACAACTTTACCCAAAGGAATTCCCCTTCCAAAATCCCTCACTTCCACACGATTATCCTGTATTTTGACAATTATCTTGTTGCCAAAACCCATAACATGCTCATCAATCGAATTGTCGATAATTTCTTTCAACAAGATATAGATTCCATCATCAAATGAAGAACCGTCTCCGAGCTTTCCGATATACATGCCCGGACGCAGACGTATGTGATCTTTCCAATCAAGCGACTTTATATGTTCTTCCGAATAGTTGTAATTCTCTTGCATACGCTGTAAAATTAAGAATTCCAGAGAAAAATTTGCGAAGTAATCAGAATGAGTTATTAACAGATATCAGCGAATAAGTGTAACCGTACCTTGATATTTCACGAATTCTCCGTGAGGCAACATTACTTTAATTTGATAAACATACACTCCCATTGGAGCGGGTTGACCACCCACGTTTCCATCCCATCCTCTTTGAATATCGTTGGTCGAATAAATCAGATTGCCCCAACGGTCATAGATGTTCATTTCAAACTGATCTTCACGTATGCCAAATCCTTTTCCTTTGAAAATATCGTTAATACCATCATTATTCGGTGTAAATGCCGAAGGAATATAGAAGGCAAATTCAGGCCTTATCCACACGGTATAGTTGATGCTGTCGACACATTCATAATCGTTATACACAGTCAATGTTACGGTATATTTCCCCGTATCGGCATAGGTATGCGTCGGTGAGAAATCATAAGATTGATGACCATCGCCAAAATCCCAATACCATTTTGTCCCATTCACACTGTAATTGGTAAATTCAATATCGGCATTGAAAATTGTGGTAGAATATGGAGTGAAATCAAAATCTGCCACCGGTTGAGGATACACATGCACAAGGTCATAGACCGGAAACGTATCGACACAACCCATGTCGGTCACCACCGTCAACAATACTCTGTACGTTTCGGCGCTATCATTGGTGTTGACATAACAATGACGGGGATTTTGTTGGCTCGAATACAAGCTGTCGCCAAAATCCCAACGGTATTTTGCTATTGATCCGGCAGGGACAGTGGAAAGGTCGTAGAAATTGACACATAATGGAGAGCAGCCTATCAGCAGGTCACTGTAGGTAAATTCCGCTTTTGGTGCCGGATATACCTCCACTTCTTTGGTTATGTCCGATTGACAACCCTTTTCCGACGTAGCGGTCAACGTCACATTAAATTTCCCGTATTGTTGGTAAATATGTTCGGCATGCGTAACATTGCTTTGCGGACTGCCATCACCAAATGTCCACAAATAATTCATGCTACCGTTCAAAATAGTGGACAAGTTTGTGAAAAACACCGTATCATATTGACAACTCTGATCAAACGAAAAATCCACTTTAGGCAATGGCCAGATATTTACATATTTCTTCACTGTGTCTAAGCATCCGCTGTCGCTCTGCACAATCAAAGTTACTTGAAATTTTCCCGGCGATTGATAATTGTGTTGGGGATTTTGTTGGGTGGATGAATTTCCGTCACCAAAATACCACTTCCAATATGAAATGCCTCCTTGTGGGATATTACTCAAATCGTTGAACTGTATCGGATTGCCCAAACAGACATCTCCCGATGTGTTGAAGTTGGCATTGGGGATGGGATGCACATACACTTGCTTTTCAACAGTATCTTTACATCCTTGAGAAGAAGTGACGATAAGCTGTGTGGTAAATACACCATTGGTAGAATACAGGTGTGCGGGATGCTGTTGTGTGGATGTGTTGTTGACTACATCTCCAAACGTCCATTCCCATTGCGTAATAACGGCATTGTTGACCGTAGAGAAATCATAAAAATACACACTGTCGTAGAGGCATTGGTTTTGAAATTTAAAATTAGCCACAGGATTGGCATACACCTGCACAACTTTGGAAATTGACGAAACGCAACCGGAATCGCTCGTAACTGTCAGTGTTACGGTGTAAGTGCCGGGAGAATACACATGCGTCGGATTTTGAAGATTACTGCTGTTTCCATCACCAAAATTCCAATTCCAGGCCACAATTTGACCTGACAATATATTGGACAAATCAAAAAAGTTGGAAACCTGATTTTCGCAAACAGGAGAATAAGCAAAATCGGCAATCGGTTTAGGATGTACCACTACTTGTTGAGTGGCTGTGTCTTTACATCCGTCAGAGGAAGTGATGATCAAAGAAACATTGTAGATGCCGGGTTGGGGATAGGTGTAGGAGAAGTTAGCCACATTGGTATCAATAATACCGTCGGCATTAACATCCCATGCATAAGACACAATATTGCTGCCATTGGCATTGGAAGTATTGGTAAAAGTGGTAGGATTGCCATGACAAACGGAAGTGGCGTTAAAAGAAGCAATGGGTTGAGGGTACCTTACAATCACCACGGTGTCTCTTGATGGAGAGCAAAATCCTAAATTTGAGCTAATTGTCCAAACAAATTTATTTACACCAACACTTAAATTATTAACTGTTGTTGTAGATTGATTGGGGTTAACGATCGTTGCACCCCCCTGTATAACACTCCATTGCCCTGTGCCTGATGTGGGATTATTGGCTGTAAGAATCGCGGTGCTGCCACAAATATATTGGTCGGGTCCGGCATTTGCCGTAGATGGTTTAGGATCTACAGTTACTTGCAATGTGTTAGGCGGGCTTGTACAACATCCATCAGACCAAGTTACAGTAATTGTAACATTCCCGGCAGTTACATTGTTAAAATTAATATAAACACTGTCATTCCCTTGTCCTGATACAATCGTAGCCCCATTGTTTACCTGCCAATTGAATGTAGCTCCACAGTTTGCAGGTATATTTGCTACAGCGTAATATAATTGGTTGATATTATTTGCACATACTTGAGAATTCCCCCCAATGGCAAGAACGGGATTGTTGTTTGCCGATCCGCTACATGAAACAGGAATAGGACTGCCGGGAGGTATTACAATAACTGTGTATTCTTCAATTTCACCATAAGAAGCATTTTGACATGCAGAGTTTTGAAAAGAAGTTCCCGGTGTAGCATAGATACAACGTGCTCTTAATTTATATTGACCCGGTTGAACTGTTAAAGGAACTGCATATACCGGTGATGTCCATAATGTTGCTGCAGGAGGTACATTAGGTGAAGCGGCTACAACCTCAGTGCCACTATAAACACAATCTTTATTCCAATCTATCCAAACGCAAAATCCTTGAGCATATGTGTTTCCGGATCTTAAATAAAAAGTAATGTTTTGCCCCGGTTGAGTGACTAAAGTAAATGATTGGTTTCCTTGTGGGGTTAAAGCACAAAAATTTGTAAAATTATTGCCACTATTGTTACCGGTGTAATATGCATTACATCCCGAGTTTAGATTATTGATATTTTGTGTAGCACCTGTGGTATAAAAATCATTAATAAAATCATTAATGAAATTTCCCGGTGTATTAGGCGCATTGGGTTGACTGCAAATACCGGTGCTATAAGTGGGCAGACAAGCACAAGAGCTTGTGGGAGAACATTGGGCCCACAAAAAGTTATGTAATAGAAAAATTAAAGTGATAGATGTATAAAGTAAAAGATTTCTCATAATTATTAATATTTGTTTTTAAAATATAATTCGGCTTTTTTAAGTTCTTCTTTTGGCTTTAAAACCAAAAGGTCTTTAAATCCAGGAAGTGAAACCTCAACTTCTTTTTTTTCTTGGCGGTTTTGCTCAAATCGTTTAATGTCAATGATCTCTTCATTTAAAGGTATTCCCTCTTTTAAGGCATTTCTTTTGATATAAAATGATTCACAATGATACCACAACTCATAATAATATTTGGCAGGATTGGATCTTTTCATATTTTCCAATGTCTCTTTACCGTACATAAATTCTAAATAAGGATAAAATTTTTTTACATTTTCTTCACTAATCGAAAATGTTTGTTTTTTTTGATTTTGTGCTGTTATTTTGTTGCCAATCAATAGAAAAAACAATAACGCAAAACTCAAATATCTTTTAATCATTCTAATACTTTTCATAGTTTTTATTTAATAGACGAAAAATAAAACAAAGGTTGCTTTTACCTTATCAAATTCACCGCACCGATATATTCAAACAATTCACCTTTA
>FWWM01009027.1_pt1 | contig 18723 bp, 17 predicted proteins | sample 2228351 | NCBI WGS metagenome assembly FWWM01 (sample SAMEA103939774, study PRJEB20133) | metagenome
AGGAGTGCGTCATCCATTACGAGTGCCGCGTGCTCCACTACAATGACGTCGTCCCCGACGCGCTCGCGCAGCCGGTCCGGGACGAATTTTACCCCGAAGGGGACTTCCACCGCGTGTATTTCGGCGAGATCGTGGCGGCCTATGCCGACGAAGACGCCGCCCGGCGGCTCGCCCCACCGGCGACGCCGCTCTCGGTTGTCTGAGCGCCCGGCCGCCCAAGCCGCATCCACACGCCCTGCCTCCGGCTGTATGCTTGTGCTGTGGAGAGGCAAACCGATGCTGGCGGAAACACTCTCTCGCCGGAACATGCTGGCGGCGGCCTGTGGCGTCGCCGCTTGGTCAACCGTGCCTGCATTTGCGGCCGGCAAGAAGGAACGGCTGACGATCACGCGTGTGGAATTATTCCAGGTCGTTGTGCCGATGAAGCCCGACACAACGACCGACCCCGAGGTGGCCGAGTCGAGCCGGTTCGACCTTGTGCCCAAGATCATCCTCAAGGTCCACACCGATTCCGGAATCGTCGGCATCGGCGAGACCGGCCGCGGTGAGGACCTCGCGGCGGTCCAGCGCAACGCCGCCCACGTGCGCGGCAAGAACGTGCTGGATTTCAGCCTCGCCTTCCTCCCACTGCCCGAGCGGGCCGGCTATGCCGCCTTCGAAATGGCTTTCTACGACATCGTCGGCAAGGCTCTTGGCTGGCCCGTCTACAAGCTGCTCGGCGGTCTGGCGCAACCCAAGGTCCTGGTGGGGTACTGGACGGGACGCCGCACGCCGGCCGGCATGCGCCGCGTAGCCGAGCGCGCCGTGGCCGGCAAGTTCACTTCCATCAAGATGAAGGCCAAGCAGGGAGACCCCGTCGTCGAGTCGATCGAGGTCATTGCCCGGGAGGCGCCCGGGGTCAAGGTGATCCTGGACCCGAACACGCGCTATGACAGTTACGACAGCTACCTTCCGGTCGCCGAGGCGACTGAGAAGATCGGCAACATGCTCGTCCATGAAGACCCCTTCGACAAGACCAACTACGAGTGGTACCGAAAACTCTGCGGCAAGGTGAGCTCGTATGTGGCCCTGCACCTCGGCGATCCCAAAGCCATGATCCGCGCCATCCGCGAACGAGCCTGCCGAGCTTTCAACACCGGAGGGAATCCCGGAATGGCCGGCTTCGTTTCCAACGCCTACCTGGCGGCGGCTGCGGGCATGCCTGTTTGGCACGGCTCCGGGAACGACCTCGGCATCATCGACGCCTCCTACCTGCACTCCTGTGCGGCCGCCCCCAACTGCACCCTCCCGAGCGACATCCTCAGCTTCTTGCGCGAGGACGACCTGATCGTCGACCCGATCCCTATCCAGGACAGCTACGCCATCGTGTCCGACCGCCCCGGCTTGGGCGTCGAGCTCGATGAAGACGCCGTCCGGCGGTACCAGGTCAGGGCATGATGCGGGCAGCCCGTCTCTGTGCCATGCTCGTCGCGCTCTGGCCGGAGCTTGCCGCCGACCCTTGGCCCCGGCATGCCATCGACAACTCTTCACGAGGCGCCGATGGCGTCCGTCTGGCCGACGTCAACCGCGCCGGCTTCGCCGACATCGTCATCGGATGGGAGGAGGGCGGGGTGATCCGCGTGTACATCCACCCGGAGCCGCTCGCCGTGCGCCGGCCGTGGCCCGCCGTCACGGTGGGCCGCGTGCGGTGGCCGGAGGACGCTGTCTTCGCCGACCTGGACGGTGACGGCGCCACGGACGTGATCAGCTCGAGCGAGGGCGCGGAGCGCGCCATCTACGTGCACTGGGCGCCCAAGAATCCCGATCGGTATCTCGACGAGGCGGCGTGGCGCACCGAGCCGCTGCTGCCGGCCCGCGGCCGCATGCAATGGATGTTCGCTTTGCCCCTGGAGATCGACTTCCGCCGCGGCATCGACCTGGTGGCCGGCGGCAAGAACGAAGGCGCGCAGATTGGCTGCTTCGAGGCGCCCGCCGAGCCTCGCGACCTCGCCGCGTGGCAATGGCGGCCGCTCCGCCCGGCCGGCTGGGTGATGTCGCTTATCCCCAGCGACATGGATGCCGACGGCGACACCGACCTGCTCGTATCCGATCGCAAGAGCCCCGCCTCGGGCGCCTTCTGGCTCGAGAACCCGGGGCCCGGACCGTCGCCGGCTCAGCCCTGGCCCGAACACCCCATCGGGGCCGCCGGGGAAGAGGTGATGTTCCTGGCCGAAGCCGACCTGGACGGAGACGGCCTCCGCGATGTCCTTGCCGCCGTGCGCCCCCGCGGTCTCCGGATCTTCCGCCGGCTGGCACGCGACGGGCGCGCCTGGGAACAAGTCAAGCTTCGCCTGCCGGAGACAGCCAGTCAGGCCAAAGCCGTCCAGGCGGGTGACCTGGACCTGGACGGCGTCCCGGATATCGTCTTTTCCTGCGAGCACGCCGGCGGCGGCCGCTCCGGCGTGATGTGGCTGTCCCGGAAGCGTGGCCTCAGCGACTGGGAGGGCCACGACATCAGCGGGCCGGACGGTGTCAAGTTCGACCTCGTCGAGCTGATCGACCTCGACCGCGACGGTGATCTCGACGTGCTGACCTGCGAGGAAACCGACAACCTCGGCGTCATCTGGTACGAGAACCCGGCCCGATGAACAGACGGCCGGTTCGACAGAATCTACCCTGATTTCGGAGTTCGACTCACGCCCCGGAGGAGCAAATGGCGAACCGGCCCGCTGGCTGATGCGCCTGCTCACACGGTCGACCCTGGTCCGCCGATCTCGGGGACTGAATGGTTGCGACAGATCCTCTGGCCCGACCATCGGGCACCTCACTATGCCTTGGGACAGCCTCCACAGCGCCAGCGGCTGGGTTGCTCCACAGCGCGTGAGCCTTCCCTCCCGCTTGAGATAGCCGCCAGGCTTCCGGAGGCGCCGGAGCAAGCTGCTCCGCGTCATTCCACGACCACGGTGCTGCGCTCCGCATCCGGAGCAACTCCTCGGAGCGCATCTTCTCGCCCGTCCTCCAACATCAGTGCAATCGCGTCCGCCAAGCTCGCGCGCGCTTCATCCTTGGTCCGCCCCTGGCCATTGGCCCCCGGACTTTCCGGGCAGGAGGCGACATACTAGTCGCCATCACGTTCAATAAGGGCAGTGAATTCATTGCGCGTCGCTACCCTCTGCCGGCGCCACGACCCATTCTGCCAAGAAGGCCCGCTCCGGCCCGCCTGACGTTCGGCACCAGCCGCGTACGGCCGCCTGTCCGTGGAATGCCGTGGTTAGCTCCTCATAGTTGGTCGAGCGGCACGCCGATTCAACGTATTGAGACTGCATCGCTGGCTTTTCCAGCCTGGCCCGATACTCCTCCTCTGGCAATGGATCCGCCCCTCAGCCGCTCGCGGCGCCGAATGACTTGCGAAATTCACACCCACGTGCACACTCGGCCAGTGCGGTTTCACCGCTCCGCAGTCGACTTCGCGACGAGCGGGTCCCCCACCTGCCAAGCCGGGGACCGGAGGCGGCAATTTGCCGCCTGACCCGGAGAATCTCTCGATGCTCATTCACGCTCGGTGCTCTCCGTATCCAACGTGGAAGTGGGGCCGCTGATCGTAGGCATTGCGTCTTCGTCGAGCTGCAAAACCTCAACCAGGCGAGACTCCTCCTCCCTGCCGATCCGTGCAGTGGTCCGAGCAACACGGCGATCCCGGCGATGGGCAATACGCGGTGAGCCCGTAGCGAGTTTGGTAGAATTCATCCTGACTTCGGAATTCGACTGATACGCCCGAGGAAGACATGGCGGACCTCAAGAAACTCCACGATGCGATCCTGAACGGCGACCACAAAACCGCCGTCGCCGTCACCGAACAAGCGCTGGCCGAGAAGATCGATCCCCAGGTGCTCATCAACCAGGCCATGATTCCGGCGATGAACGAAGCCGGCAAGCGCTTCGAGTGTGAGGAGTTCTTCGTGCCCGAGCTGCTGCTGGCGGCGCGGGCGATGAAGAGCTCACTGGCGCTGCTCCAGCCCCTGTTAGCCGAAAGCGGCGCCGAACCCATCGGCCGAGTGGTCATCGGCACCGTCAAAGGCGACCTGCACGACATCGGCAAGAACCTGGTCGCCTCGATGCTCGAAGGGGCCGGCTTCAAGGTGGTCGATCTTGGCGCCGACGTCTCGGCCGACAAATTCGTCGCCGCCGTCCGCGACGAGAAGCCGCACCTGCTGTGCATGTCGGCGCTGCTGACGGTAACCATGCCTTCCATGAAGACGACCATCGAGGCCCTGCGCGCCGCCGGCGTCCGCGACCAGGTCAAGGTGATGGTCGGGGGCGCCCCCGTCACTCAAGACTATGCCAGCCAGATCGGGGCGGACGGCTACGCCGATAACGCCAGCACGGCCGTGGCCAAGGCCCGCGAATTGATCGCCGCCTGAGGACGTCGCCGATGAGCCCGGCAAGGCCGATCCTGACCGACGGCGCCTGGGGCACCGAGATGCAGGCGCGCGGGCTCGGCCCCGGGGAACTCCCCGATCTGTGGAATTTGACCCATCCGGATCGGGTCGAGCAGGTCGCCCGCGGCTATGTCGCGGCGGGCAGCGAGATCATCCTCACGAATACGTTCCGCGCCAACCGCATCGTGCTGGCCGGCCACGATCCCTCGGCGGACGTGGCCGCCGTCAACCGGGCCGGAGTCGAGATCTCCCGGCGGGCCGCCGCCGGCAAAGCGCAGGTCTTTGCTTCCATAGGGCCCAGCGGCAAGCTGCTCATGATGGGCGATGTCGACGAAGACCAGCTCCGCGCCGCCTTCGGCGAGCAGGCCGAGGCGCTGGCCGCGGCCGGCGCCGACGCCCTCGTCATCGAAACGATGGCCGATCTCGCCGAGGCCCGGATCGCGGTGGCGGCCGCCAAGGCCACCGGCCTCAAGACGGTCGCCTGCATGGTGTACGACTCGGGCAAGAACAAGGACCGCACGATGATGGGGGTCAGCCCGGAGCAGGCGGCTGAGGAGCTGGCGGCCGCCGGCGCCGACGTCATCGGGGCCAATTGCGGCAACGGCATAGCCGCCTACGTGCCGGTCTGCCGGCGGCTGCGCGCCGCTACGAAGCTGCCGGTGTGGATCAAGGCCAACGCCGGCCTGCCGGAGATCATCGAGGGCCAAGTCGTCTACCGCACCACGCCCGCCGAGTTCGCTTCGCATGTGCCTGCCTTGGCGGCGGCGGGCTCCGATTACATCGGCGGTTGTTGCGGCACGGGCCCGGAACACATCCGCGCGGCCAGAGCCGTCCTGGCGGGCGGCGTGCCGCCGGCGTGAGCGAGCCGGAGCCGATGCGCCTCAAGCTGATCGCCTGCGAGATCCTCTACCGCGAGATTTGCGCCTCCGTCGCCCGCTCGCCGCACCAGATCGACGTCGAGTTCCTACCCAAAGGGCTTCATGACATCGCCGGCAAGGGCATGGCGGAGCGCTTGCAAGCCGCCATCGACAAGGTGGACAGCTCCGTTTACGAGGCCGTGCTGCTGGGCTACGCGCTCTGCGGCAATGGCGTGGTAGGGCTCACCGCGCGGTCGGTCCCGCTGGTCTTGCCCCGCGGGCACGACTGCATCACCCTGTTCCTCGGCAGCCGCCGCCGCTACCAGGACTACTTCGACAACAACCCCGGCGTGTATTTCAAGACCACGGGCTGGATCGAGCGCGGCAAGGATCTCGAGCAGCTCGGCCCGGAGCGTTTCGGCGTCTCGATGAGCTATCAGCAGATGGTCGACCGCTACGGCGAGGACAACGCCAGGTATCTGTGGGAACAACTCGGCGGCTACACGAAAAACTACCGCAAGCTCACCTACATCGAGATGGGCGTCGAGCCCGATTACAGCTTCGAACGCCTGACCCGCGACGACGCTGCCGCCCGCGGACTGGAATTTGAGAAGATCCGCGGCGATATGCGGCTGATCGAGGGGCTGGTCAACGGTCAGTGGGACCCGGATGAGTTCCTCGTCGTGCCGCCCGGCGCGCGCATCGTCGCCCGCTATGATGAGGGCATCATCTCGGCCGAGGGGCCGTCATGAGCCGCCCGCCCGAATAACCCTATGCCGCGGGCCAGAACCGTAAGGGTCCGGCTGGAGCCGCTGGGCGAGACGATCGAGGTCGAACAGGGAGCGGTCCTGCGGGACATCCTGTTCGCTTACGGGGTCGAGTTCCCCTGCGGGGGTCACGGCCGGTGCCGAAAATGCCGGGTCCGGCTGCTGGAGGGTGAGCTGCCGCCAGCCGCGGACGAGTGGCACATCCTTACCCCACGCGAGATCGGCCAGGGCTGGCGGCTGGCCTGCCGCGCCCACGCCGCCGCCGACATCACTCTCGAGATCGACCAGTGGGAGACCACCATCCTGGCCGACGACACTGAGTTCCGGTTCACCCCGCGGCCGGGGCTGGGCGCCGCGGTCGACGTCGGCACGACGACGCTGGTCGTCCAACTTCTCGATCTGGAGACGGGCCACGTCCTGGCCGTGCGGTCCGGCCTGAACCCGCAGGTCAGCCGCGGCGCCGACGTCATGAGCCGCGTCCAAGCCGCTCTCTCACCCGAGGGACGGGAGACGCTGATGCGTCTCATCCGCGTCGCCATCGGCTCACTGCTGGCCGACGGGCTCTCGCGCGTCCCGAATCCCGATCGGCTGGCTGAGGTGGTGATCGTCGGCAATACCGTCATGCACCACCTGTTCTGCGGGGTCGATCCGGAGCCGCTGTCACGCTACCCGTTTCGTCCGGCCGACGACGGTCTGAAGACGTTTCGTGCCTCCGAGCTCGGCTGGCGCCTGCCCGCCGATCCGCTCGTGCAGTTCCTACCGTGTCTGGGCGGCTTTGTCGGCAGCGACATCCTGGCCGGCATCCTGGCGGCTGGTCTCGACCAGCGGGAACGGCTCGGCGGCCTGCTCGACCTGGGGACCAATGGCGAGATCGTCTTCGGGAGCCGCGAGGGCATCGTGTGCGCCTCGACCGCCGCCGGGCCGGCGTTCGAGGGCGGGCGGATCTCGATGGGCATGCGCGCCTCGACGGGCGCTATAGCGGAGGTCGAAGTGTCGGCCGGCGTTCTGCGGTTCCACGTCCTGGGCGGCGGCGCCCCCCGCGGCATTTGCGGCAGCGGCCTGGTGGACGTCGTGGCTGCGGGCCTGAAGACGGGCCGCATCGGGCCGTCGGGGCGTTTCACAGACGGCTCGAAAGACTGGCCTCTGTTGGGCCCCGTGACCCTCCTCCAGCGGGACGTCCGCGAGCTCCAGTTGGCCAAAGCGGCCGTAGGCGCCGGCGCGCGGATCCTGCTGCGGCATCTGGGCGCCGGCAAAGACACTATCGAGCGCGTCTACCTGGCCGGGGCCTTCGGCAATTATGTGGACCGCGCCAGCGCCCGCCGGATCGGGCTGATCGACTTTCCCGAGGAGAAGGTCACGCCCGCCGGCAATACGGCGCTGCTCGGGGCCAAGCTGGCGCTGTTCCGGACCAGGCCCGAGGAGCGCGACTTCGCCGCCCTGCGCCGCCTGGTGAGGCACGTCCCGCTGGCCGACGACCCGGACTTCGAAGACGTCTACGTCGAGTCGATGGGCTTTCCGGCGTAGCGGCCGGGGTTAGTATTTTCTCAGGAGGTTGATCATGCGCCGTTCCCTGTTTCCGGTGGGTCTAGTCGCCATCAGCCTGGCCCAGTGGGCGGGCCCGTCCCGTGTCCGGGCTCAGACGCCGGAGGCGTGGCCCGGGCAAGTGCTGGGCCGGCTCTGCCAGAGTTACCTGGGGGCGGCGCCCGCGCCGGGTGAAGCGGAGGCGGGCGGGGTGTGGCTGGAGCGCCTGTCGCGCGCCATCGGCGAGCGTCTGGCGGCGGGGGGGACGGCGGCTCCGCCGGCCAAGGATGTGGCTGCGCTGGCTCTGCTGCTGGCTCGCGGTCATTCCTCGAGCCCGGCGCCGCCGGAGGCCCCCTCGCCTCCTGCGGCGAGCGCGCCCCCGCCACCTCCGGCCCGGGAAGCCAAGCCGGTCACCGGCGAAGACCAGTTCAGCGACATCAGCAAGGGACAGGAGGGCTTCGTCCAGGGCGTGGAGCGGCTGGCGGAGTTGCCGATCAGCGAGCGGCTGGTGATGACGGGCGACATCACGGCCGGCTTGCAGGCGGCGACGGTGTCGGCCCGCCCGGATCTGACCTCGATGTTCGGGCGGGCGCGGCTGAACTTCGTGGCTCGGGCGGTTCCCGCCAGCCCCGACGGGCGGTTCAGCGAGGGCTACTTCTTCGTCCAGATGCTGGCGGCCGGCGGGCCGTTCGACGCGGCGGCCGTGGGCGGTCCTGCCTCCTTCAGCCCGTTCAATGACGTGGCCACGGACCGGAGCGCGTTCAACGAGGGCACCTCACGCGGCAACCTGTACGTGGCCAAGGTGTACTACCAGCAGCAGCTCAACCTGGGCCAGGACTATGCGGTCGGCCGCGTCGGGGTGATTGACTTCGGGGACTTCTTCGACGTCAACGAGTTCGCCAATAACGAGGCCCGGCAGTTCATCAACAGCGCGCTGGTCAACAGTACGGCGTTCAAGACCGGGCTGGTGGCGCCGGGGTTCGTGGGCGAGTATTACCGGCAGGCGCGCCGGGACTGGCTGCGGGCAGTGATCTTCCGGGCCGGCTACGCGGTGTCGCGGACTGAGCGGGCCTTTACATCGCCGGTGTGGAACGGCGAAGTCGAGCTGCGGGCGCTGGTGCGCGGGCGGACGGCGGCCCTGCGGATCGGCCGGCAACGTAGCCGGCGTCGGAGGCATCAGCGGCTTCTACCTCAACTTCGGCCACTGGCTTTCGCCGCACGTCGGCATCTTCGGGCGGTACGGGATCAGCAACACCGGGCCGGGATCGCAGGCGCTCGGGCCGGCGCACCAGTCTTACAGCGGCGGCGTCCAGTGGCGGTTCGTCGACCGCGAGGACCGGGTTTCGGCTTGGGGCTTGGGCTTCTCCCAGACCTTCGGGATTGAGGGGAGCTTGCCGCTCGCCTCCGAGCGGGTTCTGGAAACCTATTACCGCTGGCAGCTCGCGCGCAACTTCTCGCTCACGCCCGACTTTCAGCTCGTATTGGGCTCGGGCGGCCGGCGCTCGCGCGGCACCCACGGCATCCTGGGCATCCGGATGAACTTCGGCTTCTGAGCCGGGCCCCGGCTACAGTTCCATCACGCGAGGGATGCGGCCGGCCAGGTCCTTGAGGAACTTGAGGCCCTCGGCGGCGATGGCGTCGGAGGAAGGGGCCAGGTCGCGCCAGATGCAAGCGGCGGCGGCGATTTCCGGGATGTTCGAGCCGAAGCTCTCGATGACCACCCAGCCGTCGTAGGCGATTTCGTAAAGAGCGTCGAAGACGCGGCCCCACTCGATGTGCCCGGTGCCGGGGATGCCGCGGTCGTTCTCGCAGGCGTGGAAGTGGCGCAGGTGCGGGCCGAGCAGGCGGATGGCGTCGCCGAGGTCCTTCTCTTCGATATTGCCGTGGAATGTGTCGAACAGGACGCCGATGCGCGGATGGCTGACGTCGCGGCACAGGCGGACGGCGTCAGCGGCGGTGTTGAGGAAGTAGGTTTCGAAGCGGTTGAGCGGCTCGACGGTGAGGGTGACGTCGCAGGCATCGAGAACCGGCCCGAGCGACTGAAGGCCCTCGACGGCGCGCTGCCATTCGTCTTCGTTGGACCGGCGGCCGGGCAGCAGGCCAACGGGGGCGCAGAACGGTCCCATAAAGATCCGGGCGCCGAGTTCAGCGGCCGTCTCGATGCCCCGGGCGAGGAAGTCGCGGGCCTGGTTTCGGACGGCGGCCTCGTCGCTGACGAGGCTCATCTGACCGGTGAGGGCGGAGCAGAAGGTGCACTCGAGTCCCTCGGCGGCCAGCGCGTCGCGGATCTCGGCGGCGGGAAAGTCGTCGAAGTCGAACCGCGCGATCTCGATGCCGTCGAAGCCCATGTGTTTGACTTTGGCCAGCAGCGGCAGATCGCGCCGGTGGAAAGCGGCGGTCCAGATGAGGGAGTTGACGGCGAACTTCACGGGAGGAACCTCGCGGCGTCGGGGTTGCCGGGCCCGAAATGTTTCAGCAGGACGAGGTTTTCGGTGTCACTCTTGTTGACGACGGTGACGCCGGCGCGGGCCGCGCCGGCGGAGACGAACAGCTCGTCCTTCGTCATCTCACCGTAACGGATCAGCGAAGGGGTTTCGACGTCCATGACGCCGATCGCGCCCCAGCCCTGGGTGACGATGAGGCCGTAAGCGGCGGCATCGCGGATGACGACGGAGCGTTTGGGAAATACGGTCAGCTCCTTCGCCGAGTAATAAGGGGTGGAATAAACGACCCACCGCTCCGAGTAGCCTTCTTCGGCCATCTCAGCCGGGTCCCTGACGGGCGTGGGTTCGAAGTACCGCTTCTTGAAGAAGTCAGGGTCGACATTGGCTTCCCAGTCGAGCATGTCGAGGATATAGTCCAGATCCTGGTGGTGTTCGTTGGGAACGTCCTTGACCAGCAAGTCCCACGGCACGGCCCGGCCCTCCACCATCGACTGAAACATGGCGAAGACGTCGGAGTTGACCTGGGGCTCGTAGGTTACCAGCGAGCCCGGAGCGTGCAAGATGCCGGCGTCGACCTGCCAGCCGCTGCCCGGTTTGAGCTTGTAGGCGCGCGACAGGTACAGGATGCCGTTGTCGCCTTCGTTCCAGCGCTCCAGACACTGGCGGACCTGGTCGCGCGTCGTGCCGGGGTTCAGGCCCATGAACGTGTAAGGGAAGTTGTTCTCCTTAGCGTTGTATTGGGGCGGGAAGTAATACGCTTCCGGCTTTCCCTTGGCCCCGACGCGGCGGGCGAACTCGTCAGTCTGGTGCATGTGGTGGGGGATGGGTCCGAGGTTGTCAAAGAACTTGCAAAGCAGGTTCCAGCCGCCGTGTTCAGCCATCACGTCGGAGCCGAGGAACTTGTCGCCGGCCACATCAATGGCTTCCTTCAGCAGCACCCGCTTGCCCTTGAAGTCGATGTAGCTCAGGCCCTCGTCCTCCGGCGTGCCGGGGCCGTTGTCGGCGCGCGTCGTCGAGGAAAACCAGCGCTCGTCGATGCCGCCGCGGTGGGCCCCGAGGGCGTACAGGTCGCGGGGATCGAGTTTCAGCCGGCCGCCCGGCATCAGGAAGGAGCGGGGCACCCAGCACGGGGCGAGACGCACTATGCCCTCGCCCGCTGCGAGAGCGTCGTTGATGATCGCGGTATTCGACATGCTCTGACTTTACTTCGTGCCGCGACGCCGTGCAACACCGGCTGCCGGCGCCCGTGACGGGCGGCTGAATCGTTGCCGCGTTCGGGCGCCGACTATGCCGGAGGCGGCTGGGGAGCGACAAGGGCGGGGTGGGCGCGCCGGCGCCGGAGGCTACGCAGTGCCTGTGAGGGAGCTAACAGGCCGTCCTCGGTGACGATGTCGGTGAGCAACTCCAGCGGCGTGGTTTCGAAGTAAAAGTTCCTCACCGTCACTCCGGGGAGCGGTTCAGGCAGGATCTCCTGCGGGGGTCTCGGCGGCTCCGGCCCCAGGCGGCAACCGTCGGGCACAAACTTGGCCGAGGAGGTCAGCGCATAAAACGGACGGTTAAAGTGCCGCGCGGCCAGGGCCAGGATGCAGGTTCCGGTCTTGTTCACGAGCCCCGCAGGCGTCACGGCGTCGGCCCCGGCCAGGGCCAGGGCGGCTTCCGGCGCGACTGCCGCCAGGGCCGCGTCGATCACGAGAGTCGCCGGCACGCCCGCGCCGCCGAGCTGTCGCGCAAGCGCGGCGCCTTCACCCACGGGCCGGGATTCGGTGCAGATGACTTGCACGTCTTTGCCTTCCCGGCGGGCGGCCAAGAGGGTGTCCAGCACGGTCTGGCTGTACGAGTGAGTCAGGACCGTGCCGCCATTGGGAATGAGACCGGATGCATGGTGGGCGATTCTTGCGCCGGCGGTTTCAAGATCGGCGACAAACCGCTGGCAGATTTCACCGACACGGGCGCGCGCTTCGGCCACGTCGCAGGCCGCCTCGAGCTCCCACAACACGTCATTCACCAGGCGCACCATCGGGGCCATCGCCGGCTGCGCCCGAATGAGGGCTCGGCCGGCGCGGGCCGCTTGCGCGCGGAAGGCGGCCGGGGTGTGCGGTTCCGCGTGGAGAGCCCAGAGGCGCAGGGCTTCGGCGGCGCGCCCCACGAGCGTCGTGGCCCCGCTGGTGTTGTCGCGGCGGATCGCTTCCACCAGGGACACGAATGCCTCTGGAAATCCCCTCTCCATTTGGCTGTCGATCTGGACAGCTTATCACTTCGAGCCGGCGCTGCGATCCCGGCAGCAGCTTCTCCAGCCGGTCACCCCCGAGCAGCGCCCAAGTGCCAGGGCCCGCGCCGGAAAGATCGCCGAGGATCAGCTCCCAGACCACTTCGGGCGGAGTCGTGTGAGTATATTCGCGGATGCGCGTCCCGGAGCCGAGTTGGAGCGCATTCCGCCAGTTGAACCGCCGGACGTCCTCCCGGGCGATGATCATGCCGTAATGCACGAGCTTGTTGCCCGCCCGGCGCGTCTTGTTACGGATCGTATGACCGCGCGCAGGTTTTGCCGGTACACTGACAGACACACCGTTACCGTGGTCGATGTACTCCAAAAAATCGCGAGGCTGGCCGCGCCATGAGGCCGCTGGATTGGTATGTTCTCGTCGGGTCGCTGGTCTTCACCGTCATCTACGGGATGTGGCGCTCCCGCGGCTCGGACAGCGTCAATAAGTACCTGCTGGCCGCCAAGACGATGCCGTGGTACGCCATGGCCTTCTCGATTATGGCGACTCAGGCGAGCGCCATCACCTTCATCTCCACCACCGGCCAGTCCTACGTGGACGGCATGCGCTTCGTGCAGTTCTATTTCGGCCTGCCGCTGGCGATGGTCATCCTCTCGGCGACGGCCGTGCCAATCTTTCACCGCACCAACGTCTACACCGCCTACGAGTACCTCGAGCAGCGCTTCGACGCCAAAACCCGGGCCCTGGTCAGCGTCATCTTCCTGATCTCGCGCGGGCTGGCGATCGGCATCGCGCTCTACGCGCCGGCCATCGTCCTCACCGTCATTCTGGGCTGGCCGGATCACATCACCACCGTGATCATGGGCTCGGTGGCGGTGCTCTACACGACCCTGGGTGGCGTCAAGGCCGTCACCTGGACCGAATTCCCCCAAATGATCGTGATGCTGCTGGGGCTGTTCGTCGCCCTGGTCACGGCCATCTGGCTGCTGCCCGGCGATGTGGGCTTTCTCGACGCCGTCACCGTTGCCGGCGCCGCCGGCAAAATCAACCCGGTAGTGTTCCGCTTCGATTGGAACGACCGCTACAACATCTGGAGCGGGCTACTCGGCGGGATGTTCCTGGCGCTGGCATATTTCGGCTGCGATCAAAGCCAGGTGCAGCGCTACCTGACCGGAAAGTCGATCGCCCAGAGCCGCCTCAGCCTGATGTTTAACGGCCTGGCCAAAGTTCCTATGCAGTTCGTGATCCTGTTCATCGGGGCGGTTATCTTCGCTTTCTACACGTTCGAGAAGCCGCCGCTGCTGTTCCAGAGGGCCGAACTGGACAGGATCCAGCGCGCTGCCCCCGGCTACGCCGCGGTGGCCCAACGCTACGACGCCGCCTTCGAGGCGCGCCGGCAGGCGGCCCAGGCTCTGATCGAGGCCCGGCGCCACGGCGCAGCGGATGGCGCCGCGGGCGCGGTAGCGCAGTATCGGGAGGCGCAGCGAAGCTTCGATGCCGTGCGCCGGGAAGCTTTTGGCTTGGTGGAGCAGACCAACGGCGGTCAGGACTTCAATGACACCAACTACATCTTCCTGACCTTCGTCACCCGCTACCTGCCGGCCGGGGTGGTGGGCCTGATCATGGCCGCCATCTTCGGCGCGGCCATGTCGAGCATATCTTCCGAGATCAACTCCCTGGCCACCGTGACGGTCGTCGACTTGTACCAGCGACACATCAAAAAGCGCGCCGCCGACTCCCACTACCTGAAGGCGGCCAAAACAGCGACCGTTTTCTGGGGCGCCTATGCTGTAGGGACCGCGTGGTTTGGAAGAAGCCTTGGCGCCCTTATCGAGGCGGTGAACATTTTGGGATCATTGTTCTATGGCGGGCTGCTCGGCGTGTTCGTGCTGGCCTTCTGCTTCAAACGGGTGGGCGGCAACGCGGCATTCGCGGGCGTAATCGCCGGCGAAGCGGCTATCTTCGCAACGGCGCTGCTCACGGATGTGTCATTCTTGTGGTACAACGTGATCGGCTGCCTGGTCGTGATCGGCACGGCGCTGGGATTGTCGGTGCTCGAAGGCAAGCACCCGCCGGGCGCAGCACGCACTGGGTGAATTCCAATTTCAGGAATGGAGTCTGATCCTATGAAACGCACGTTTATTGTCATCGGGCTCTCGGTGATTACGGCTTTGGCGGCGTGCGCGCAGCGCCGCGACGTGCCCGGCATTGACGGAGCGCACTCGCCCCTGGCCAAGACCGAGGCCGAGGGCCGGATCCTGTCGGTCTTAAACGACATCCGCGCCGGCGGGCGCACCTGGGCCAGCGTGCCGGTGGAAGACGGCCGCATGCTGCGCCTGCTGGCCGAGGCCGTCGGCGCCCGGCACGTGGTGGAAATCGGCACCTCGACCGGTTATTCGGGCCTTTGGTTCTGTCTGGCCTTGCAGACCACCGGCGGCAAGCTGACCACCTTCGAGATCGACCCCGGCCGCGCGAATATGGCCCGCGAGCACTTCAAAGAGGCCGGCGTCGAACACATGGTCACCCTGATCGAGGGCGATGCGCACCAGACGGTGGCCCGGCTGAAAGAGCCAATCGACGTCGTCTTCATCGATGCCGACAAGGACGGCTACATCAACTATTTGAATCGGCTTCTGCCGCTGGTGCGCCCGGGGGGCCTGATTCTGGCTCACAATGTCAACATGCGGGGGGTCCAATCCTACAATCGGGCCGTCACTACCAATCCGGACCTCGAAACAGTCTTCTACATGGAGGGCAGCGGGCTCGGCATCACCCTCAAGAAACGGTAGACGGGCCCGCCGCTGACCGGCTCGGCGGACCAGCTCATTAGCGGCGGCGCCCGGCTCGTCACATGCAGGGTGACTCAGCGCGCATTTATGGTTACCCTGACAGAGAGGAGGTAATCTCGATGCTACGACTTTTCAGATCCCTGCTCCCGGTGCTAGCTGCGATGCTTGTTCTGGCGGCCGGTCTCAGGCCTCTGGCGGCCGCCGACTTCCGCGACGAGGGCCTGCGGCGCCTGGAAGTGCTCGAGAAGAAATTCGTGTCTCTGGCCGAAGCGATGCCCGCCGACAAGTACACCTGGCGGCCGGCCGAGGGCGTGCGGTCGGTCAGCGAGGTCTTTCTGCATGTCGCCGGCGCCAACTACGGCATCCCGCGCGTCCTGGGCACGCCGCCCCCGGAAGGCTTCAACTTCCGCGGCTATGACAAATCCACCACCGACAAGACCGAGATCCTCCAAAGCATGAAGGATGCCTTCGCTCATGTCCGCAAGGCGGTCGAGAAGCTCTCGCCAGCCGATGCCGACAAGCCGGTGAAGATGTTCGGCCAGGACACCACCATGCGCGGCGCCGTGCTGAACATCCTCGAGCATCTCAGCGAGCACCTCGGCCAGTCCATCGCTTACGCCCGCGTCAACGGGGTGACGCCGCCGTGGAGCCCACAGTAGGCGGCCCGCTCAATACGGGCAAGGGCCATTCAATGAACATCAGGACGAAACTCCTGGCGGCCGGCGGGTTGGCGCTGCTCCTCAGCGGTTGCAGCCGCGCCTCCCACCCGCCGGCCTTCGACCTTCATTACGACCGTTTGTCCGGTCCCCTGGACGCGCTGAGCCCGGCCGAGCGCGACGCGGTTGGCGACACCATTGCACTCATCCGCAAGGGCGAACACGCGTTGGCGTTGGCGCGCCTGTCGTCGCTCAACGAGGCCCATCCACAAAACTCCTCCCTTCGCATCCTCACCTCGTATGCCCTGCTCCAGACGGGCAACCTCGTCGGCGCCTTCGAGGAGGCCGAGAGGGCGCACGAAGCCCCGGACCGCATGACCTACAAGTGCTGGTTCTTGGGCAAGGTCGCTCTTCTGACAGGACACCAGCAGGTCTGCGAACGCGAGCTGCACCACCTGGAGCGGGCCGGCGACATGCTGGCCGAGACGAATCAATTGCGGCAGGAGTCGGGCCGGAATTAGTTACGTCCGTGTCGCCCGCATTTCAGAGGCGGCCCGTTCGGTGGCTGCTCGCCTTCCTGTCCTGGACGGTCATCGTGCTCTTCTACTCCACCAGGACCGGCCGCCTCGGCCAGCCCCTGGCCTGGAGCGAGTCGCTCAAGCTCGCCGCATCCCAGTGGTATGTCTGGGGCCTGCTGGCCCCGCTCATCATTCGGTTCGACCGCCTGTTGCCGGTGGCACGCGAGGCGCTCATCCGCCGCTTCCTCTGTCACCTTCCGCTGAGCTTTCTGTTCACTGCCGCTTACATCTACAGTGTCAGCTTCGTCCGGTCGATTCTTCTCCCCGGCTCGGAAACCTTCTCACTATCGATTACCATTCTCAAAGCCTCCTGGGGAGGAGCCTTCCACTGGAGCCTGCTCGTGTATTGGGTCATCGTCGGCTTTTATGTCGCTTACGGTTACGACACTGACCTCAAAGAGCGCCGGCTTCGGACTGCCGAACTCGAACGCCTGCTGGCCGAAGCCCGCCTGAGCGCGCTGCGCGCCCAACTGCACCCGCATTTCCTGTTCAACGCCCTTAACGCCATCTCAGCCCACATCGAACGAAACCCGCGCACGGCGCGGCGGATGCTCGAGCAGCTAGGGGAACTGCTCCGGTTGTCGCTGGAACACTCCGACGACCCGGAAATCCCCTTGGAGCGCGAGCTGGCGTTCCTGGACCGGTACCTCGCCATTCAGAAGGCCCGTTTCGAGGACCGCCTGGAAGTGACGATCAGGGTGGATCCGGACACCTTGCACGCCCTCGTTCCCACGTTTGTTCTCGAGCCGCTCGTCGAGAATGCGATCCGCTATGGGGTTGCCCCTCGCAGTTCACCCGGGACAATCGAAGTCTCGGCCTGGCGCGAGGACCGCCGGCTCCATCTACGCGTCCGGGACGACGGCCCCGGCCTGCCGGCGGGTTGGCGGCTGCCCGACAACCAGGGAGTCGGCATCGCAAATACGCGCGAGCGCCTGCGCCGCCTGTACGGGGACGGGCAGCACCGATTCGAGATCGTGAGCGAGCCGGGCACGGGGGTCCGCGTGGATCTCAGTTTCCCGTTTCGCGACGCCGAGCAACGGGCCGCAGGCTCGTGAACCGCCAATGGAAGCCATCCGCGCGCTGGTAGTCGATGACGAAAAGCCTGCCCGGCAGCGCCTCCTGGATCTGCTCGACAAGGAGCCGGATATCGAGGTTGTGGGCGTGGCCCGGGATGGCCGGGAGGCCATCGAGCTGATCCACGCCCAGGCGCCCCAGTTGCTGTTCCTCGACGTGCAGATGCCGGGGCGGGACGGCTTCGAAGTCCTGCGCAGCGTGGCGCCGGAACGGATGCCGGTCACCATCTTCGTGACCGCCTATGATAAGTACGCCATCCAGGCCTTCGAGGCGCATGCGCTCGACTACTTGCTGAAACCGTTCAGCGACGAGCGCTTCGAAAGCTCGCTCGAGCGTGCGCGGCGGCACATCCGCACCCGCCGCACCAGCCAGATCGGCGAGCGGTTGGCGCTCCTGCTGGCCGAGCGGCCGGCCGCCGCCTCAACCGGGCCGCCGCCCGCCGTCCTGGAGCGGCTCGTGCTCAAGTCCGGCGGCCGGGTAACGTTCCTCAATGTCGAGGAGATCGACTGGATCGAGGCCGCCGGAGTCTATGTCTACCTCCACGTCGGCGGCAAGGCACACCTGTATCGCTCCACCATCGGACAACTCGTGCGCCGGCTCGATCCGAGACGGTTTGTGCGGCTCCACCGCTCCGCCGTGGTCAACACCGACCGAATTCGGGAGCTCCAGCCCCGCAGCCACGGAGACTACACCGTGTTGCTGAAAGACGGCGTCGAACTGACGCTCAGCCGCAAGTACCGGCCGCAGTTGGAAGCCTGGCTGCGCCAGCCGCTGTAAGATTCAACCCTTTTCCGTGAAGATCAGCGCGGCGGCGCCGGTGATGCCGGAGCGGTCTTTGACCTGTTGCTCGACAATCGGCGCCTTCCGCCGGAGCAACCCTGCTGAACGCCAGTGCACCTCGCGGCGCAGCGGCTCCAGCAGCGCCTCACCGGCCTCGACGATCTGTCCGCCCAGAATCACCACCTCCGGGTCCAGCACATGAAGCAGCCCGGCGATGGCCGCCCCGAGGTGGCGGATGGCCCGGTCGCGGATGGTCATCGCCGCCGCGTCGCCTTCCGCCGCCGCCGCGAAGACATCCTTGCACGTCACCCGCTCCGGATGATCGCGAAAGCGGTCCGTGAGAATCGACACGCAGCCGGAGTGGACCACGCGGTAAGCTTCGGCCTCGATGGCATCGGCCGAAAACAGCGCCTCGAGGCAGCCATGGTTGCCGCAAATGCACATCGGGCCGTCCGTCATCACCGTGGTATGGCCGAGGTGCCCGGCAACGCCGCCGGCGCCCCGCAGCAGCTTCCCATCCACCACGATGGCCCCGCCCACCCCCGTGCCCAGCGTCAACAGAATCGCGTGCCGGCGGCCCCGAGCCGCCCCCCACACCATCTCGCCGACCATGGCCA
>FWWM01002544.1_pt1 | contig 18721 bp, 12 predicted proteins | sample 2228351 | NCBI WGS metagenome assembly FWWM01 (sample SAMEA103939774, study PRJEB20133) | metagenome
CAGTGCCACGGGCGAACCACGCAGCCAACTCCCCCGTGTGCCACTGCTTGACGCACAGCGTCAAGCAGTGCAGCCCCGCCGCGGGCGTTTCAACTGAGCGCAGCACTGCTTGAATGCGGCCGTGGTGCATCGGTTCTGTTCCCGCAGGCTTACGCGCGGCCGCCTTCAAGCAGTGGCACACCCTTGACGCACAGCGTCAAGCAGTGCGACGGGCGAACCACGCAGCCAACTCCTCCGTGTACCACTGCTTGACGCACAGCGTCAAGCAGTGCAGCCCCGCCGCGGGCGTTTCAACTGAGCGCAGCACTGCTTGAATGCGGCCGTGGCACACGCTTGACGCGCAGCGTCAAGCAGTGCGAACTGCCAATCGCGTTTCCCTCTGCGCGGGTCACGAACCAAACGCCCGGCGCCACCACCGACCCCGCGTCGGTGGTGGTGGGGGGCGTGCGCAATGCGGCCTGAAGCAGACGGTTTGCGTTCGAGCAAGCTTGCCCCGGCCGCAAGAGTACCGCAACCGCGTATTGCCTTGGCCGGTTGTTTAGAGCCCAGAGATGCCGCGGCGAGGGTGTTTGTGCTACCATCGGCAAAACACCACAGCGAGCACGCGAGCGAGTTGTGGCCCCACTTGCTGCCAACCGCCGACCCGCACTGCAGCACCACTGATGAAGTTCTTACTCCTCAGCAATCGAAATCGTTGGATCAGAGGATGAAACACTCGCGAACCACTTGCTTGGCATGCGCGATCTGTCTGCTCTTTTCTGCATTCGCGCCGGCAGAAGATTGGCCTCGCTGGCGGGGACCACGCGGCGATGGTACGTGGCACGGGCCCCGCCTTCGCGAGCGTTGGCCAGCAGGTGCATTGCGCACTTGCTGGAAAGCCGCATGCGGCGGCGGCTATGCGGGACTGGTCGTGGCTGAAGGGCGGCTCTACGTGTTCGACCGCCTCACGGAGCCCGAAGAGGTTGAACGGATCACCTGCCGAGATGCGGCCAGCGGCCGGCTGCTCTGGGAACGCTCGTATGCGGCAGCCTACGAGAAGCTCGATTACGGCAACGGCCCGCGCGCCGCCCCCACCGTGCACGAGGGCGCCGTCTACACGTTAGGCGCCGTCGGGCACGTCTCCTGCTACGATGCTGCAAGCGGCACCCTCCGCTGGCAGCACGACGCACGGCACCAATGGGGAGCCGTTGTGCCAGAGTGGGGATTCGCTGCCAGCCCGGTTATCTGGAAAAACTCCGTCATCATTCACGTGGGCGCTCGGCCCAACGGCTGCCTCATGGCACTCGATCGCCAGACGGGCAACGAGCTGTGGCGCAGCGGGGTTGATCCGGCAGGCTACGCCACGCCCATCATCATTGCACGCGGCACTCATCACCAGCTCGTGGCCTGGACGCCCGAACACGTGCTGGGCATCGATCCAGATTCCGGCAGCATACAGTGGCAGATCCCCTACCAGGTCACCTACGGCGTTTCCATCGCCACGCCGATCCATGCCGAGGGGATGATATTCGTCAGCGGCTACTGGGAAGGAGCCAAGGCCATCGCCCTCGGCGAAGCACCCCACGAGGCCGAGCTGCGCTGGGAGGATGATAAGAAGCTGCGCGGCCTCATGTCCCAACCGCTCTACCGCAACGGCTATGCCTACTTGCTCGATAAGGGCCTGGGACTCACCTGCTTCGAACTCGCTACCGGCCGCAAACTCTGGGACGACCGCCACCGCATGACGCCGCGCGACCGCAACCCGCAAGCCACCATGGTCTGGACCGGCCACGAAGATCAGGCGCTCGTGCTCAACGCCAACGGCGAGCTGATCCTGGCCCGCCTCACGCCCGAGGCGTATTTGGAACTGGCGCGGGCACCGCTGGTCGGACCCACGTGGGTCCATCCCGCGTATGCCGGACGACACGTGTATGCGCGCGACGCAGAACAAGTGCACTGTGCGGAGCTACCGGCGGCGGAGTGAGGGGACGCGAGGCGCCCGTCGTACGCTGGAGTGGCAGATTTGGCCAGTTTGAACGGTGCCCGAGCGAACCTTGGGCGCCGCGGGGTGGGGCAGCGCGTCGTCGCGGCGTCGTGCGGGCACCCGTTGTGACCTCGGCTTTCAGCCAGACTGTCCAGCCGGGGATGGGGAGCGCCGCGCCAGGTGCACTTGCCGCTGCATGGCCAACATGTGTGTCGCCGCGCGACCCTACGCCAGCCGAAATACAGACTGCTGGATGACCAGGCCCGCCACGCTGCGCCACGTCACATGCAACGGGGGGCCCAGGATCTCGTTGGCCAGGCGGTGCGGGTCGGCACCGGGACGCAAGGCATGCCGCAACAACACGCGCGTGCCTGGCCCTGCCACGCGGCGGATTTCCCACAGGGCGGCGGGTTGCAGGGGCGTGCGTTCCACGATGATGGCATGCACGCAGCCCGAGGGGAGCGGGATGCGTTCGGCCCTGCCTGGAAGCCAGTTGGGGATCGGCTGTCCGCGATGGCGGCCGCATGTTCTGTAGCGGCGCGGGTTCAGATTCCAGACGCCCCGGTAGCGGCCCTCTCCTCCAATGTCGAGGACCATCCGGGGGGTAGAGGGAGCGGTCTGTCGGGGCTGCATGGGCGCGCTTGAGAAGGTACCGCGGGGCGAGAGCTACAGAATCGTGTGGATCGGGTCGCCCTTAGCAACGAGCCTGTGGGGCCGCTTAAGCTGGTCGTACAAGATCAGTTCGGGAGAAATGCCCAACAGGTGGTAGGCCGTGGCGACAACGTCTCCTGGGCCCAACGGATCGCGCGCGGGGAAGGCGCCGATCTTGTCGCTTGCGCCGTGGACCGTGCCGCCGCGTATGCCGCCCCCGGCAAGCATGACCGTGTAGCAGTAGTTCCAATGGTCTCGGCCGCCATTATTGCCGTTGATCTTGGGGGTGCGGCCGAAGTCTCCCAACACCAGCACCAAGGTGCGTTCGAGCCTGCCGCGTTCGGCCAGATCTTCCAGCAGGCTGGAGCAGGCGGCGTCGAACTGGGGCAGCAGCTCATTTTTCAGCTTGGCGAAGTTGCTGCCGTGCGTGTCCCAGGTGGCGTTGGCATCGGGTGCCCAGGAGATGGAAACGACGCGCGTACCGGCCTCGATCAACCTGCGTGCCAGCAACACGCTTTGGCCGTAGATATTGCGGCCGTAACGGTCGCGTACGGCGTCAGGTTCCTCATCGATGCGGAAGGCTCGCTGGGCTGCCGCGCTGGTGAGCAGGTCGAGTGCTCGCTGCTGGAAGCTGTCCATGGCGTCGATGGCGGGGCGCGGCAGTCCTACAGCGAAAGGCTGCCGTAGGTCTTGCAGCAGTTGTTGCCGCGAGACGACGCGCGCCGGGGTCATGTCGCTCGCCAGGGCCAACTCCGGCACCGCGAAGTCAGGCGCATTCGGGTCGCGCAAGATGAACAGCGGGTCAAATTGCCGGCCCAAGAAGCCGCCATCGAAACCAGGCTGGGGCGGGCCTCCACGCCCCTCTTGCGTGCGATAAGGCAGAGAAACGTGAGGCACCATCACCTGCGTGGGAGGACGCAACAGGCTCACGGCCGCGCCTAGCGTCGGGTAATCTTCGCCGCTGGCGCCCACGGCCACAGTGGCATCTCCACGGTCGTGCCCCGTGAGGCTGGTATACACGGCCATCGCATGCGCGTTGTTGACGCTATGGTGCAGCGAACGCACCAGCGCACAATGGTGCATGAGGCGGGCGAGGCGCGGCAGATGTTCGCTCAGCTCGATGCCCGGCACGCTGCTGGCAATGGGCTTGAACTCGCCGCGAATGCCATCTGGAGCCTCCGGCTTCATATCCCACATGTCCAGGTGGCTGGGGCCGCCGTTGAGGAAGATCAGCACGCAGGCATCTGCCCGCGGCGCCGGCGATGCCGCCTCCGCCTCGGCACGCAACAACCGCGGCAGCGTGATACCCATCGCGCCGAGACTGCCCACCTCGAGCAACTGTCTGCGGGTCAGGCGCGCCTGGGCATAGCCGGCACGCTCAAGGGGCAAGCTGAGCATCGATGCATCCTCGCTGCAAGCCTGGTGATCGCCCTTCTGGGGGGTGGGTTGGGTCAGGCAGGAGCCCCAGGTAAACGCGCTACCTGGGCCACCCTTGAGTGTACGAAAGCCGGGTGCTGATATCAACGCCGCTGTCGGGAGCAATAGAGGTAAGCTGATTTGCACGCCAGCGAGCAGCCGATGCATGGTCCGCAGCCGCTTGTGCGGCCTGCCGCTTGCCTGAAGGCGAGCGCTGCGCAGCAGCCACGCCCGCAACAGAGACACGTGTGCGCCCAAGCCGTATGTGGTCCGAGCAGCCTGGTGCTGCCCTTTCCTAAGAGCCTGCTGGCCCTGGCGCAGGGTGAGCCGCGAAGGGGTTGAATCGGTTGGGAACGAGCCAACGTGTTGGCCCCGGCGCAGGGCGAGCCAAGCGGCCCGGGGAGAGGCCGCCAACTCGTAGAGCCATGCACGCACGAGTGGTAAACTGCACGGGGAATGCTATGTTTGCGCACCGCCGGCAGCGGTCCTTCGACCGCACTTGGGGCGGGTCAACCATCGCCACCGATCGCAGATGAGCAACCTCACCGAACCTTCCATCGAGCAGTTACAGCAACTTCTTGGAGAAGGGGCCTGCCGTCGCCTGGGCATCTACCCGTTGCCGCCCACGTTGAAACTCTCCGTGGTGATCCCCGTCTATAACGAGCGCCACACATTAGAGGAGATCGTGGCCCGCGTCCGTGCCGACCGGATCCCCAAGGAGATCATCCTGGTAGACGACGGCAGCACAGACGGTACGCGCGAGCTGCTGCGGGCCATGGAAGGGCAGGAGGACCTCAAGATCGTCTACCACGAGCAGAACCGGGGCAAAGGTGCCGCGATCACCACGGGCTTCAGACATGCCACGGGAGATATCGTGCTCATTCAGGACGCGGACCTAGAGTACAGTCCCGAGGAGTATCCGCGGTTGATCCAGCCCATTGTGGAGGGCAAGGCAGACGTGGTGTACGGCTCGCGCTTCCTAGGAGACGGCCCGCACCGTGTGCTTTACTTCTGGCACTACTTGGGCAACAAGCTGCTCACCACGCTCTCGAACATGTTCACCAACCTCAACCTCACGGACATGGAAACCTGTTACAAGGTCTTCCGCCGCGAGGTGATCGAGGCGCTTGCGCCCACGCTCAAGCAGCAGCGGTTCGGCATCGAGCCTGAACTTACGGCCAAGGTGGCCCGCCGCCGCTACCGCGTGTACGAGGTCGCCATCGGCTACTCCGGCCGCACATACGAAGAAGGCAAGAAGATCGGCTGGCGAGATGGGCTGCAAGCTCTGTGGTGCATCGTTCGTTACAGCCGCTGGGACTAGACCATGCCCGTGGACCTCGCCGTGGTGCCCGTGGCCGGCCAGGGGACGCGGCTCTTGCCCCTCACCAAGAGCCAGCCCAAGGAGATGCTGCCCGTGGGCCGCAAGCCCGTGGTGCAATACGTGGTCGAAGAGTTGGCACGCTCAGGCATCCGCCGTCTGCTGTTCATCACGGGCCCGGGAAAGGACTCGATCGAGAACCACTTCGATCACAATGCAGAGTTGGTGGCCTGGCTGCGCGAACACGGCAAAGAAGAGCTGCTAGCAGAGTTGGACTTCGAGCGGCAGGCCGTCGAGTACTTCTATACGCGCCAGCGGCGGCAGCTTGGGCTAGGGCATGCTGTGTTGTGCGCTCAGTCTTTTGTGGGGGAGCAGCCGTTCGTGGTCGCCTTGGGAGATTCGATCATCGGGTTGCATGCGTGCTCAAGCATCGTGCGACGGATGATCGAGCTGTTCGAGACGGAGGGGGCCGAGGCAGTGATCGCCTTTGAAGAGGTGCCCCCAGCGGAGGTGGTACACTACGGCATCGCACGTGTGCGTGGCGAGCCTGGGGAGGTATTCGAGCTGGCGGACTTGGAAGAGAAGCCGGAGGCGGCGAGCGCTCCGAGCAACCTGGCCGTTGCAGCCCGTTACGTGTGCCGCGCGAGCATCTTCGAGCGGCTGCGCGAGACGCGGCCGGGCAAAGGGGGCGAGATCCAGCTTACAGATGCCCTGCGTGCCTCGATCGCCCGCGGCGGCCGAGTGCTGGGCATGCGGCTGCCGCCCGGGGAGAGGCGTTTCGACATCGGCAACTTCGAGAGCTACTTCCAGGCCTTCGCGGCCTTTGCGCTGGCCGATCCGCAATACGGGGCCGCCCTGCGGCGGTGGCTGCAAGAGGCGTGGCATGCCGGTCCCGCGGCGGTCCAAGGCGCCGCTGATCTGCCGCCGGAGCGTTGAGATGCGCATGCTGCGCGAGCGCGCGTTTGCCCGCGCCGGCCTGGTGGGCAATCCCTCCGACGGCTACGGCGGCCGCACCATTTCCATGAGCGTGCGGGACTTTTGGGCAGAGGCCGTGCTCTACGAGTGGGAAGACCTGGAGTTGGTGCCGAGCAGCGAGGACCAAAGCCGGTTCGGCTCGTTGGAAGAGCTGGTGCGAGACGTTCGGCTGCACGGCTACTACGGGGGCATACGCCTGGTCAAGGCGACCATCAAGAAGTTTTGGGAATACTGCTGCGGACAGGGGCTGCGGCTGGAGGGGGGCAACTTCTCCATTCGCTATCAGACGAACATCCCGCGGCAAGTAGGGCTGGCGGGGTCGAGTGCCATCATCGTGGCCACCTTGCGCGGCCTGATGCGCTGGTACGGTCTAGAGGTTCCGTTGCGCGTGCAGCCTTCCTTGGCACTGGCAGTGGAGACAGACGAACTGGGCATTGCTGCGGGCCTGCAAGACAGGGTGATCCAGGTCTACGAGGGCCTGGTATACATGGACTTCACCGCGGAGCGGATGGCGGTGATCCATGGCTACCGCTGCGGCGAGTACGAGCGCTTGGATCCGCGGCTGCTGCCGCCCTTGTACCTGGCCTACAGCGACGCGCAGTCCGAGCCTACGGAGGTCGTGCACGGAGAGCTGCGCAGCCGATGGCTTCAACGAGACCCCAAAGTGCTCAAAGCCATGCAGGAGCTGGCCGAGCTTGCGCACCAAGGGCGCGAGGCGCTGCTGGCCGGCGACCATCTCCGCTTCGGTCAGATCATGAACCGCAACTTCGACATTCGCAGCACGATCTGCGACATCAATCCAGCACACCGGCAGATGGTCGAGACGGCGCGCCGTGCGGGGGCCACGGCCAAGTTTGCCGGTTCGGGCGGTGCCATCGTGGGCAGCTTTGCCGATGAGGCGGTCTATGCCCGCCTGGAACGGGATCTGCGGGCCATCGGCTGCACCGTGCTCAAACCGAGGTGCGTGGAGGGGGGAAGCGATGAGTGCGGCGCGCCGCAGCAGGGAGAATCGGCGTAGCGCGTAGGTTCCGGCGCCCGGCCGCCGCCGTGTGGGCGCGGCGAGTCACCGTGATCGGCAGAATCGCGCGGTTTGGCAAGTGCGGTAGCGTGCCGTATGCCAAGGGCGACGGCAGATCACTGCGCCTAAGGCTGCTTGTCTCTGCCAAGAAGCGCGGTGCGCATCGCCTCGGCGAAGTTCATCCAGATGCTCCACTCTTCTTCCAGCATGCGCAGCGGCGGCCACTCCTCGCCTTCGGTGCTGATCCAGGCGCGGTGTTCGGCGATCACCCGCGCGTACAGATCCAAAGCGCGGCCTGCACAGCGGGGCATGGAGTAGGGTTGGGCCGATTCCCGAGCACGGCGGCGCAGCTCTTCGCGCTCAGGCGGCGCCAGGCCGGCCAGCCCGGCCAGGGCCTGGGCAAACGCCTCCTCGGAGGCATCTGCCGGCAGCAGGCGCCCGTTGGTGCCGTCTTCGAGCACGTCGCGAACGCCGGGCGCATCAAGCGCCACGATGGGAGCACCCGCCGCCAATGCCTCGACGAGCACAATGCCCTGCGTCTCTGTTTGCGACGCAAAGGCAAAGGCGTCCATGGCTGCATAGGCATCTGCCAGTTCCGCCATGCCGAGCCGTCCCAGGCGGTGCAGGCGCGCTTCCAGCCCCAGCTTGGCGAACTGGGACTCGAACTCTTCTGCTGCCGGCCCCGCCCCAGCCACGAGGGCGTGCGCGGTGTCGAGACGCGCCACAAAGCGGGCCATGGCGCGGCCCAGGTAACCTAGATTCTTCTCGGGTGCCAGCCGGCCCACGTGGCCGACCAGGAACGCTTCGGGGTCCAGTCCCAAGCGGGCACGCAGCCTGCCGCCGTCTCCAGACGAGAACACAGCCAGGTCGATGCCGGTGGGGATCACTTCGATGGGCACACGTACGCCTCGTTCTTCGAGCACACGGCGGATGCTCTCACTGGGTGCGATCACCGCGTGGCACAGGTTTGCATAGCCGACGGCCAACTGCTGAACGAACCGTCGAAGCTGCGGTGAATCGAAGGGAAGGTAATGCGTGTAGCGCTCGTACTGCGTGTGATTCGTAAATACGACCGGCAGGCCGCGCGAGGCCGAGATGCGCAGGGCCGTATCGCCAAGCAGAAAGGGATGATGCGAATGCACGACCTGCGGCGAGAACTCGTCGAGCGCGTCACTCAGCCAACCAGGCACGGGCAGGGGGAGCGAAAAATCGCTGCCGTAGATGCGCTCCAGTGCCGGCACGCGCAAGACGCCTTCCTCTTGGGGGGGGAGGTTTTCGAACTCGGGCGCGATCACGAGCACGTCGTGCCCCTGGCGGCGGTACTCTTGGGCAAACGAAGAGACGCTGCGGGCCACGCCGCCCACGTGAGGCGTAAACGTGTTGGTGAGCATCAGGATTCGCATAGCGCAGCCTGTAATCGAGGCAGACCGGTGCTGCGGGCAGCCGCTGGCACCATCATGCCGCTCGTTTTATCATGCCCTCTATGGCTTGCCGCTGCATGCAGTTTTGGGGTGTAAGCAAACGGCAACGTTTGCTCTACGAGCCTGTCGCTCGCAGTTGACTGGTGCTTGGGATCCGCAACAAGTGAACGGATCCACTTTACGCCTACCAGAGCCGCGCGGCTACCTTGGTTGGGCTTTGACAATAGCGGCCCTCAGCGGTCCGCCTTCTTGGCATTGTTTGGGTGCTCTCCATGGGGGGACACTTCCACTGGGATCCAGCCCGCATGCTGCTGATCGTTCTGCTTGCCGGCGGCTCGTCCGGTGTGCCTTTCGGCCTGGCCAGGGCATTCTTTTTCTGAAGGGCGAGGAGGGCCATTGTTGTCGAAAAAGAGAATCGTTTCTCAGGCTCTCGGACGCCGAATTGCGGAGGTTGGGCTACCGCCCTGACCCGGCCCTGCAGGCCGACAATCTGTTCATCTACCTGTTCAATTTACTAGCCCGCGCCGCAAGCCGGCCTGTTCTCCGGAAAGATCGGCTTTGGAATCCATGCTCCCAAGCCATGATCGTTGGCCCACGGCAGCCCCTTCAAGTGGCTCCACAAACGGCTGGACGGCGCCCGAACCTTGCGGCGCCCCTCTCTGAGCTACACGCTGGCCTCCCGCACGCTCACGATCCGCTCGGCCAGCGCAGGGATGGCCGCCGACAGCACGTCTTCGATCTGATCGGCCCAGGCGATCTCTAGCGACTCGCGCACGTTTTCCGGCACGTCGATCAGATCCTTCTGATTCTCCCGAGGCAGGATCACGCGGCGCAGCCCGGCACGGCGTGCCGCAAGCAGCTTCTCTTTGATGCCGCCCACGGGCAACACCAGGCCGGTAAGGCTGATTTCTCCGGTCATGGCCGTATCTGGCTCGACCGGCAGACCCGTGTAAAGAGAGGCCATGGCTGTAGCCATGGTGACGCCCGCAGAGGGGCCGTCTTTGGGGATGGCCCCGGCAGGCACGTGCACGTGTACGCCCGACTCGCGGATCAGCCTACGGTCGATGCCCAGGGCCGCGGCCCGCGACCACAGAAAGCTCTGAGCCGTTTTGGCCGATTCTTGCATAACCTCTCCGAGCTGGCCGGTGAGCAACAGGCCCTTACTTTCGGGCAGCAGTACGGCTTCGACGTAGAGCACTTCGCCGCCCGCCTCGGTCCAAGCGAGACCGGCCGCTACGCCCGGGGGGAGTTGTGCGCGGGCGACCTCGAGCAAGAACTTCTCGGGCCCGAGCATCTCGGGCAGGTCTTCGGGGCGGACGACGACGGGTTCGGTGCGGCCTTCTGCGAATTGCACGGCCGCTTTGCGGGCCAGCCGTCCCAGAGAGCGTTCCAATTCGCGGACGCCTGCCTCGCGCGTATAGCGGTGGATGATGCGGTGGAGCGTTCCTTCGGCGAGCACGAGCTGCTCGCTGCTCAGACCGGCTTCGCGAAGCTGGCGGGGCAGCAGGTAGCGCACCGCGATCTCGGCTTTTTCCTCGTCGCTATAGCCGGCCAGGCGCAGCACCTCCATGCGGTCGAGCAGCGGCCGGGGGATGCCGTGCAACGAGTTGGCCGTGGTGATGAAGAACACCTGCGACAGGTCGAAGGGGAGGTCGAGATAGTTGTCGAGAAAGTGTGCGTTCTGTGCCGGGTCGAGGATTTCCAGCAGTGCGGCCGCGGGATCGCCGCGGTAATCGTGGCCGAGCTTGTCGACCTCGTCCAGCATGAGGACGGGGTTGCGCACGCCGGCGCGGCGGATGGCCCGCAGAATCCGGCCGGGCATGGCGCCGATGTAGGTGCGGCGGTGGCCGCGCAGCTCGGCCTCGTCGTGCAGGCCGCCCAGGCTCATGCGTTCGAAGCGGCGGCCCATGGCGCGGGCAATCGACTCGCCTAGCGAGGTCTTGCCCACGCCGGGAGGGCCCACGAAGCAGAGAATGGAGACCTTGGCCTGCGGGTTCAGCTTGAGCACCGCCAGGTGTTCCAGGATGCGCGCCTTGACGTCGTCGAGGTCGAAGTGGTCTGCATCGAGGACGCTGCGTGCGTGCTGCACGTCGAGGATGTCGGTCGTGGTGGCGTTCCAGGGCAGTTCCAGCAGCAGGTCGAGGTAGGTGCGGATGACCTGGTATTCTGCTGCGGCAGCGGGCAGGCGCTGGAGCCTGCGCAGTTCGCGTTCGGCTTCTTTGTGCGCGAGTTCTGGGAGCTTGGCCTCTTCGAGGCGGCGGCGCAGCTCATCGATTTCGGCCTGTTCTGGATCTTGTTCTCCGAGTTCTTCGCGAATGGCACGCATCTGCTGGCGCAGCACGTACTCGCGCTGTTCGCGGCCAATCTCGCTGGCAGCCTGAGTGGCGATCTTGTGCCGCAGCTCGAGCACCTGCACCTCGTGCGCGAGGAATTCGTGCAGCAGCCGTAAGGTCTCGGCACGCGTCGAAGCCTCCAACAGCGCCTGCTCCTTCTGCCAATCGAGGCTGACGAGGGTGGCCAGCAGATAGGCCTGATGTACAGGGTCGGGCGCCTGCGAGAGGATCTGCCTTAAGGTCACCTGGCCGTCCGGCTGGACAAGCTGAGAGATGCGATCGGCCTGGTCGAGCACCGCTCGATGCAGCGCCTCGACCTCGGTGCCCGAATCCGTCGGGTCGGCAATCGGTCGAACCGCCAGCTTGAGATAGGGCTCTGTCTGATCCACCGCGACCACCTGCGCGCGGTCGAGCCCCTGCACAAAGATGTGCATCCCCTCGGCGGCCCGCTCCAGCTTCTTGATGACGGCCACCGTGCCCACGCCGTAAAGCTGTTCTGGCGCAGGCTCGTCGATCGCCGGGTCGCGCTGCGCGAGGCACAAGAGAGTCTTGTCTTGCGTGGCCGCGGCTGCCTCGACAGCGGCCAGAGACCGCCGCCTTCCGATGGCCAAGGGCAAGAGCAGCCGCGGGAAGAGCACGCTGTTCTTGAGCGGCAGCACGGGCAGGCTGATCGTCTGGCCTTCGCTCATGGGGCGGACTCTCGCGTGATTACTCGTACCAGCAGCATCCCCTCGCGATACTCCGCGGTCAGAGCCGCCTGGCCTACCTCGCACGGCAGCTCTACGGTTCGTTCAAAACGGTTGTAAAGGATTTCCATGTGGTAGCACGATTGACCGGCGGCCGCCGACCAATCTCGGCGTATGCCTCTCACAGTGAGCGAACGGCCGGCGGCACAGACCTCGATATCCTGCTGCTGCACGCCGGCCAGGTCGAACTTCAGCAGCCAGCCCTCGGGGGCGCGGTAGATGTCTACCGAGGGCCGCCAAGAAGCCTCCTGGTAGCCCTGACCTTCTCCCAGAAACAGCGCATGTGTTTCGGATTTCTCGCGGGTCATGTGCTGCGCTTGTACGGTTGCTGCTGGCAGTCCAGGGTGTTCGGCTGGTGTGGGGCAGCGCGGCTGCGCGTGTTTCTACCTGGAGTGGGGGGTGGGGCCGGCCGCCTGGACCGGTAGGGCCCCCACCGCCACGCCATGGCGGCAGGCAAACGCGGCAAGCCAGGGCGGCTGGGTCCGCAATCCCTGGTACCAGGCGACATTATACTGCACCAGGGTGGGCCACGCGCAGTCGGAGCTGTGTGCATGTCTCAATCATCCACGGCGGCCGGGCACGGGCGGCCGCCCGGCAGGTCGTGGGTAGCGGAAGATGGCGGCTGCGAGTTCGCCGGGCGGAAGCTGTTCGCGATCCACCGTCAGCACGCGGCCTGACTGCTCCAGCACGAGTACGCAGGCGGTGTTGAGCAAGTCTTCGCTGGTGGCGCGCCGTTGCGTGTGAAACTGCACTATATCTGTCTCGTCGTGGAAGATGCCCCACACCTCGCCTTCGCGCGCGACCAGCAGCGTGTCGACGCCGCCCTCTCGGGCAGCAGCCAAGATCTCTTCCAGATTGGCCGAGGTCTGGCCGGTCCCCCCAAGCTGTGCATAGCGAGCCAGGGCCTCGTGCGACGCCTTGGTAAACAGCGGCTGCAACAGCTCCGAGCTGCGCCGGCGCAGCTCGGCCTCGTCCCAGTGGTCGGGGTTGCCAACCAGTGGCTGCGGATGCAGCGCGGCATACGTGCACACCTCGCGGTAGATGGGATACAAATAGTCCACGCCGGCGAACACCAGGGGCATGCGAGACGCATCCAGCCATCGCGTCACCGCGCGGTCCACCTGCCTAAAGTATGCCGCCACATCCTGCTTGAAATGCTCCGTTGCCGCGCCTTGGCCGTGGTACACAACCCCCTCCTTGCGCTTGCCGGCTCTCGCCGTGGAACGCGCCTGCACCACGCGTTGCGGCTCGTCGTAGCCCAGCACGTCGCTCAACCCCCCAGGCAACTCCAGCTCGACCGGCACGAGCTGCTGCGGCGTGCCGACCAGCAGCCGCACCTGTTTCAAACTCGCAGCCAGCACGCCGAACTGCCCATAGTTCGCCACCAAGGGCAACAACGGGCGAATGTGAAACCGACGGTGCGCGACCACCAGCTCAGGCAACGTCGAGGGCAAGCGGTACGTCTCCAAGCGGCCGTCGCCTGTGAAGAGTGCCAGCCCGCGCCCCAAGCCGCGCCAGAACGGCTCTTCCAACAGCAGGTCTTCTGCCGGCTGCAGCATCTGTTTCGCATCGGCAGCACGCATCCCACGTGCCTCCAACAGTGCCTGGGCCTCGTGCAGCAGCTTCCGCAGTCGGACCAGATTCTGCGGCGTTTGCGTGCCCACCGGCTCGGTAGGCATGTACAAAGACACGACCGCCAATGGTTGGCGCGGCAGCAGCCGGGCAAGATCGCTCGGTGTGAAGATCTCCATGAGCGTGCTCCTTATAGGCCGGCATGTGCCGGCCCATCGTATGTCGCTGACCCAACGTTGCAAAACTGACCAAGCGGCTTGAGCAAACCTGATTTGCTCTCCTGACCTACCGCTTGTTGCGGGCCAGTGGATGCGGCGTGCAACGCTGCGCGCATTCACAGCCCATGCCGTGCCGCACCCTTGCAAGGGAGCACACATGCGCACCCGAGCCGTTACGAATCCACCGGCACCATCCATCACTGCAATCCGGGTGCCAAGCTAGCGATCTGACCGCCGGGGCCAATGGCCGAGCCAAATTGTTGCACGCCGGGACGCATGACAGCCCCGAAACCTGTGTCGAACGCGCGCGCCTGCGCCCTTTCGCACAGCGAAGCTACTCCACGGCCGCCTGGGCAAAACGCTCCATGGCCACAGCCTTGAGGGCCTTGAGATCCAGCTTGCCCGTGCCCAGGATGGGAATCTGCTCAACCTGCACGAAGCTGTCCGGAGAAGGGATCCACAGCGGTGGCAGGCCCGCCTCGTGCAGCTCCTTGCAGATCTGCTGCGCCGGCTTCTCCAGCGCGGTATGCACAACCACCAGGCGTTCGCCCCGGCGTTCATCGGGAACGGCGGTCACGGCAGCCCGCAACTCCTCCTCGCCCGCGCCGACGATAGCAGCCAACGCCTCTTCGATCTTGATGTGCGGCACCATCTCGCCCCCGATCTTCGAGAACCGGCTCTCGCGCCCGGTAATCGTGATGAAACCGTCGTCGTCGATCAGCGCAATGTCGCCCGTCTTGTACCAGCCATCCTGCATCACAGAAGCGGTCAGGTCGGGGCGGTTGTAATACCCCAACATGACATTGGGCCCCTTGATCCACAGCATGCCGGGCTGGTTGGGACCCAGCAGCTCTCCCGTCTCGAGGTTGGTGATGCGAGCCTGCGTTCCAGGGATAGGCCGGCCCACGCTCCCCTCTTTCAGCCCCAGCGCGTCTGCCTGCAAGGCGCGGCCAGGCGGAATGTTGAACGACACGAGCGGAGACAGCTCTGTAGTGCCATAACCCTCGACCGGCCGCACGCCAAACTTCTGCTCGAAGGCATCGCACAAGTCCTTGGGCAGCTTTTCAGCCCCGGCCATCACCACCTCGACGGTCTCGAAGTCTTCGCTCGGGCACGCCTTGAGGTACAGCCGCAAAAACGTGGGCGTCGCGATCAACAGGGTCCCCTGGTGGCGCCGCGCGAGCTTGCCTACCTGCCGTGCATCCAGCGGGCTCATGTGATACACGCCCTTGGGCTCCAGCGCCAGCACCGTCCACATCGTGCACGTGTAACCGAACGAATGAAAGAAGGGCAGGATGCCCACCAGCACGTCATGCCGATCGACGCGCACAAGCTGCTCGATCGCACGCACGTTGCATGCCACGTTGGCATGGCTGAGCATGACCCCCTTCGGTTCGCCCGTGGAGCCCGAGGTGAACACAACGGTCAACAAATCATCGGGACTGGCGCGGTGCAGGCCGAACCAACGCTCCAGCCAAGACACAGGCAGCAGATAGGCCTGGCAGGCAGCGGCCACCTTGTCTGCGGCCGTGAGCTTGTCTTTGAAATCGTCAAGGTAGACAAGCTCGGCCTGGAGAGCCTCGACTTGCAGATTCGCCTTTTGCACGAACGCCCGGCTGGAAAGGATGTGCTTGATGCCGCATTGGCGCAGGCAGGCATTCATCACCTCTGGAGAGGTGGTGTAGTTGAGATTCACTGCCACGCGGCCGTCGATGGCCAGTGCGGCGTTGGCCACTACGCCGCCCACCGAGGGCGGCAGCAGCAAGCCTACAAACCGCTCGTCAGCGGCCAGTACATGCCGCCGCAACAGGCGGCGGAGAATGCAGGTTCGCAGTAAGGTCTCGCGGGCAGAGAGTTCGGTGCCCAGCGAATCGGCCAGTTTGGGCTGCCGCCCCAGTCGGCGGCACATCCGCAAGAAGGCACGCGGGAGCACCAGCTCGTGCCGATTGCGCTCTTCCATAGCTTTGGTTCCCAGCTTCAAAACAGCTTCCCGAACCTCATCGATGCGCTCCGGCTGCTCGAGCGCCCGGCCGAAGTGGATCGAGATGGGGTAGGGCCAGCGCTTGGGCAGTTTCCAGAAGAACCGGCCACCCTCGTAACTAAAGATACTCCCCCACAAACCGTCGAGGTAGACGGGGATGACCGGCGCCTGCGTGCCCTCGAGAATTGCCAGCAGGCCCGGCTTGAAGGGCCCCAGTTCTCCGGTGCGGGTGAGCCCGCCCTCAGGGAAGATGCACACCAGTTCGCCCGCTTGAAGCGCGGCCCGCGCCTGGCGGATCGATTCGACCACCGAGCGGCGCCCCGGCCGGATGGGAATCACGCCCATCCGCCGCGCCAGCCAACGGACCCACCACTTTTCGACGTGGTCGGCGTACGCCACCATCCGCACCGGCCGCGACGACGTGAGCAGCAGCAACACGCCATCGATGAACGTCACGTGATTGGGCGCCAGCAACGCGCCGCCCCGCTCAGGAAGATGCTCCCGGCCATATACCCGCACCCTGTAAATGGTGCGGCTGGCCAGCCACACCACGAACCGAAGCGAGGCGTAGGGAATGAGCCATACGATGTACACCATCACGGGGACCGTGCATGCGCCGGCCAACAGAAACACCTGGCGTGCCGAGCAGAGAGGCGTGCCGTCCGTGCGCGGCACGCGCAGCAGGTAGTACACTCCGGCCGAAAGCAGCATGCCGCCAAAGGTCAAGAAGTTGCTAGCGGCCAAAATGGCCCCCCGAGACTTCGGCGGGCTGCGATGCTGCAAATACGACTCGAGCGGCACGTTGAACAGCCCCGCACTCCCGCCCAGTACGAACAACAGCACACAGGCCCAGGCAAACGCCCCGGTCACTTCATGGTCTTGAGTCGCCAGAGCGCCCGAGACCGTAGAAAGTGCAATGGCCGAAACGGCAATGCCCATCGCTCCTAGGGGTACAATCCCCAACTCCACGCGGCCGGCCGACCAGTAGCCCGCCAGCACGCTCCCTACGCCCAAGCCCAATACAAGCGCCACCAACAGAGGCGTCACCTGCCGCTGCAACAGCCCCCCCTCCATGCCGAACTGGTCGATGTTCATCTGCGCCAAAGCGCCTACCGACCAGAAGAAAGCAATCCCCAGCGCCACGCGGAACAGGGCCGTGCTGCCCGCCAGCATAAGCAGCTCGCGCCAGGTCTTCCCGGCTGCGTCCCACGGAAAGACGAGTGCGGCGTTTGCCGCGGGCGCCGTACGCACGCACAACGCCGCGCACAGGCCCACCACTGCTGCCACCAGCATGGCGACGGCCGCGAGCCACGCCCACGCCGCGCCCCAACGCTGTATGCAATCCGCCAGAAGGTTTCCCAACGCCCCGCCCACCACAGTACCGACGACGGTCACCAACCCCATCAAGCCGTTGGCCGCCGGTATGCGGTCGGCACGCAGCATCTCCGGTATGCTCCCCAGCTTTGCCGGCGAGTACAACGCTGACTGGCTGCCCAGCAACGCTAGCACCACCCCCAGCCCCAGCACGCTCTCCTGCCACAATGCCAAGGCACCGACAAGCACCAGCACAATCTCAGCCGCCTTGCACCAGATGATCACCTGCCGCTTCGCGAAGCGGTCGGCCAGGTACCCTGCAGGCGCCGCCAACACCAAATAAGGCAGCACGAAACACGCCATCCCCCCAGAAAGCACCAGCGCCACCTGCTCGCCCGCTACCATGGTCTTCCCCACCCCAATCGCCAGCCAGCGAAACAAATTGTCATTCACCGTGCCCAGCGCCTGTGCGCCCAAGAGTCCCATGAACGACCAGCTCGCTAGCCCTAACTTCTGCCCTGCGCGAACAGTTCCCGCATCCCCGCTGGCCGCCTCGCTGTGTGACACCTGCATCGCGTGCCTCCGCCTACGAGCCAAAGTAGCCAAGCCAGTAGAGCCCCCACACCAACAGCCCACTGTCCGTCACGCCATGCGACAGCCATGCCGCATGGATGCCCCCCGGCCGACGCATCAGCATGCTCCAGCTCACCCCCGCCACAAATAACGCCAGGCACACCAATACAAGATGCACACCCCGCACGCCCGGCATGCCCGCAAACACGAACACGTGCATCCCGCTGAACGCCGCGGCACTGCACAGCACTCCCGCCAGGCTCCCGGCCCGGACCGATAACTCTCGGTCCAGCCACGCCCGATAGTGCAGCTCCTCCAATCCAGCATTCAGCGATAACAGGTATACCACGATTCCCACGGCCTTCAACGGCGTCAATGCAAAACGCGCGTCAAACGCCTCCCGCAGCCGTTGCGGATCTATCTCCAACACGGGCGACAGCCATACCACCAACCCAACCCCACAACTGGCAAACACTGCCCCCAATACCAAGGCTGCTAGCCACACCCTCAGGGCCGGCAGCGGCTCTCCCACCGGCCAAAACGCCGCCAGGCCCCGCTGCTTGCACATCCACCTCCTCCACAATACCGGCACCAAAAGCAGCGGAACCTTGTATACCCACTGCAACGCCGCCTGCTGCGATGGCCCCATAACGCACAACCAGCGCACGCCAAACGGCAGCAGGGCCAGCCCGATAATCAGCAACGCTTCCGACCGTGAAAAGCCTCCGGCAACGGAGACGTGTGGCGGACTTGGAGACGTGTTCAACATTGGCCCTCCTCTGTTACAGGTCAGGCTGGTACGCTGCGGCTGTGCGCCGCGCTTGCCAGCACCATGATGCGCCCCTGCCCCGCCAACTGCCTCTTGCGGGTACCCGAAGGCCGCCACGGGTATGTAGGCTTACTCGCCAGACTCGAATCTCGCAATCGCCGCCGGATTGGGGAGCTTTGGTTAGCGTCGCGGGCCTTACGCAGTTGGGGCCCAGCCACGAGAAGCTAGGCGAAACATCGAACCAGATATAACGGCATACGGCCGCCGTTACACTACGCCGCCTCGCCTACGAGCCGCCGGCCCCATGCTACGAGCCGCCGGCTTTACGCTACGCGCCCCCGGCTTTATGCTACGAGCCGCCGGCTTTATGCTACGAGCCGCCGGCTTTACGCCGGCGGGGCGTGCCATGAGGCCTGTGCGTGCCGGTGGCCTGGTGGGGCGTGCGCGCGAACG
>FWWM01009029.1_pt1 | contig 18721 bp, 15 predicted proteins | sample 2228351 | NCBI WGS metagenome assembly FWWM01 (sample SAMEA103939774, study PRJEB20133) | metagenome
GAAGAAATTTGGCAATTATTAGAAGATCAAGAAATTGAAAATCAAAATCATTTTACAGCTAGTATTGAGGAGAGGGTTGCTGAATTGGCAAAAGAATTAGTATACGCTTGTCTTGATAATAATATAAATTCAGAAACACCAGATGCTGTAGCAAGATTAACCGGAGATCCACGAATAATGGTTCATTTTCCTAGAAATATCGGAATAGCAGAGATGGTACAGATAAATCGTATTATTCAAAATCTTTTAGAAAGAATTGTATTCCCAACTATAGAAAACCCTGTTGTAGCTGAAGCAATAAAACGATATAAAGAAGCCTCTGACCTAGGAGAAATATTTGATTTTTTAGTAAAAGCTGACCCAGCCGATCCTAGTTCCATTAAACAGGCTTATGCTGAATTAGCAAGAATAAGAGATATTCTACCACCCGCTTTTTATGAATTAAGAGATGCTATAACACAATGTATTCAAAATCGAAACTGGGAAAGTTGGAATAAATTGTTAGTAACATTAGAACAATTTAGGATATCTAGAACATTAGTGGTAGGGGGGGCGTTATTAATATTAACAGCGATAGCAATTGTAAATCTTATAAACCCCACAGCCACCTTTGCTCAAGGAGGAAACCCAGGAAGCGACCCCACACCACAACCTGGCGACAATAACAATGGTGGACCTGGAAATAATCCAGAACAATCACCATCACCAACACCAACAGCACAACCATCACCAACAGCACAACCATCACCATCGGCAACGGCAGAACCAACACCACAATCTGGCGACAATAACGATGGTGGACCTGGAAATAATCCACAACCATCACCAACACTATCACCAACACTATCACCAACACCAACAGAACGACCACCAACACCACCAACAGCACAACCACCAACACCAACGGTAGAACGATCACCAACACCAACGGTAACGGTAGAATTGCCAGAATCAATCACTTGTCAAGCAGTTGAATTCTTTTTAGAAGAACAGAGGTTCACTCACGGTGGACCATTTACAGGAGAAAATTTAGAACGACTGAGAGATGCATTATATAATTTTGTAGTCGACCACGAAGAGCAGATATTAAGACCTGATATTGCAAAAACAATACGTGAGGTATTAGGATTAGACGAAGGTGTAAAATTATATACAACAGCCGATAGTATAAAAGTAATACCAACACCTGAAGATTTAACAACAGCTCGATGTGAAGTTAGAATTTTTATAGAAGATGGATCAGAACAAACACCAACAGCGATTATAGAATTAGAATTAACAGCAACACCAGTACCCTTGAAAGGAGATTTAAGGGAAGTACCTACCACCCGGGCACCACATACTGCTGCTAGAGATATGGGAGAAATTGGACAACAAAATCCAGTAGGTTGGACAATAAGAATAGGCGGAGAAATGAAGGTTACACCAGAAGTAGTTGTAGGAGTAGTAGGAGTAGGAGTAGTAGGAGTAGGAGTAGGAGTAGGATTAGTAGTAGGAGGAAGAGCATTAATGAGAAGACTTTCACGTAGAAATAATAGTAAAAGTTAGAAGACAGCTTAGCTGTACCAAAATTTACCCTTTCACACTTTTACACTAGGACATATTAACCCCCTTGAATGGGGGGTTTTATTGTTGCCGGTTTTTTGGGTTTTAAGCTGTCTTAAATGCAAAAATTTGTCTTATTATTGTAATAATGGTAAACCAAACCTCTTGAATTAGAAGCCTCCAATTTAATCCATTCTCTAAAGTATCTACATAATTATTTAAAATTTCCCACTCTCTGTTTCCCACAAAATAACTATACCCTACAAAGTCTACAATTTGTCTTAAATTTTGAATATATTTCTTTGCTAAATCAGGTTCTATATCCATTGAAAAATCCATAATTTTATTATAACTTTTGATCGTATAGTCTGGATCTTGAGTAAGTGTTATAAACTCCTGCATAAACCTATCTAATTCATCCAGCGAATAAAAAACGTACCCTGTGTTAGGTATTTCTCGTGGTTGTGGTAACGGTGGAAAATTAAACTTTTCACTTTGATGTAAATCTTCCACATTTCCGCTCCAGACTATTTGGTTAAAATCTTCTATATTGCTTACCTTTGAAGCTTCTAAGACTTTTGGAACTAAGGTTTTTAAAGCTATCAACTCCCTAACCGATTCATAATTATTTAGATTTAAAATATTTGACTTATCTAAACTTGGATAAATACTGTTTAAATAATTACTGAACACTGGATTGTCGTTTATACTATTTGCTAGTTCAGTTTCAAAAAAAGGGTCAGCGTTTGCTCTATTTATAGCAGTGTCAATGATTTTGTGTAGTTTAATTATCTCTATCGGATCAATTGTTCCATTACTTAACCCAGTAACTATATCTTCAGAAATTTCAAAAGGATCTTTAGTTAAATACAGTTTCCGAACAGACTCCAAAGTATCCAATAAAAACTGATCATGATTACCTGATTCTAAACCAACTAAATCATCTATATTTGGTAATTGTTCTAATATTTTATCTATGTCTGATGGTGTATTTAATTCATATAAAGACTGAGAAGGATTCTGTTCTAGTGAACTAGGTGCTAATGTTTGTTCTTCATGAATTGATAGTTCTTGTCCTAATTTTTCTAATGTTTCTTCCGTAGGAACGGCTTCGACCCAAACTCTACCAGTGCCATCAGTATCGGTGCAAGTAATAAAAATAATACTGATGTCACCTTTTCTATTAAACGGAGTAATTGCTGGTAAGTTTTCATCAACCTTGAAAGTTTCGGTTTGTACAATTTCGAACTTGTATTCTTCCCCATCACTAACTAAAACCACAATATCGCCTTTAATAACATTATGTAGATTATTAAATGGATATTGATATTCAGAAGGATTTGAGAAATAATGTCCCGAAATAAAAACATTAGGGCCTACTGTTGTTGCAGTATTCGGAATAGAACCTAACACCGGATATTCTTCATTGTTAAAACTTGTTAAAGCCACTTGATTGTACGATTGTCTGGAATATAATTCTGGCCAGTCAAAAATACCCTGATCATTTTTTTTAACTAGATACTCAATAGTTACTGGAAAATTAAAAATTTCTTCTAAACTACCATTCATCTCTCTATAAAAAGTAACTTGAGGATTGTTATTAGGGTCAAAAAGTCTTTCTAGCCAAAATCGTCTGTGGTATAATTGTTCAAGTTGTTCCAAATTTTTACGATCAAACTCTCCAACAAAAGGATTACCTAAGTTTAGTTCTTGCACCGGCATCTGTTGATTTGTATAAGGTTCATACCCTTCTCTTAAACGATCTGATAAAGATGAAGGCCAGCCTGAATTTACGGGTACATTACCCTCGTTCAATGGTGGTTTGTATTGATATCCATCCCTTAAAACATCTGCTATAGGTACATTACCCTCTTTTGGTTGTACTATCTCTTGTGAAGAATTTGCACTTGACTCCTCGGCGATTACACTAGCTACCGATTCTTCTCTAGCTTGATTGAAAGCTTCAAGCATCTGTAATCTACTACCTTCACCAATTCGATCACCTCCCCACCTTCGTTGTAGTTCAATAAAATCTTCAGGATCTTTTTTAAAGAAAGCAACAACCTTAGCGGTCTGATCTTGTCTAGCTTCTAAGCTCTCTCTTTGAATAGCCTCTGCTAAAAAGGCTACATTTTCAGCTGGGTCTCCTTTGTTTAAGAGTTTATCTAGCAAATCGGGATCCTGCTGAACAAGTAAACCTAAATTATGTGCTAAGACTAAACGACCTTCTTTCCACTCTAAATTTGGACTCCAAGGTTGTGATTGAAGTTCTGGGTTTTGGGGTTCGAATAATGGAGTTAAATTTATGTCGTCTGGTTGTGTCCGAGTATCAAAGTCAAAGTTTGCGGATTTAGGAATATATGGTCTTAGAAATGGTTTTCCACCACCACCGCCATTAGTATAATTTTGAAGCTGTGCCAAATCTGTATTATTTGAGATCGGGTAGGATTGCGAACCTAGAATGGATGAAGAATTATCGTTTTGTGATAATTGAGTACTTTCAAAAAATGTAGCAAATTTTTGATTATAACTCTGTACAATGTTATTAGCAATCGTTGCTGCTTGCTCTTTAAGACTAGCCCAATACTCAGCTATGCCACTGTTTCTAAACCATTCTCGACCGATTTCCGCCGCCCGAGTAGCTCCACGAGTGATTTTAGAGGCAAGATGTTCGTTAATAAACTCTCGTCCAAAAGCATCCATAACCCAACCGGTAGCCGCACCTGCACCAAAACCAACACCACCGGCAATAACTATTTTCTTCCAATTTTTCTTCAAAATAGCACGACGGCGAGCTTCAGCAGCTTCTAGTCGTTTACCAACAAAACCATTTATTTGTGCAGAGGCAACTTCGGTTCTTTCTTCAACATTTAGGTTACCTAAAACCTCTAACCGCTTGGCATTCAATAATTGAACAATCGCTCGATATAGCAAAACATTAGCTCTCCCAGAATCAAGACCAGTCGTATCAACACCTAACTCAGACAACCTATCTAAACTATCCAGTCTAAGGGCTAAGTCTCCTTTTTCTAAAGCAGAATTAATTGTGTTTACATCGGTTACAAAACCTGTTAGATCTCCATTTTTTAGCTTTTCAAGTAAACTACTCAAGCTAATAGATGTTCTAGAAGTGTTCAACTCACTTTCTTCTTGTAAACCCAAAGCTACATTTCGTTCTTCAACAGCAACTTCGTGTAGTAATTGAAAATATTTATTTACAGCTCCACCAACTCCTCCTGCAACGGCACCAACAAACCAACCAATTACACCACCAACAGCACCCAAACTAGCTCCAGTAGCAAATACACGAGCAAAACTTCTAGCTGCACTAGCTCCAAGCTTAGTCGCAACTGCACGATTCCAGACATTATCTGTAATTATCATGTCAGCAAAAGTTCTACTTTCATTAAAAGCTTTAGATCTAAGACCAATAACTTCCTCATGATCTGTTTGATTATATTTTTGTTCAGCTACTTGGATCAAGCGATATGTAGCTGTAATATGCTCATCTCCTCCGGCAATTTCGGCTAAGTTACCGTTTCTTAAAGTTGTGTAAATTTTTCTCTGTTCTCGCCATAAATCCCAAGCCATTATACCCGCTCCTTCATTTCGCTTAATTTCAGTGATCTTTGTCTGTAACCACTGATCTAACTTAGCTAGTTTTGCTGATTTTTCAGTATCTGTAAGTCCAGGATCATTTTTAATTTCTTGTGCTTGATTTTGATACTTGACGGTTGCATCTTGTATTTTTCTCTTAGTTAAAGCTGACTTAGCTAATTCCAAAGCAAATACTTTTAGATCAGCATTATTCATAGTTTCCGACTTTGCCTCACTAGCAACCCTTGAATTATTGAAAGATCCTTGTTCTATTGGTGCTCCAACTCCTAAAACCATATCTAATTTTTAATTTAAACTGGATAAATAAATATTACGAAAGTCTAGCATAGCTCTCGGAATCAGGTCATCAAAATTTGGTATTTTAGCTTTTAAAAACTTTTCCAAAGTCTCTGCATTTGTATTTGCCACTCGCAAGCTAAAATATTCAACCAAATCATCGTCTGACAAGTTTTCTTCAATTACAACCCCCAAAAACTCGTCTAATTTAAAGTAAAGGTCTTCAATTATTTTTTGCTTAGCAGACTCATCAGTAAATTTTAAACCCGCATCAATCAGCAAATTTTCCAAAAAAAGTTGCATCTGGGGAGTAATTTTTTTATTGTTGTTGTGCATAAAATAAAAAAATTAGTTGCTAGTTTAAGGCTAGCATAAATTTACTGTTTTGTAAAATTGTCCGAACTTTTTGTTGATTATACTCAATTGTTAATTGTTAAGTCGCCACAGAAATGTTTTTTAGAATTTAGAAATACCCAAAAACTAGTCCAACTTTGAAATGAAGGCACAAAAATTCCAACTAATATACTAATTAGTCAGGAACAAAAGCTGACCTAAGACGAAGAATTAAATTTATAAAAACTTTTGATGCTAATATTTCCTTGATATTTCTGCCAATTTTATCTATTGATGTTTATCTGAGTCAATCAAATCAAAAACTCCTATAATTGGTATTCTCCACATATTACCTGTATAAGCCGAAATAACCCCAAAGAAAAAGAAAAATACTCCCAAAATCCAACCTAAAATCACAAAAAACCAACCAATAACAGGAATTATAGAAAAAGAAGAGACAATCGCCAAATAAATCAGTAAACACAAACTTTGATTGGCATGAAAACGGTAGAATTTGTCGTTAAAATCAACAATCATCGGAATCAAAAAAAGCACATACCCCAAAGCCGCAATAGAATTTTTTCTTTGGGTTTGTATATCTTTTCTTCCTAAATTCGCGTCATCCTCTTTGACTATTACTTCTACTTCAATTGGCTCTTGTTCTTTATTCATATAAAATTTTTAGTTATAACATATTATTCAGATTATAAACGAAGTTAAATTGAGTCTAGAAAAAATATTTGTTTAAGTAGTCGTCTGTAGTCTGGTGCTCAGGGAGGGACTCGAACCCTCACACCGAAGGCACATGCTCCTAAGGCATGCGTGTCTACCAATTCCACCACCTGAGCTTAAATAAGAACACAATTTAAAAATTACAAATGCTATCTAATTCGTCAAGTCAAGCTAGAAAAGATCCACAGAATAACGAAAAAATTTAAATACTACACAACAAAACCTTTTTTTACCAGTAATTCGGCATTTAAGACACTTCCTCCAGCCGCTCCTCTGAGAGTGTTATGGGATAATCCTACACATTTCCAGCCTAAAACAGGATCTTTTCTAATTCTACCCACACAAATACCCATACCTTTATAGATATTTCTATCAAGACGAGTTTGAGGTCTGTCTTCTTGCTCAAAATAAGTTAAAAACTTTTCAGGCGAAGATGGTAAATTAAAATCTTTCAAAGGATCTTGAAAATTTTGTATAGCCGATACTAAATCTTCAAAACTAGGGTCATCGGCAAAACTCACATTGATTACAGCCATATGACCGTCCGACACTGGAACCCTAATACAGTTTGCGGAAATGGACACCGAATTGTCTAGTTCAAATCGACCATCTTTAATTTTTGCCCAAATTTTCGAAGGTTCGTTTTCTGATTTTTGTTCTTCTCCAGAGATAAAAGGAATGATATTATCCAGCATTTCTGGCCAAGTTTCAAAAGTTTTACCTGCTCCAGATACGGCTTGATAAGTAGAAACTATAACTTGTTTAGGTTTATATTTTTTCCAAGCTTCCAAAATAGGTACATAACTTTGAATGGAGCAATTAGGCTTGGTTACAATAAATCCTTTATTCCACCCTCTATTTTTTTGTTGAATTGGGATCATCTCCAGATGGTGATGGTTTATTTCAGGTATTAACATCGGCACATCTTCGGTCCAACGGTGAGCAGAGTTGTTGGACACCACAGCCATTCCGACAGCAGCATATTGATTTTCTATTTGTTTAATAAAATCTTTGTCTGCATCAATAGCAGAGAATACTAGCCTACAATGTGAAGCAATAATTGAAATATCGTTTTCTATGGATAAAACCGTCTGATTTGCTAAAGTATCTGGAATAGGTTCTTGCTGTGACCATCTTCCTTGTACAGCTTCTGCATATTTTTTACCACTAGATTTGTTAGAAGCTGCTAAACATACAATTTCAAACCATTCGTGGTTTTTTAGTAATGTAACCAATTTTTGGCCTACCATTCCCGTCGCTCCTAAGATAGCTACTGGTAGCTTATTTGTTACCTGATGCATTTGTAAAACAAATTAAACGAGTTAATTTTTGAATTTAGACTTCTCGATTTGTCAAATAAAGTTAAAATTAAAAGATCAGATTAGGTTTTGGTAATAGATAAGAGTAATTTGAACTATAGTCTTCTACCCACCCAAACAGTTATTCCACATTCCAGATCAGCGGCAAAAAATAATTATCGTAAGACTTAAACTTATTTTTTCTGAACTGCCTCTTTACTTTTTTTATAAGCTAAAATTTCTAGTGGGTAAAATTTAACAAAATACCTACCAACCCACACAAGAAATGCAATTACCCAAATAAGCCCAAATAATAAAAATATTCTAGAATTAAGAAAAGTAGTATTGATTTGTCTGAAAAAGAACCAACAGAAACCTAAAACACCCATTAAAGCCAGTTGCCCGCTCCATGCTGGAAATTTCTTTTGTAGAGGGTGTTTTTCATCAAAAAATGCTTGACTCGCTCTTAACAAAATCCCTAAAATTACAAAAGTCGCAAATATAGTTAAATATGCCCAAAAAAACCATGAATCCGCTTGGATTATTAAACTAATACCCGGTTGTTGTCCATCTTGAGTACCTCTACTACCAGCTATACCTTCCAACCAATATTCAGGATCTATAAAATTCCCCCAGTTTATTTTTGGCATATTTTTTGGTCTTAGGTAATAGTTTTTATGTAGTCTTTGATAATTTGTAAAGTTTTTTCAGCTACCCCATTAAAATTTTCTATCTCGTTAGCTCTTGCTATCAATTCACTATTGGTGGTGATATTATTTTTAAATAAAATATTCTTAATTTTGACCGGTAAATTTATTTCTTCATACATTAAATTTAAGGGTTTTTGAGAGTTTTCTCCACTAGTAATTCTAGCAAAATCTCTATTAGCTAAAAAACTTGATTGTATTTTAGTAAACAGTTCTGTAATAAGTTTTAAGGCATAATCCACAACTTCTTCACCACTTACAGTTTGATCTGTGGTATATTTTATAGAGATTCTGTCAAAATTTGTTTTATCTCCCACACGAACTTTATCAACCGCTAAAGCAACATTGGTTACAGGGGAGAAAAGAGCATCCACTAAAATATTCTTCGGATTAGGATTATCTGCCAAGTTAATGTCTTCCATGGCAAGATAGCCAACACCCCTACTTATTTCAACTTCGATTTGTAGTTTTCCTCCGCTACTAAGTGTACAAATGTATAAGTCAGGATTAATAATATCAACTGCAGCATTTTTAGTAAAATCCGCCGCAGTGACTGGACCAGAACTAAATTTTGACAATTTCAAGACAACTTTTTCTTCATCAGTATTGATTCGAGCTTTCAAATTTTTTAAGTTTAGAATAATATCAAAAGCATCCTCAACCACATTTTCAACAACTTGATACTTGTGATTAATATCATTAATAGAAATTCTAGTTACCGCAAAGCCGGGAATGGAAGATAGCATAATTCTTCTAAGGGAGTTGCCTAAAGTGTGACCAAACCCGGGCATCAAAGGTTCTATTATTAGCTCATAATCACTTTCAGTATGCTTTTTAAAACTTGTTTTAATGTTAGGAAAGTTGATACTGTAGTTAGAAATCATAAGATTTAATGATTAAAATTGTATGAAAAATAATTTCAAAGATTAAGTTTTTGTTTTTGGGTGGTGGGTGTGCCTGGACTTGAACCAGGGACCTCTTCATTATCAGTGAAGTGCTCTAACCAGCTGAGCTACACACCCAAATTAAGGCTAGCTTTGGCTAGCTATAACTTCCTTTGCTCCTTTTGTCAAATAAACTTTAGGATCTGTACTAATTTTTAATTTCTTCGTTAAGTTACCAGATTTGATAATCCTTATTTGTTTACAAAATTTAGTATCAATACCTTTAGTTTCGAAGGTGGCAAAGTCTAAAGTTTCACCATCATTAAACAACCTATCTAAAACAGTTAGAGAAAATACTAATGTTTTTGGTCCTACCGGTTTTTCTGTTTTGCCAAATTTAGGAATTCGACGAACTAAAGGCTTTTGTCCACCTTCAAAAGTAATTCTTCTTTTACCACTTCTTTTAAGTTGACCTTTATGTCCTTTACCGGCATTTTTACCTAACCCAGAGCCTTCTCCTCTACCCAACCTTTTCCTTTTTTTTGTCGTAGTTTTTACTAAATTACTTAAAGTGAGCATAATAACTTAGTTTAAATTATTGTTTTTTAGAATCTTTATTTTCTTCGGTCTTTGCTGGTTCAGCACCTTCAATAGAAGATAAATCTAGTACCGGAGCAATATTTTCTTCTATACCGCTCGCACCTTCAACCAAACTGACCAAAATTTCTTCAGGATCTTGCAATATTTCATATTTCTCATTTTTAGGTAAATCAGCAACAGAAATAGAATCATGAATTTCAGCTAATTCGCTAACATCAACCTCAATAAAGTCAGGAATATCATCAGGCAGAGCTTCAATTTCAAGTTCATTGTAGTTGGCAGTCAAAACTGCACCTAGCTCCTTAACCCCTTTAGCTGTGCCAACATATTTTATAGGCACAGTAGCTTTCACTTTTTCCTTCAAATTTACTATCAAAAAATCAACATGCCTAGGCTCACCGGTAACCGGATGAATATCAATATCATGAATAATTGCCGGTATAATTTCATTCTCAAGACAAAGATCAACTACATTTGTATGACCAACTTGCTTATATGCTGCAATAAAAGATTTTTTATCAACTTGAACAGTTTTAGAAGGCTTACCCTTACCATACATGACAGCTGGCAAAATACCAACCCTTCTAAGCTTTCCAGCTTGATTGCCTACAATTTGTCTGCTTTGAATCTCTAATTGAAAGTGTTTCATATCAACAACTAATTTAAGCTAAAAATAGTAAACCTAGTTACTTCAATCTTTTCACCTGTTACTTGCACAACCTGTGCGATTGCTTGAGCAACAGTAATTTTAGTGTCTTTTATAAAAGGTTGAGTCAAAAGTGAAAATTCTTCTGAGATTTTTTTCTTTTTCCCTTGTAAAATTATTTCTATTTTATCTTGAGGTTTTCCTTCAAGTTCTAATTGCTTACGAGCTATATCTAGTTCTTTATTAATAAACTCTGGATCAACATATTCGGGAGATACAAATTTAGGTTGAAAAGCAGCAATGTGTAAAGCTATGTCATTTCCCAGCTCTTGAAAAGATTCTGATCTAGCTACAAAATCGGTTTCACATCTTAATTCTACTAAAACTCCAAGCCTACCATCGTGAGAGTAAGCAAATATACCTCCGTTGCTAGTGTCTCTATCTTGTCTAGCTTGCTGTTTCAGTACACCCTGCTCACGAAGATAAGTAATAATTTTTTCCTCACTATCAGTGCCAACTGCCTCGATAGCTTTGTTAATATCTTTCAAAGGTAACCCAGTTTTATTTCTAATGCTTTTTATTATTTCTATGTTAGACATAAATTTTCCAAAAAAACAGTTACTATAAGTTTAAGAAAACTTTTTTAAAGCTTCAAAAGTAGCTTGTACACCAGCTATTTTATTGCGACTACCAATTATTTTTGAATAAACATTTTCTATTCCTGCTAATTCTAAGACCGGTCTTACAAAACCTCCAGCTATTAACCCAGTACCAGAATATGCCGGTTTAAGAAAAATCCTAACAGATTTATATTTTAAGTTTACAGGAAAATCTATTGACTTATTTTCATTAAATTTAATTTTAAGCAAATTCTTGCTTGCTTGTCTAGTGGCTTTATCAACCGCATCTTGGTAGTCTAATCCTTTTTTGAAGCCAAAACCAACACTACCTGCTTTATCGCCAACGACAACCATAGCAGCAAACCTCATTCTTTTTCCTCCTTTAACTACTCTAGTAACTCTTTTTACTGTTATAACAGCACTATGTAACACTACTTCATTCTCTTTTTTATCTTTATGTCTAGTACTACTTCTCCTCTTATCTTTAGTGAGGCGACTATTTTTGTTGTTTCCAAACCTACCACTTCGAGAAGATCCTCGGTTTATGGAGTCTTTTTTTCTTGAGTCTGCTTGAGCTTGTGTTGCATCCCCTTCTGTCTTTTTTTGGGATATGTTCTGCGGATTTTCTTTGGCCGAATCGTTTGCTTGAGTTGAAGCAGCAGCTTGTAAAGAAGTTTGATTGACTTTTTGATTCTCTTTTTCTGACATATTTTAATATTTTGATTAAAAACTATATAGTAATATTTTCAGACCTTATAGCATCAGCTATAGCCTTAATTCTGCCGTGATACAAAAACCCATTTCTATCAAAAAGGACTGAATCGTATTTGAACTCTTTAATTTTTTGGGCAATTTGCTTACCAACTTCTATAGCTTTTTCGGTTTTAGTACCTTTTTTGATTTTTGAAGAGTTAAAACCACAAAGAACCCTTTTTGTTTTAGGTTCAAGTAGTTGGGCAGTAACATTCTTATTTGATTTATGGACAATTACCACAGGTCTATTGTAGTCTAGCTTTTTTTTAGTTCTTAATCGACGAATTTTTCTAAGAGGCATATATTTACAATTTAATTAGTGTTTACTTACCAGCCTTCTTACCAACTTTTTTAAGATAGTACCTATCAGGGAACCTAAAACCTTTTTGCTTGTAAGGATCACATGGTTTCATGTTATGAAGATTCGTAAAGAAGTTACCAATGAGTTGTTTATCAATAGATTTACCGATCAGTTTATTCTTTTCAAGACTTAACTGTATTCCATCAGGAATATCTACATAAACAGGGTGAGAAAAACCTATATGAACCACAAGTTTTTTTTGGGCTGACTGTAAGTCCATTTTAAAACCAACCCCGTTTAACTCCACTTCTTTAGCAAAACCCGTAGTCACTCCTTGAACCATGTTGTTAATGATTGCTCTACTAGTACCCCATATAGCCCTTTGCTTTCTATCATTTGCATCTTCCACGGACACATTAGCTTGATTACTTTCGATACTAACCTTTACTTTAGGGTGCAATTTAAATTGCAACTCACCCAAAGGACCAACAACCTTGATTACATTCGTATTTTCATCAAAAGACAGTTGAACTGTGTTTGGTAGTAAAATCGTTTTTTTTCCTATCCTAGACATAGAAGAACAAAAAATGTAGCAGACCAGATACCTTCTAAACAAGAAAAAGTAAGCTAAAAAACACAAACTTGTCAAGTATAAAAAATAACAATTGATATTTTTTGAATAAAAACTATTAGACAAACAAATTACTAATGGATAAAGTTTATTTGTTCTTGGCATATTCTATACAAATCTTTTTTAAGAGGCGTGTATGAATTAAATATAATGTGGACACTAACCTACTTTCAAGAGTTGTTTGACTTATTTAATCAAAAAAGGTATATGGATATAATCCAAAATTTACAACATATTTCATTATCATTATAAATTTTCATAGAATATAAAAATGTTAAAAAACTTACTATTACAAAATTTTGATTCGTTCAATTTGTATCTATTTTTTACTTTTCATGAAATATGAATAAAGATGGTTCCATAAACTTAGCCAAAATAACTTCTAAAAAGAATAACTTCCAGTCACCAATATTATTTTTATTTATTTTGATCATAACTCTGTTTGTTTTAGTTAATATATTTTTAATGACAAATTTTTTGGTGTCTTATGTTGACTTTGAAAAATGCACCAAAGCAAATGAAGAGTTAAAAAAATCTAAACTACCAGTACCAACCACAAATTGCGAACTTAATATACAACAAAAATTCTTATATCTAATTAGTAACAATAATATCGGGTCAATAGCTGAAAATAATTTACGAAAAGCCAAACAAGACCTCCAAGAAAAAATTAACCAAGAAAGGTTAATACAAGATCAAATCAAACACAATCTTAAAAAACTTATGATTGAAGATAATTATTTTAGTACAATTAACACAAATCTTACGGGAATTGATTTACTTGAATACGAATCAAATAAAACTAAAGCCTTAAAAGAAAAACTTAATCAAAAGCTTGATGAAATAGAAAAAGAATTAAAACAGATCGAAGACTGGCTACAACAATTTCAAGATCTTGAATTGGCTGATTTTTATAATGAATTTCTGGAAATCAAAACAAATACAGCAAGTCTAATTGACAATTATTCCCGAATTTTAGCTTTAAAACAAAAGTTAAAAATCGAAATTGAATCTCAATTTTTTATCAAAAACCCAAAATCTGACATAACCTCCGAAGACTTATTCCGTTTTAGATATTTTGACCCACCAGAATTTAAACAAGTTTTTGATGACACAAAGTGGAATTTAGAAAATGTTTTACACAAAACAGATAAACCATCCTTATCAGGAAATACTGCGGTTGATGAATACATTTTTGCATTAGCAGAAAAAAGGGGTTATAGACTAACACCCCAAGCTAACGAACAAATTTTGGTTGGTTTTGGTGAAAAAAGGTTACAACCCCTAGCTAAACAGGCATTTGAAAATATGAGACAATCAGCCGAAAAAGAAGGTATAAATTTGATTTTAGTCTCAGGTTATCGAGATTGGAACACTCAAAAACAACTTTTTTGGTCAAGATTCCAAGCTCATTCAATCTCTAAGAATGGTGTACAATACTCGTTCGAAGATATTTTAACCGGTAAGGCAGATAAAATTTTAGATGAAGTTTTACAGACCACTTCTGTACCTAGTTATTCAAGACATCACAGTGGTTATACTATAGACATTAAAGACGACTCAGTAGCTAATTTTATCCTTTTTAAGGATACACGGGGTTATGAATGGATCTCCGCAAATAATTACCTTAATGCTAAAAGATTTGGTTTTATTCCAAGTTATCCCGCAGGTCTTACTAATATGGGTCCAAACCCAGAAGAATGGGAATATGTTTGGGTTGGGGTTGATAATCTAATTTACACAAATTCATAAAGGTAAATTTTAAATTCCACCTCACAATAAAAACCAACCCTACAAAGGAGAAAACATTATTTGTATTTAAATTATCGATACAAAAGTATTTAGTATAGTAAATTTTTCTCCCCGATCTGGTCTAGAGCCCCCGACCAAATTAGTGCTTCTAGGTTTCGTTTATTAAAATTAGGAAGTTCCTTAATTCCTTCCAAAAAAGATTCAATATTCTCAAAATTACCGTTTTTAGTTCTATATTCTATGATGTGTTTAATTACATCATCCCCTAGATTTTTAATACTACTAAAACCATATCTAATAGTCTGATCGTCTTCAATACTAAAACCATAAAAAGATTGGTTTATATCTGGGGGTTTAACTTGTAGACCAAGCTCCTTACACTCTTTGATAGCTAAGGCTACTTTCTCTAGCTTGTCGGCTTCAGCGGTCATAAGAGCAGTCATAAATTCTACGGGATAATTAGCTTTCATATAAGCCGTCCAATAAGCTACCATGCCATAATTACAAGAGTGAGCTTTATTAAAACCATATGCGGCAAAAGGAACTATTAAATTCCAAAGCTCTTCTGCTTTTTCTCTAGTAAGTCCAGAATGTTCAATACACCCCTCTACAAATCTCGTGTGTTGTTCCTCCAAAACAGCTGGAATCTTTTTACCTACACCCTTTCTAAAGTTATCTGCTTCTAACCAATCGTAACCTGCCAATTCAATAACTGTATACAGTAAATCATCTTGATACACTAAAATTCCGTAACTCTCTTCCATCCACTTTTCCATTTGAGGTACATAGTATTTAACTAGTTTTGGATTTTTTTTTCGTTTGATATATTCTGGAATGTTAGCCATTGGACCGGGTCTATACAAAGCGACCATAGCCATTAAATCAGTTACCTTAGTCGGCTCTAGTTCAACTAGGTATTTTGTCATTGTGGCACCACTAAGTTGAAACAAACCCATAGTTCTACCTTTAGATAAAAGCTCATATGTTTTAGCATCTTGTAAATCTAAATTAAGTAAATCAATTTTAATACCTCGTCTTTTTTGAGCTAATTCGATAGAATTACCTAAAATTGCTAAATTACGAATTCCTAAGATATCCAATTTCACCAAACCCACAAGTTCTCCAATATGACCATCGTATTGACTAATTATCATCTTGTGCTCGCTATCCCACTGTAAAGGTGTATAGTCACTAAGCTCAGTCGGTGTAATATAAATTCCAGCGGCATGAACAGAAGCATGTCGATAGTTGCCTTCTATTTTTCTAGAAATATCAATAATTTTTTTGGATTCTTCATCTTTTTCGTATACTTCCCTCAATTCTGTGCTAGTTTCCATTGCCCAAGCGAAAGTAGTTTTACGACCTTGAGGTGCATTGGGGATGAGTTTAGCTAATCTATCACATTTTTTATAAGAGACTCCGAGAACTCTACCCACATCTCGAACTGCCATTCTGGGTAGAATCGTTCCAAAAGTTATGATCTGACAAACTTTATCAAAACCATATTTATTTTTTAAATAGTTAATAACCTCTTCTCTTCGATCATCAGCAAAATCACCGTCAATGTCGGGAGCAGATGGTCTTAAAGGATTGAGAAATCTTTCAAAAGGAATTTTATAAAGTAAAGGATCCAGAATACCTATATTGACCAAATAGCCAACCAAAGATCCAGCAGCTGAACCTCTAGTATTGGTAACAATTCCTTGTTGTCTACAAAAATTCATAATATCTGCAAACACTAAAAAGTAATCTGGATAACCTTTTTGTCTAATAATCTCAATTTCGTATTCAATTCTTTCTATATACTGATCAATATTCACCTTTTCCCAGTAGTCTTGAGGGTAATTCTTTAGTTGACTAGTGTTAGGAAAAATAGTTTTGGCAAAATCTTTTAGTTGTTGCAGTTTTTCATATGGAAAATCTATTTTCCACTCGTCTCTAGTTTTTTGTTCTGGACTAAATTTTTCTAGTAATCCCAGATAAGCCTCCCATGTAAGAGTTTCAATTGGTGTCTGACCTTCTGGTAAAGATAGCTTAGGGAAAAAAGCTTCGTTGGCGTGCTTGTCGTAATCACAACGAATGGTAACATTAATTTGCTTTTCAATATCTAAAGTGTCACAAGCATTCGGAAGGTATGCAAACTGCTTTTTAAGCTCAGATACAGACGGAAGACTAAAGTCTCTTTCCAGTTGAATCTTATTCATTCTAGATTGATCTCTAATTGCCAACACTACTCTAAAAGTTTCCTCATCCTCTTTTTCTAAGTATCTAGGAGCAGGAGAGGCTAAGTACTTAACCCCTAATTCGTCACACAAAGCAGCAATGTGTAGATTCACTTTTTTCACCTGTTCAAAATCGTCTTGGTAGTTAGGATTAGCTAATTCCACCAGCAAATTGGATACTCCTACTTGTTCGATATATGTCTGTAAAATTTTTCTAGCATTATCTATCTTTTCTTGTCTAATTTGAGATATTAACTCGTGATCATTACCACAAATACTTACAAAAAAATCACCTAAATTGTTACCAAAGTATTTTCGTAAATTGTTAAATGTAATGTGATATTTTGGTTTTTCTTGTATTACTCTAGCAGTGGTAACTAGTTTAATTATGCTTATATAACCATCTTTATTTTTAGCTATTAAAGCTATTTTACTAAAGCCTTTAGTTCTGGTAAAAGAACTGGTATCGTCCAAAACATTGGGTATTCTAAGAGTAGTTCCAACTGCTGGATTGATGCCTTCTTTTTTACAAATTTGATAAAACTCTATTAGTCCAGACCCACTATCTTCATCGGTTAAAGCAATACTAGTATACCCCTTAGCCTTAGCATTTTTAACTAGGTCAGTAATTTGAGGAACAGCCGAAAGCAGGGAGTGGTGGGAATAAGATCTGGCTAGTAACATACTACTGCTAACCAATCTGAGAATAAACTTGTTGTCAATTTTGTGTTTTTAAAGTAAAAAAGGGTTAATGTTAACCATCTCATATTCTTACTTATAATTCAGTAGTTAAGATAAAAAAACAATAAAAATCATAAGAACTAGACAATTTTAGTCTTACATTTGAATACTAAGGCCATTGCTACCGAGATGCTATAGCTTTAAAGATGATATAGCTTTAATATAATAAAGTAAGTATATAAAAAATATAAAAAAACTATTTTATGATTGATCTTGATTATTTATTAGATTTTTTGATTCCCAAAAGTGATGGAGAAAATATACATAGATACACGACTAAATCTATAGCCACAGATTCCAAAATTCACCATCGCATTCTTAAAAATGAACAATTCGTCCAAGAATGCTTTTTTGGCTTTGAATACGAGCAAGAGGATATAAAAAATTTAATTCATCGGTCAAAATTTAACGGAGAATTTGCCATTGCTCGAGAAATGTCAGAACTTTTACTGATAAAATTCAAACAAACAGGACTAAACATAGAAAACTTTTTAGTCACTTTTGTCCCCCCCGATCCACAAAGATTTATAGAAAGGGGGTACCATATACCACACCAAATTGCAACCAGTTTCTCGACAAAACTAGGCTTGAGTTGTCGCGAAGTTTTTGTTAAAACAAAATCGACACCGTCACAAACACAACTGGATGCTGAGTCTAGAATAACTAATCTAAATCAGACCTTTATAGTAAAAAAGGGGTCTTTAACTGATATTCAACACCTACTGATCATTGATGATGTAACCACTACGGGAGCCACTCTTTTAGAGTGTAAACGAGCAATACAAGAATACAACCCGGAAATCACAACCATAGCTCTAACTTTCGCGGGTTAATTTTCTACTCTAAAAAATACTTTATTAAAACTTACTCTGAAACACTTCCAAAAAAAATAAAAAAATTATCTCTTTTACTTTAAAGTAAACATAAAATAGTGTTTATAGACTATAAACTAATTTATTTTACAAAAGTTTGTTCATAATATCATTAAATAAATTAATAGGATTTCTAAAAAAAATTCGACTTTGACAGTGTCGAAAAAGTTTTATAAAAACATGAGAATGA
>FWWM01009030.1_pt1 | contig 18720 bp, 14 predicted proteins | sample 2228351 | NCBI WGS metagenome assembly FWWM01 (sample SAMEA103939774, study PRJEB20133) | metagenome
AAATAGACGCAGCGGAGGCACTCGGCCTGCTCAAACGCCCGCTGCCGCCAACGATTGATCTTCCCCAAGAACAACATCGTCACGAATAAGAGCGGCTAGGATCATGCGGACAAGGGGCTTGAATCGACGCCAAGGCCCGACCAGCCGCCCTCCGGCGCGTTCGATGCAGAAGGGCATCGTCCTGTTCTGGAGCGATCACGCAAAGTCCGGTGAATTCGTTTCCGCTGGCCTGTAGCTCACTAGCCACGCTCGGGCGCACGGGCGAAGAATGTCAAGGCACGTTTGCTGCGAGCCAGATGGTGTGCCGATGATGAACTATTTGCGCGGCTTTATTTTCTCCCAACCTGTCCGGTTCCGCAATAATGGATGAAACACAAGGATTTTTCAGTGCAGTTCCAATTCAACAGCGACAACCAGACCCGCGGTGACAACAGCATGGCGGCGCGCGCCGAGGAGGTTGCGACGGGGCGGCTCGAACGCATTGCGGACCGCCTCACACGCGTTGAGGTTCATGTTGGTGATGTGAATGGCCCGCGGGGCGGAAGCGATGACAAACGCTGTGCGATCGAGGCTCGCCCGGCGGGCATGGCGCCAATATCGGCGACCCATCAAGCAGCCACAATCGAGGCGGCGGTCGCCGGGGCAGCCGACAAGGTGCTCGCTGCATATGAACGCATTGTGGGAAAACGTACCGACCGAAAGGGTCACTAAACCGGCGCATGTGCGGGCCTACCCAGGCCGCGCGCAATGGCGTCGCAAACTGGTTCGAGCGCGTTCAAATCGTCACATTGCTTTGTCGGTACAGATTTCCCTGAAGCCGGCGGCCATGAACCTCGCCATGCGCGCCTTGATCGCCTCGAAATCCTCCGACTGACAAACGCCGCCCGACAATTTGTCGATGCGGCCAGTGCGCGCGAGCGTCACCATCAGCGCGCCGGTGACGAAATGATAGCCCCAGAAGATATCTTCTTCGGCGCAGTCGGGCATCGCCTTCTTGAGCAGGTCAATGAGCCGCAGCACCACCGGGTCGAAATGACTGTCCATCAGCTCGGCGCCCCACTCGGGCGTGTTCGCAACCTGCGCACCGAGCGCGCCGTAATTCTTCCACCCCTCTCCGCCATGAATATAGAGATCGAGGTCGGTATCGAGGAAGGCATGGAGCGCTCCTTCGATCGTCGGCTGGCCGCCGCAGTCGCGCTCATAGGCGTCGAGCGCCTCCATCCGGCGGGTGCTCGTCACCACCGCCCGGCGCGCAAAGACAGCATCGAACAGCGTCTTCTTGTCCGCGAAATAATAGTTCACAAGCGTGTGGTGCACGCCGACGCGCTTGGCGACATCCTTCAGCGTAACGCCGTGCAGCCCGTGCTTCGAGAAGAGATACTCGGCCTCGTCGAGGATCTGCTCCATCGTTTCGGCGCGCTGTTCGGCTTTGGTCGAGCGCCGACGCCCTTTCGCCTGTTCCGTCACCCGTCCGACTTCCGATCCCTGTTCGCGGGAGATTGCAGCGACTGCCCCCGTCACCTCATCCTCCGCCATATTCGTCACGCAGCCGAAGCTTATCGATTTTTCCCGTCGGCGCCAGCGGCATGGCCGACAGCCGGACAATCGCATCGGGAATCCACCAGGACGCCACGCGCCCCTTGAGCGGTGCGAGCAGCGCGGCGTCGTCGAGCACTTCGCCATCTGCCATCTCGACGAGCAGCACCGGCCGCTCGCCCCATTTGACGTCTTGCCGGCCGATCACCGCAGCAAGCGATACCTGCGGCAGCGCGCCAACAACCGCCTCGATCTCGGCCGGGTTAATCCACTCGCCGCCCGACTTTATCAGATCCTTCGCGCGTCCGGTGATCGCCAGATTCCCCTTAGCGTCGATCCGCGCCAAGTCACCGGTCGGGAACCAGCCGTCGGCGTCGGTCGCGGGGTCCTGCTGGCCGAAATAGCGATCGATGACCGCGCTGCCGCGGACGTGCAGATGTCCCTCGATCCCGCGCTGTTCAGGCAAAGCCGTTCCGTCGGCGTCGGTGAGCAGCAGATCGATACCGACCGCGGGTCGCCCCGAAATAGCGGGCGAACGATGCGGGTCATCCGGCGGCGCGATCACGCCGAGCGGCGACAGCTCGGTCATTCCCCAGCTCGTCTGGACGGTCACGCCGAGGCGGCGTTCGATCCGTTCCATCAGCGCGGGCGCCATCGGCGCGCCGCCGACGATGATGCGTTTGAGCGACGGCAGCTCGCCGCCGTTCGCCTCGAGATACTCGGCGACGCCGAGCCACACGGTTGGCACGCCAACCCCGATCGTCACCCCCTCGGCCGCGATCAAGCGCGCCAGACTCGCGCCGTCCGCCTGCCGTCCCGGCAGCACCAGCTTGCCGCCGACCGCAGGCAAGGCGAAGGGCAGGCCCCAGGCATTGGCGTGGAACATGGGCACCACCGCGAGCACCGCATCGCGGCGCGTAAATGCCATGAGATCGGCCTGCAGGGAGCGCAAGGTGTGGAGGAAGCTGCCGCGATGCGTATAGGTGACGCCCTTGGGCGAACCTGTCGTACCCGAGGTGAAGCAAAGCCCCGCTGGGGCGCGCTCGTCGAAATCCCCCCAGGCCGCTCCGTCTGGCGCGTCACCGATCAACGACTCCAACGCATCCAAAGGGGGCGCGCCGGCGGGCCAGTCGCCGACCGCGCCATCGATCAGCAATATGCGCTCAATCCCGGGCGCCCGCTCGACGATGAGGCGCGCGAGCGGCAGCAGATCGGCGCTGACGATCAGCAGCCGCGCCCCAGATTCGACCGCCATCGCCGCGAGCTGCGGCGCGGTCAGACGCGGGTTGAGCGTATGGCAGACCGCGCCCATTCCCATCACCGCATACCAGCTTTCGACATGCCCCTGGCTGTTCCAGGCGAGCGTCGCGACGCGGTCACCCTGCCCGATGCCAAATCCCGCCAACAGCGAGGAAATCGCCCGGCTGCGCGCCGCGAGCGCGGCATAGCCGATGCGAGCGGTGCTGCCGTCATCACGCGCCGTAACCACCTCGGCTTCGCCATGCCAGCGCTCGGCATGGGTCAGGAGTTTGTCGAGGGTGAGCGGGAAATCCTGAATGGAGCCGTGGATCATGGGCAACCGGGGCTTTTGGGCAGGACCGGCGAGACGATGCCCGTGTTCCAGTTCCACGGCTGGTTACCCGCCGCACGGCGGCGACACATGGCCGCCTCGTGCAGTGCGTACATGCCGGGCAGCAGCCGCAGACCTGCCCGCGGGACGTCGGCAAAGGCGATGAATGCCGCCTCCCCGCCATAAGGACGCCATGCCGGATGCCCGGCCGCTTCGGGGCGGCCGGTCCTGGCGAAGGAGACCCAATAGTCGCCCATCGCTGCCGAGAAACGCCGCTCGGCGACGGTCTCGGGAATCTTGGGCCAATATGGCGGCGTGTCGCTCGCGGTACCGAACACATAGGGCAGTTCGGCCGCGTGAAAGCCATGCAGTCCCGCTTCGCTCGCCGCCGGATAACCGTGATCGAAGAGATAGAGATAAGCGTTCTGGCCGCGCGCGGTCTGCTTCACTGCGAGCCGCTCGGACGTCCAGCCATAGAGCGCGTCGCGCGTTGTCGCCAACACCGCTTCGCCAAGGTCGCGCGAGGGATATAGCTCCAGCCACGCATCGGCGAGATCGCCGTAGCGCTCGCGGATCGCCGATTCATAGGCAGCCGCGTTCGCAGGGACCGGCGGAGCAAGCATGCGCAGCGAACGAATCTCGCCGATGTTGAAGCCCGCGATGATCGGCACTGCAGCCTGCTCGCCGCGGTCGAAACTGTCGACGAGCTGGCGCGGCAGGATCGTGCCATCGACGGTACCCCAGGGGAAAAAGCCCGCCTTGAGCGCGCCGTCGGACAGCGCGCTTGCGTCCATCGCACGGAGCGCCGCCAGATCCTTTGCACCGAGCGCCGCCGCGATCCGCGCGCCCGTCGCCTCCGCCGCAGGCTCGCCATGGCGTCCCTCCTTCAACGACGGCGTCGAAATCATATAGGCGCTCTGCGCGATCGCCTTGTGGAACAGCCCGCGCGCCTTGGGCGCCGTCATCAGGTACATCACGCTGAGCGCGCCCGCGGACTCGCCCGCGATCGTGACATTGCCCGCATCGCCGCCGAAAGCGCCGATATTGGCGCTCACCCATTCGAGCGCCGCAATCTGGTCGAGCAGGCCGTAGTTGCCCGAAATCCCTTCCGGCGATTCCGCGCTGAGCTCGGGATGCGCCAGATAGCCGAGCGCGCCGAGCCGGTAATTGATCGACACGACCACGGCACCGCGCGCCGCGAGTTTCGTCCCATCATAAATCGGCTCGTGGCTGTAGCCCGTGGTGAGCGCGCCGCCGTGAATCCACACGATCACCGGCGCATTCTTGGCCTTGTCGGGTGTCCAGATGTTGAGCGTAAGGCAGTCTTCCGAGACCTTCGCGGGCGGGTTCGTGTAAATGCTCGCGGCGCCACCGCGCGGCTGGATGCAGGCAGGGCCGAAGCCTTGCGCCTTGCGCACGCCCTCCCATGCCGGAAACGCGACCGGCGGCTTCCATCGCAATTCTCCGACGGGCGGGCGGGCGTAGGGAATGCCTTGGAACATCGCGATGCCGCGCGCGCTCTTGCCCTCCAGTGAACCCGCCGGGGCATGCACCACCTGCCCCGTCACCGACCCTGTCGCGGCGAGGGCGGCTGCGACCGCCAGAAGCGAGCGGATCATGCGACCGCCTCCTGACGGCGCAGCAGCCTTGCGAGACCAAGGAACAGCGCGATCGCGATGATGTAAAAGGGCGTCAATGTGTACAGCGCCGATTGCAGCCCGTGGGCGTCGCCCTGCGACTGGAACCAGTCGCTCGCGAAGCCCACCCATGTCGGCCCGAGCCCGAGCCCGATGAAGTTCATGATCAGCAACAGCAGCGCACCGGCGAGGACGCGCTGGTTCGGCCGTACCTCCTCTTGCACCAGCGCGACCGAGGCCGCGAGGTAGAAATAATTGAACACCATCACCACCGTGAGCAGCGCGAGCGCAAGCGGCCAGCCCGGTGCCCAGATGAAGGCGATATAGAAAGGCATCGCAACCGCCAGCGACAACGCCGGCGCGGTCGCGTAGCCGACACGCGATTTGCGTACCATGCGGTCGATCACCCGCCCCGACGCGACCATCCCGCCCCCCATGCCGACGAGCAGCACCAAGGCGTACCAGATCGCCACCTCGCCGAGTTCCATCCCCTTTTCGCGCATCAGGAACAACACGGCAAAATTGCCGAGACCGTATGTCACGAACTGCGTCGCGCCCCCGCCCAGCGCGGCGAGCATCAAGACTCGGTTCGACATGAATGTTCGTACTGTTTCCCAGAATGCAGCCTTGTCGTCGCCGGCGGCAACGCCGCTGGGGTCGGTGGCCCCGCGCATAGGCTCGCGCACCGTCAGCCACACGACCAGCGCGGTGACGACGCCGATTGCGCCGACGACAATGAACGGAATGCGCCACCCGAATTTCTCGGCGATCGCCGCGCCGAAGGCGACCCCCGCCGCCGCGCCGATCGCCGGCCCCAGATTGAAGATTCCCAGCGCCGCTGCGCGCTTGCCCGGCGGATAGGTGTCGGTGATGATCGCGTAGGACGGCGGCACGCCCCCTGCCTCGCCGAAGCCAACGACCATGCGGGCGATCGCCAGCTGGGCATAATTGGCGGCCATCCCGCACGCGACCGTCGCGCCGCTCCACACCGCGCAGGCGAGCGACAGCACCCCGACGCGACTTGTCCGGTCGGCGAACCATCCGACCGGGATAGCGATGAAGCAATAGAACATCGCAAAATAGAGCCCGCTGATCAGTCCAAGCTGGCCATCGCTGATCTGGAGCGAATCCTGGATCGGCTTGGCAAGGATCGACAGCAGCTGACGGTCCAGGAAGTTCAGCACATAGACGAAGCAGAGCATTCCGAGCACAAAGGACGGGTTATTCCCGGACCGCGTGGACGCAGCGGTCCGGGAAAGCGGGACACCGGCATCGTTCATCGATCAGAGCCCGTAGCCGAGGCGAATGCCGAAGGTGCGGGGGCGCATCGTCCCGAAGCGGCTGTTCAGAAACGCCTCGGGATGGATGTAGGTGATCGAATGGTCGTCGAAGAGGTTTTCGACATAGAATTGCGCGGACAGACCGCCCTTTTTGAGCCCGAGGCTCAAATTGACATTGCTGTAAGCGTCGGTCTTGCCGAAGGTCGCGAGCGGCAGATTGGGATTGCCCGGCGTATTCGGGAAACTGCTGTTGTACGAGCCGATATGCTGGGCGTTGACGGCAAGGGTCGCGGGAACATCGGCGGCGAGGTTGAATGTGTAGGCAATATAGGCAGCACCCTGGATGCGCGGCGCCGACAGGCGATGACCAACCACGGCGCCCGAGACGGCCGCCTCGGCAGGCGTCAGCTTGGTGATCTTGCTGTCGTTGTAGGCGCCGTTGACCCCGATCGCCCAGCCGGTCGCGGGGATCACGCCGATCTCGAACTCGAAGCCCTTGCTGCGTGCGGCGCCGATATTGGTCGCGAACTGCACCGAGTCCGACACGCGGTTGGCCTGCGCCTGGATGTTGCTCCAGTCGATCAGATAGAAAGCGGTGTTGATCGTCACATTGCCGCCGAGCCAGCGTCCCTTGGCACCCACTTCATAACTTTTGAGATCGTCGGACGAGGCGCCGAAGGGGATAATGATGTCGTTCGCATCGACAACGCTCGGCCGCCCGGCAAAGGCATTGACGATCGGGGCGCGGAACCCCGTCGAAAAGGTGGCATAGGTGGTCAGCGCATCGCTCGGCTTGAAGGTCGCGCTCGCTTTCCACGAGGGTTTCGATCCCTTCGCCTTGACGCCGGTCACCGCGGCATAGGGCGTGAACGTATCGAAACTCACCGGCAGGAAGGCGCCCGTCGGGCCTCGCAGCCCGGCGAGGGCTGCCTGAAGATAGTTCAGATTGAAAAAGCCCGACGCGGTGGCCAGATAGCCGCCCGCCTCGGTGAAGCCCTGGGCCGAAATCTCGCCATAGCGCATGCCGCCGGTGAGCCAGAACTTGTCCGAGAAGCGGTAGGTCAGCTCGCCGAAGCCCGCGAGCTCCTTGCTGATCGAATGGGTAAATTGTTTCTGATAATATTTGTCGGGCAGCCCCGTCATGTTGCGCGCGGCCAGGAAGGCCGGGTTCGACCGATAGAAATAGTCGACGTCGCGGCGGCGATGGAGATAGAAGCCGCCGACGACGAACTGGAACGGGCCGTCGAGCGTCGAGGCAAGCCGCGTTTCCTGCACGAAAACCTTGTCATAGCCGTCGGCATCGAGCCCGAAGGCGATCGGCGCCCCGGGGAACGATCCTGGCTGGAAAGTGCCCGCGAGGTCGACGTAAAAGCGCTGTTCAAAATCCGAATAGGTCGACGAACTCGTCAGTTTCGCAAAGTCGAACTCGTAATCGATCGTCGCATTGGCGATCGCCTGCTTGCCGGTGAAGCGGTCCGGTTCGTCCGAGACGCGCTTGTTGCGCCCGAGAGAAGGGCCGGTCAGCGAGCTGTCCTTCGGATTGCTATACTCATAGGAGCCGAGCAGTTTGACCGCCAACCGGTCGGTCGGCTGCCATTTCAGGACCAGTCGGCCGCCATAATCGACGAGGGTGTTCGAATTGCGCTCACCGGTTCCGACATTGTCGAGATATCCTTCCTCGTGCCGGTAGAAGCCGACCGCGCGCAGCGCTAGCCGATCCTCGACCAGCGGCACGTTCACCATCGCATTATATCGCTGGCGAAAGCTGTCCGATCCGGTCAGTCCGAAATCGACCAGCACCGCCATATCCAGGTCATCGAGGTCGGGGCTCTTCTGCAAAATGCGCATCGCGCCCGACAAGGATCCCGACCCGAACAGCGTTCCCTGCGGCCCGCGCAGAAATTCGACGCGCTCGACGTCGAACAGATTGGGGTCGACGACCGTGGTATTGCCGATCGTCGAGACCGGAAGCTCGTCGATATAGATGGCGACCGAACTTTGCAGGTTCGCGTTATAACCGTTGGTTGCAATGCCGCGCGCCGTGAAATTGTTGAAATTGGCGGTCGGCTTGTTGAGCACGACGCCCGGCGTCTCGCGACCGATGCCTTCGTAGCCGACAATCCCTTTTTCAGTGAGCTCGCTCTGCGTAAAAGCCGAAATGCTCAGCGGAACGTCCTGAATGCGCTCTTCGCGGCGCGTTGCCGTGACGATGATGTCGCTGCCGCTCGCCGCTTCCTGCGCAGCCGTATCGGATTCTTGCGCGGCGACGCCCACGGGGATCGCCGCCAGTGCGCTCGCGCAAACGGACGCAAATAAAATTGCCCTCATCATGCCTCTCCCATTTATCGCCGATCGAACGTCGGTATGGGGCATTTATGCGGCACGCTAGCGAGCGAGTCAATATTCACTCTCACGTGTGTGAATAAATGCAAGAGATGCTCTCGCTGAGCTGTTTGCGGACAGCAGAAGATAAGGGACGTTCTTCCTCGCAGGGATCCTTCGTCGAACGGGGTTTCGTCCGCTACGCCTTGTCGTTGCGCGTCAGGAAGGTAGCAAGCCTGCCAGCTGGCGCCGCATCGGATGTCCGGTCGCCACCAGCCTCGACATGCTGCACAATCCAGGTCTTCTACGCCGCCGCCGCTCACGCTCGCCGAAGTGGGATGAATCGCCCGCCTGTCGCAACCAAAACGCGCCTTGCGAATTGACCGCACGGAACATCCGTCCGCAGCGATCATTCGGCAGGCCAGGGGATTGCGACTCCCGCCTGGAGCCATTTGTAGCGGGGATGTTCCCTCCCCCCCTTGGTGGCGGCGCGGGTTTTTTGCCCGCGCCGCCGATTTTTTCCCAAAGGTCGCGGCGCTGGGGCGCCGTCGCGCAGCGACAACTTCTCCCGACGAGACACGGTGTCGACCGCAAGATCAGGACATTTTCGGCTGGATAATCGATGCCGAAGTTCGGACAGGACGGGCAGATGATCTCGGCCGCCGGCTCACTCCCTCGCCGCCAGCGGGTGTCCGCCGCGATATATTTGCTGCCCGCCCCTACCGACGGATGCGAGCCCGGTTCGATGGCGGCCGTCGCGCAGCCCGTTCCCGATTCTGGTCCATGACACCGGGGGGCTTCCGGCGCCGATGGAAAGGGTCTGTCGCCGCCGCGGTTCGACGAATTACGGACGCCGCTCAGGAGATATCGACCGCGTCGTTCCAGCGCAAATAATGCCCTCGGAAATGAATGCCGATCAGGCGACCGCTCTGCAGGTCGATCACCGGCGATCCCGAATTTCCACCGAGGGTCGAGCTATCGTGGCGAAGCAGATAGTTGGCGTTATCGCGCAGGATAATCCGGCCAGGCTGGACCCTCTTCACATTGTAAATACCTCTGAAGATGCGGTCCATGACCGCTGCGTCGTTGCGCCGCGAGTCATAGGCGGGATAACCGATCACCACGACATCGCGCTGCGCGGCCAGGTTGGGGAGGCCCGCCGGGATCGGGCTGGGGCAGAGACCGGGCCGCATTTGAAGGATCGCGATATCGAACCGGTTGTGAACGCCCCAAATTCCGGTCACTGGCACATCGGCGACCGCGGTGCTGCCGATCTCCTGCCGGAAATCGGCACGTACCGAAACGCCGTCGCGAATTCGCCAGCCCCGGTTCGGTTCATATGAGGCGAATTCCTGCACGACATGGCGATTGGTCGCGACCAGATCGGGCGCGACGACGAAGCCGGTGCCGACCCAGTCAAGATCGATACCGCCCTCGGTCTCGATCCGGCACGTCCGCTCGATCGCATGATCGATACCGGCGCGGTAAGTGACGAGTTGCTGCCATTCGGCGGGTGGCGGGAGGAAGGTGCCGTCCTGAACCAGCAAAGCGGGTCGCAATTCGGTGTGGACGATAGCCTCGAGCGTATCGACCTCGCCCGGCGTCAGAGCGGATGCGGGCAGTTCGGGCGATAGCCGGTCCGTCAGTGTCACCAGAGCATCGGCGGCGATAGGCGTCGCGCCGATCGATTCCTGCGTCCTGAGAACCTGCTTGCGCTCCAGCGACCGGCCTCGCTGCAGCCATTGCGGCCGGTCACGATGGACGAGGTCGAGCAGGCAGCGGGATCGATCGTCGCTTCGCATCAACATTCTCCGGGATAGAGCGCATCGAACAGTTCGCGGGGGCCGCGGGCAGGAGCGAGGCAAGTGCCGAGCCACGCCTGTTCGCGAGGCGGGCAGAGACCTTGATCGATCAGGCCGACATCGGCCGGTTCCAGCGCCAGCGCGCGCTCACCGACGTCGAGAGTGAAGCCCCCGCGCGCCGGTCGCAGCAGCGCGAGCAGATCGGGGCGAAGATGATGGCCGCCCGCGAGGTCCGGCGGCAGGTCGCGAAGCGGCCTCCAGGCGAGCAGGCCCGCACATTTCTCATCGAGGCGCAGCGGACAGGGCGGGATCGGCGGCGCGAGTTGGCGCCGGTCGGAAACGGGTACGCCTGCCGCATCGCGTATCCAGTGCAGCAGGCCCAGCGACGCGTGGATCGACCCAGCGGGGCCGTTGGCGGCCTGATGCCGAACACCCCGGGCCAGCCATAACAAATCTCCCGGTCTCAAGCCAATGTCGACCACGCCCGTCCGCGCTTCGACTTGAAAGCATTTCGTACCCGCGAGTTGCAGGACCAGCACGTCGTGTGGATCGCGGTGCCACGCGAGCCCGCGCGCCGCCGCCGCGCCCGCATAGACGTTGACTTGTGCAGGCTGGCCGGTTGCAGCCTCAAACGCCCGCGCCAGCCGGTGCCACTGAAAATCGAGACTGTCGAGTTTCTGAAAGACAATCGTACCCCTATCGTCGATAGTCTCGGCGACCTGCCGCGGAGCAACGATGGCAGTGCCGAGCGTACGCGGCGCTACCGTGCCGGAGCGATTATCGAAGGCGCGTATCTCGTCTTGCGCTGGCCGGGGTCGGACCGTAGCCGCCAGCCGCATTGCGAGCCGATGGGGCCGGTCCGCCCAGGCGGTGCCGCCCCCGCGCAATAGCAGGACGCCTTCGGCGGGATTGGATGCGCCAGCCAGCGCGTCGAACAGCGGCTCGATAGCCACAGCGTCACCGCCGCGGACCAAGCGAACCTGGTCGAAAGCAACGGCTGGGGCGATCTTAAGCATCGGTTCGCCGTTCCATTGCGCGTACCACGCGTCCCCCGGCCTCGGCGATGTCACGCGGCGTCAGGTCGGCAAAGGCGAAGCGGCGCGTCAACGCAGCGGACGGCCGCTGCGGCATCGCCCCGCCGCGACCGGCAGCTCGCCATTCGGAGAGCGGCACATCGGCAAGCGGTCCGAGCAATCCGGCGCCGCGCAGGCCCGAACCGGGCAATATCCGGCCTCGTTCGACCAGCCAGCCGAGAGCCGCCTCGCGCCGCGCCGCAATCAGGGCCGCGTCGATCCGGTGCCGGCCCGCCGCGCCCGCCGCGACAATGCGACCATCGGCCCCCGCAATCAGTACCAGCGCGACCGGAGCTGACGCCGCGAGCCGGAAGGCAAACCCGGTGACCTTGCCGATCCGTGTGGCGCCCAGCGCTTGCGCGCAGCCTGGTCCATCGCGCGCGAGCGCCTCGATCGAGTGCCGCTCGACGATCTCGAAGGCGGCCGCACGCAGTGCTCGCCTGCGGTTGAATGCAAAGCCGAGCCCGGTCGACGAAGCGGGCAGCACGGGCCGTCCGCGACGATGAAAGGGCAGCCATGCGGCTGCCGCCGGCCCATGGCCGCATGCCCTGCCTTGCCAATCTGTCAGCGCCACACGATCTCCGCTGTCCGGCGGCACCAGCGCAGCGCCATAGCGTTCGAGCATCTCGCCCGTCGCCCGCGCAACGGCATCGCAGCGGCGCCACCCGGCCCCGAGCCCCAAAGCCACGTCGGCGACCGCGCCAAGGAGGCGCACATCGGCGCCCTTGGCGACTGCGACCCACAGGCCGACTTCCCCGAAATAGCGGCTCGACAGTTCCGCGAGCGGCCCCGCGCCAGGCATGAGCAAGCGTTTTCGCCATTCGGCGACTGGTAGCGTCTGGCAAGCGCACCCCGGCAGCGCCAGCAACGCGCCGGGCGGCCTCGCCGCCGCCCCGAGCGAAGCGCGGCGCGCCTCGACGCAAGCAGCGCACGCGATCGCAGCAGCGCTCACACCTGCTGCCTTTCGCCGCCCGCCAGCGCCTCGAAATGGTCGAAGACCGGGGCAAGGCCGCAGCAGTCCGCCGCATCGCCGCGCAGCGCCGCGACGTGACTTTCGTGCGGACACCAGCCCTTACAATGACCATACCAGTGGCACGATCGCAGGCGTAGCCAGCGTTCGGCCTCGCGCGCCTTGAGCATCGCCATCTCCGCGCTCGCGCGAATGTCGGCAAAGCTGCGGTGGACGAGATTGCCGAGCGCATGATATTCCGATCCCAGGAATTTGTCGCAGTGGCGCACCGTGCCGTCGGGCTCGATCCCGAAATAACCGCCGAGACACGGTCCGTTCAGTTCGCAGAAACCAGTGGGCTGGCGCTGCCACGCGGCGTGCATCGCGTCGATCTCGCGCACGTCGAACGGCAGGTCGGGCCGCGTGCGGAGCAGGTCGAACAGGCGGACGAGGAAATCGGCAAATGCAGCCGGGGGCAGATAGGGTCCTTCGCCTGTTCCCGCGTCGGGCCGGACTGGCAAGAAACCCGCCGCGTGAATGCCCGCATCAACGAGTCCGCTGACGAGGCGGTCGATCGGATAGGCTGCGATCTCCGGCGTCACGACGATCAGCACACCGCCGAAAATTCCGGCCTCTTTCAGTTGTCCGATCCCGGCGACCACGGCGTCGAAGGAAGCGGCCCCGCGCGCTGTGCGGCGCTGCCGGTCGTGGATTTCACGGGGGCCATCCAGGCTGACGCTGACCTTGAAATCGAACAGCCGCCACAATGCCAGAACAGGCTCGGGCAAAGCGGCGGCGTTCGTCTGGATCGAATTGGAATATATCTGCCCTGGCCGCCGTAACCGCGCCTGGAGCCAGAGAAAGCCGAGCATCTTGCGGGCGCCGAGCAGGCTCGGCTCGCCGCCGTGCCAAATGAACCGCGCCGAGGAAATCGAGGGATCTTCGGCGACCCGCCGCACCATCAGCGCTTGCGTCCCGGCGCTCATCTGGTTCCCCGGCCCTTCGCGCCAGTCGGTGCAGTAGGTGCAGCGCAAATTGCAGTGGCGGGTTAGCTTCGCGATGAGCACCACGCTACCGAGTCCGGTCGGTGGTAGAGCGGCGGCTACGGGGTTGGCAGCTGCGAACGCGGGACCGTTCAGACCGAGCGCCGCAGCGGGAATCGTCGCGAGCCCGTTCGCGGGCGCAGCTCCCAGAAGGGCGAGTTGATCGAACGCCCGCGCCGCGTCGGCGGTCAGCACCCCGCGCAGCAGCAGCCGAGTTTGGTCCAGCTGCGCCAGCGCCGCCGCACCATCGGTTCCTGACGGGCGCAGTGCGGATTTCGTGCGCACGCCCTGTCGCACCACAGGCGGAACGTCGTCAGCCCCCGTTTCAGCCAGCGGAACCGTCGCTCCGGGCCGCAAAAAAGACAAAAGCTGGCCGGCGCGATTGAGAAGCAGCGCTGCGACCTCGTCGCCCTGCGGCCGCAGCATCGCAATCAGACGGTCGGCGGTGTCGGGGCCGACGGCTGCGTCGGCGATCTTGGCCTCCGCAATCCTCATCGGCGCCGCGCCGGTAACGGCAGTGACAGGTGCAGTCCTCCCTCGCTCGCGACCAGCCCTTCGTGGTGAAGCAGGCGCAGCGACCGTTCGACACGCTGCAGCGGTTCGTCGATCAGTTCGGCAATGCGTGCGGAGCCCAGCGGCTTTTCCAAAAGCGCCTGAAATATCTTTGCATCGCGTCCGTGCAGGCGCGTGAGGCGCGGTTCGGCCGAATGGCGGCTGTCCTCGACTGTCACGACGCCGGGCGACGAGAAATAGCGAAGCTGCGGACGCCAGTCGCGCATCCAGGCTTCCTTCCACACCCCAATCGCCTCGGCCATGCCGTCAAAGTCGCTGTCGGTCAGCGTATTCTCGAGCTCATATTCGAAGAAATAGGCGATGGCTTCCTTGTCGAGCCGCTCGGGTACAATGAAATCGAGCGAGCGTTCGGGCTTGCGGCATGTCTTGGGAAAGCTCTCTTCGTCCTTGAACAGCGGGCTGTAGCGCTCCAGCCACACGCGCAGTCCGGCCGACGGCGGCTGCAGGTGGTGCAGGTGGCGGAACAATGCCGCCTGCTCTTCATAATATTCGGCCTTCTCGCCCGGGAAGCCCCACAGCACGTTCCAGCTCACCGCGACGCCATAATAGGCCGACCAGCGCAGCAAATTCACATTGTCCAGCCCGCGCACTCCTTTTCGCATCAGCTTGAGAACGGGCGTCGACAAACTCTCGATTCCCGGCTGGATGGTCTTGATTCCTGCCGCTGACATGTCCCGGATTTCGTCCGGCTTCAGGTTCGATTTGACCTCGTAAAAAATGTCATAGGTTGCATCCGCTGCGGACAGTTTCGGGAGCAGCGAACCGCGATAGTCGCGCTCGATGATGTTATCGACCGCCTCGAAGTGATAGCTGCGATGCCGTTCGGCGAGTTCGCCAAGTTCATCCCAAACGCGCTCGGCCGACTTGGAACGAAACTTCATGGTCAGCGCGTTAAGCCCGCAAAACACGCAGTGGCTATGCTCGCCCCACCAGCATCCACGCGCGCTTTCGAACGGGATGCGGACGTCGTTGCGAAGCCCGGTCTGGACGAGGCCGAGATACTCGGCGCGGTCGAAATATTCGGTATAGTCGGGCGTCGGGTTGCGATCGAGCGCGGTGATCATCTTTGCCGGCTTGTTCTGATGGACCGCACCACCGGCGTCGCGCCAGCTCAGCCCGGCAATTGTTTCCATCGACTCGCCCGTGTCGATCGCCTTCAGCAAGGCCCGGAAGCTGTCGTCGGCCTCGCCGCTCAGCACCAATTCGACCTCGGGTATATGGGCGATCCATTCGCCAGCCATGTCGCGTTCGAAATTGGCGCCACCGAAAAGGAAGCGCGCGTGCGGCAGCATCGGCCGCAGCCGCCGTGCGATCGCAATAGCCGCCGCGGTCTGCTGAAACGTCGACGTGAACCCGACGATCGTCGGGTTCGACCGCGCGATCTCCTCGGCTGCGAGCCTGACGAAGCGCGGTACAATGTCGTGCCGCACGATCAAAAGCTGCTCCGGGTCCTTCAGGTCGAAGGCGGCGAGCATCGCGTGCCCGTCGGCGTCGGGTGCGTCGGCGCCGAACGCCTCTCGCGAAAACAGCCAGTCTCCCACCGCCACGCCGCGATCATTGGCGATGCGTTCGTAAAACTCGCTACCGACCATCACCGCGAAATCGAGAAACAGGTGATGGGTGCGCGCGGTCCAGCCGGATTCGCGCGCGATCGCGGCGAGCAGACCGATCTGGATGGAGGGGCGGCGAAACGAGTTGAACGGGGCGGCGACCAGCGCGATCGAATGTCCCGATCGCGCCGGCACCACTTCCTTCGCCTCGGGCGCAGCGTCCTCCGCGGCAGCCGCGCGTCGGCGCGGCTTTTTCACGGGGGCATTCATGAGCTGCCCTTCAGCCTAGCGCCCGAAACCCCCGGGCAATCCGCCCAGCGTCCCCGGGTTGACGACTGCGCCGCCGAATGCGGGGTTGGTACGCCAGCCGCCAAGCTGATCCTTCGTCAGGTCCTTCGACCAATCGACGCCGACGCAGGCGACGCCGACGCCAACGCCGACAGAGTCCATCACGTCGCCTCCGGGCGACACGATGCTGCCGAGCCGGCCCTGCTCTACCTTGGTCAGACCCTGAAAGGCATCCGACAATTTCACGTCGCGGATGCGCGCCGCATTGGCAACCTGGATCGTGCGGATATTCTCGACCGACGGACCTTCGCTCGCGAGAACCTGCTGGAAATGGTGGGCTGCAGCTCCCAATATACCCAGGAAATACAGCCGTTGCCGGTCGGTCAGGCGACTGTCGAGATCTTCGAGCGCGTCGCCGATTTTGTCGAGTTCTTCGCTCGTCAACTCGATCGTCGTCGACGGTCCGGATGCACCGCCGGCGCCATGAAGCGCCTCAAGAATTTGCCGGATTTGCGCCTCGATCGCATCGAGCCGCGCCGCTACCGAAGTGGATGATTTGGATTCTGCCATCTGTCGTCTCCTGCAAAGCATCGGACGCGACCCAGGCTTTTCTGTTTTGCTAAAATTCGGTAAGAAAGATTGCCGGCTGATTGCCAAAGATGGTTAATCACTGGTTTTGCAATCGACCGACCGGCAGTCAGCGATCGTAGTTTAGTCGGCACGAACATACTCCCGACCTATCGTATCGACGCGGGCGGGACGCTTTCCGGCGTACCGAAGGCAATGCTCGATTTCGATCGCGGGTGGGCCGCCGAGCCTCCGCTGACATGATCTTTTCGATCTAATTGATGCTGAAGGCGGTGCACCGCCGTTAAAACGTCAATTTCAGGCCGGCGAGAGATGCCAATTATGCTGGTGCAAAACCCGCGACCCACCTGGCACCGATCAAATTGGCGGGCTGATGCAGAATCTGAAAGTGTCGCGAGTTCATCCATAAAGTTGCTTTTCGCGCTTTTGTGGAAAGGATGATTAACGTCAGCTGCTGGTTTATGACCACGTCATAATTGCGGCGGAACCGCGTTTTTCGTGGATCTTCTGGATGAACAATGCGGCGATCCTTGGTAACCGCTGCAGCCGCTTGGCCGATACTTCATCTGCTAGGTCCAGGCAATTCGGAGTCGAAACGATGACCGCCAGAAATGAACTGCAAGAGGCAACTCCCGCCGACTATCCTGCGGTCATCGAAATGACGAACCGGGCGTATCGCGACATCTCAGGGCAGGCTGAGTGGAAAGTAGAGACGCTGATCCAAGGTACGCGGATCGACGAGTCTCTTGTGCGCGACGATTTGGCGGCCTCGGGTGCACGATTGCTGATCTGGCGAGACACAGCGGGAGCGCATATCGGGCATGTACGCCTCGAAGACAGTGGCGATGGCTCCTGGTACCTCGCCATGCTCACGGTAAAGCCGGATATCCAGGACAGCGGTTTCGGGAGGCAGTTGCTTGCGGCAGCGGAAGATTTCGCGAAAAAGCACGGCGCGAGGCGAATGCGCCTCAGCGTTGTGCACCAGCGCGCGGAACTGATCGCCTGGTACGAAAGACGCGGTTATGCACGAACCGGAGAGACCGAGCCGTTCCCCTATGGCGACGATCGGTTCGGCCGCCCCATCAGGGAAGATCTCTTTTTCGAAATACTCGAGAAAGTTCTTTAGTCGGGCACCGGGGAAGAAATCGCATGGATATTGACGCTGAAGAATGGCCGGATCGTGCGTGCCTTCGCCTTCTTCGATGCAAAAGCGTTCGACGATTTCTGGATGCGGGTTGCGCCCGTTGCAGAATGAGCCCATCAGAGGCGGTGGATGGCAGATGGCGCCATCTGCCGCTTCCGGCCGGAAATGTGAAAAGCCTTGATCGCGGATTGGGCGGTAGGGCTGCAATTGGCTGATTGCGGTCAGGCTGTTTTGGAGGTGATTGTCGCTAAAGCTTTCATCTGCGCTGCTGACAGCCTGGCGCCGATCCTTCAATCGATAACAATCTTTGTTGTCATCAGGATCAGCCCGATTGAAGCTGTGACGGCCCGATAGAGATGCGATCGTTCCCAGCGATCGCGCAATTGGGTCCACTCGCCATTCTGTAAGGTCGCCGCCGAACCGAAAAAAGACCTCGCGCTGTTCGATAACTCCTCGTCCTTAAGCCAAGCCTTGTTCACCGGAGCGGTCAGAGTCCAGTAGATGATATGGGTGGCGGCCACGGCTGCCAACGCACCGGCGTTTAGCCAGAATTCTACTGTGCCTACTGGGGCAAGCGCCAATAAGCTGGCTACCAAAATGATCGCGAATGGCTCGGCGGCGCCTGCGTATGTAAAGCCAGGATAATAAATTGGCTGCACTGCGAGATAGTCTTCGCGCGAAAGCCTCATCTTGCCGGGAAACTCGAGCGCGTGTGCTATCGACGTTACTCCGGTCAGGACCATGACTAATATGGTCGCGATTTCAAGCATTTCGATCATCACGTGGACCTTTCGCTATATGACGCTCGCGATCGATTCGATGGGCCGCATCGCAAGGACCAGCACCTGCGCGCCGCACAAAAAGCTTTCCCCCAAGCCAGGTGGTCGGCAGCGCGAATGCCGCGAGAAGCACTGGGTACCAGGTCGGCCCCATCGGATTCTGCATCACCACCATCAGCCCGAGCAGGCCAAGCGCTGTGCCGATCATTCCAAGTATAATGGCGTGCGTCACCGGCCGATGCGGCGCCAGGCGGGCGGCGACGTACCCACTGATGACGCCGATAACGACGCGATACGAGAGAGCGAGCATATTGTCGCCTGCCTGCTCCATCGGCATGCCCCAAGGCGGTTAGACGCCGATGAAGTGGAAGACCTGATCGACCGATGTCGAAAGCAAAATGTTCGCGCCCAACCCGGCGACGATGGCGCGCGCGCTGCGACCAACGCTCCTGCAGGACGCGATTTGGGTCCGATCAACCATGTCCGCCCTTGGTCGTGTCCGTCAAGATGGTGTAAATTCGGCGTTGGCCACGGGTCATCGTCAGGCGGCCTTTGCTGTGATGTGCAAAGGCTGGATTTCCTCCTC
>FWWM01009032.1_pt1 | contig 18718 bp, 20 predicted proteins | sample 2228351 | NCBI WGS metagenome assembly FWWM01 (sample SAMEA103939774, study PRJEB20133) | metagenome
TTAATGCAATTGACAATAATTATTATAGAGATATTATTATTTACTTATAAATTAATAAAATAAAATTTATTTAAAAATTTGATATTTTCTATATTTATACTTATAATATTTGATTAAAAACTTAATTAAAACATTTCTCACTTGATCGCCTCTGTTTTTTATATTTTTTCAGGAGGTTATATGTTTGAAAAAAAAGAAGCTCCCATCTGGCTTACCGATGAGATGAAAAGCTTTATCAATGAATGGAAAAGTAAAGATGGCAATCTAATTATGATACTCCATAAGGTTCAGGATGAGTATGGATACATTCCAAGGGAAGTAGCTCTTGAGTTGTCAAGAATGCTTGATGTTCCTCTTGCCAAAATTTATGGAGTTGTAACATTTTATCATTTCTTTAAGTTAAAAAAACCCGGAAAACACAAGATTTCAGTATGTATGGGAACTGCATGTTATCTTAAGGGGGGTGAAGATATTTTAAAAGAAATTGAAGAAAATCTTGGTATAGGAGTTGGCGGTACTACAGAAGATGGACTTTTCTCACTTGAAGCTGTAAGATGTATTGGATGTTGTGGGCTTGCTCCTGTTATGACAATCAATGCAGATGTTTATGGCAGACTTACCAAGAATGAAGTTCATGAAATTATAGCAAAATATAGAGGCTAAAAATGCATTTTTATATTTCTGATGCTATTCTTGATTTAATTCAAAACTCCGTAGAAGCAAATTCTACTTTTATAGCATTGGATATAGTTGAAGACGAATCGAGTTATAATATCTTTATTTCAGATAATGGAAAGGGAATTTCAAAAGATAAACTTGAAAAGGTTTTTAATCCAGATTTTACTGAAATAGAAAAGCATGAAAGGAGAAAATTTGGACTTGGGCTTTCCTTTATTAAACATCAATGCGAGCTTGTTGATGGTAAGATTGAAATAGATTCTATTGAAGGAGAAGGAACAAGTATTCATATTGAATTGCCAAAATCTCACCCGGATACTCCACCACTTGGGGAACTTGCTGATTTATTCGTTGAGATTTTTCTCCTTTCCGAAGAAAGTGAGGTTGTAATCAATAGATATATAAATGAGAGAAAGTATGAACTTGTGAAAAGCAAAATAGTTAAAGATGATATGAGCTGGATGAAATTGTTAAAAAATCAAGTTGCAAGCCTTGAAAAAAATATTTTTGTAGAAGTAAAATAGGAGGTATATATGCCAAAATTAACACTTGAAGAATTAAGAAAGTTAAGAGAAGAAACTAAGAAAGAAATATCTAAAAGGGATGTTAGTGATAAATCAGTTCTTGTTCTTGTTGGAATGGGGACATGTGGTATTGCAGCAGGCGCAAGAGAAACATTACAGGCTTTTGTTGAGCAGATAGAAAAGAAAGGACTTTCAAACGTAGTTATAAAACCAACAGGATGTATGGGTTATTGTTATGTAGAGCCTACTGTTGAAATTATAATGCCAGATATGCCAGATACATTGTATGGAAAGATAAAAGCAGATGTGGTAGAAAGGATAGTTGAAGAGCATATTGTTAACAAGAAACTGGTAAGTGAATACATATTTGATAAGCCTGCAGTTGATATAGTAAAGTAAATGGAGGAAACAATATGGGATATAGAAGTTATGTTTTAGTTTGTGCTGGGACTGCTTGTGAGGCAAGTAAGTCTTTAGCAATATATGAAAATTTGCAGAAAGAAGTTCTTGCAAATGGGCTTGAAAAGGAAATTCAGGTTGTGAAGACGGGTTGTTTTGGTTTCTGCGAAAAGGGACCGGTTGTGAAGATTTTACCTGATGAAACCTTTTATGTTAGTGTAAAACCAGAAGATGCTCAAGAAATAGTAAGGGAACATCTGATAAAAGGGAGAGCTGTTACAAAACTTCTTTATGATAAAAACCAAAGTAAGAAAAATGCTAAAGTAGAAGATATAGAATTCTACCAGAAACAGTTTAGAATTGTATTAAGAAATTGTGGATTAATTAATCCAGAAGATATTTATGAATATATCGCAAGAGATGGATATAAAGCTCTTGAAAAGGCTTTGTTTGAAATGAAACCTGATGATATTATTGAAGAATTAAAAATAGCTGGTTTAAGAGGTAGAGGTGGTGCTGGCTACCCAACCTGGAAAAAGTGGGTTTTTACAAAAGAAGTTAGCGATTCCCCTAAATATGTAGTATGTAATGCAGATGAAGGGGATCCTGGTGCATATATGAATAGAAGTACCATTGAAGGTGACCCACATAGCATTCTTGAAGCTATGACAATTTGCGGATATACTGTAGGTGCTAATAAAGGATATATCTATATAAGAGCAGAATATCCACTGGCTATAAATAGGCTTCAAATAGCGATATCTCAGGCTAAAGAACTCGGACTTTTAGGCAAGGATATTCTTGGAAGTGGGTTTGATTTTGATATTGAGTTAAGGTATGGAGCTGGTGCTTTTGTTTGTGGTGAAGAAACAGCACTTCTTGCTTCTATTGAGGGTAATAGAGGTATGCCAAAACCAAGACCACCATTTCCAGCTGTCAAAGGACTCTGGGGAAAACCAACAGTTATAAATAACGTAGAAACATGGGCAAATATTCCTGTAATTCTCTTAAAAGGTGGAAAATGGTTTTCTCAGATTGGTACTGATACATCAAAGGGAACCAAGGTTTTTGCATTAACTGGAAAAGTAAATAATTCTGGACTTGTTGAAGTGCCATTTGGTACAACATTAAGAGAAATTATTTTTGATATTGGTGGTGGAATAAAGGGCGGTAAGAAGTTTAAAGCAATTCAGACTGGTGGGCCATCTGGTGGTGTTATACCAGAAGAATATCTTGATATTCCAGTTGATTATGAAAATCTAACAAAACTTGGCTCTATTATGGGATCTGGTGGTATGATTGTAATGGATGAGACGGATTGTATGGTTGATGTATCAAAATTTTATTTACAGTTTAGTGTAGATGAATCATGTGGAAAATGTGCTCCCTGTAGAGTAGGGGGTAAACAACTCCTTACATTACTTCAAAAGATAAGCGATGGTAAAGGAGAAATGGAAGATATAGATAGAATGAAAAGAATAGGATTTGCAATGCAAAAAGCATCATTGTGTGGTTTAGGACAAACTTCTCCTAATCCTGTACTATCAACCTTGAAGTATTTTGAAAAGGAATATATTGAACACATAGAAAATAAGAAATGTAGATCCGGTAAATGTGTAAATCTCATAACATATGAAATTATTCCGGAAAAATGTGTTGGGTGTGGTCTCTGTGCAATGAAATGCCCTGTTAATTGTATATCGGGTGAAAAGAGAAAGCCACATTATATCGATCAGGAAAAGTGTATCAAATGTGGTACATGTTATGAAGTATGTAAATTTTCTGCGATATTAAAAGGATAAGGGGGAGAAAATGGCTAAATATAATATAAAAGTCAATGGTTTTGATTTAAGTTTTGATAATGATATTACAATCCTTGAGGCAGCAAAGAAGGCTCAGATAAATATACCCAAACTCTGTAATCATCCTGATCTTCCTCCAAGTGCTGCCTGTGGACTTTGTGTTGTAAAAGTAAAAGGAAGTAATAAACTAATGCGAGCCTGTGCAACAAAGATAGAAAATGGAATGGAGATTATTACCCATGATCCAGAACTTTTTGAGGTAAGAAAAACTGTTTTAGAGCTTATACTTTCAACACATCCAAATGATTGTTTAAAATGTCCAAGGAATGGAAATTGTGAATTACAGCAACTTGCAGCCGATTTTGGTATAAGAGAAGTTGATTTTCCAGAGCTTGTTGTGGAAAGACCGATAGACGACTCTACAAAATCTCTAGTTGTTAATCCGACAAAATGTGTAAAATGTGGTAGATGTGTGGAAGTTTGCCAGGTTATGCAGAACGTATGGGCTATAGAGTTTTTGGGTAGAGGATTTGATATGAGAATAGCTCCTGCTGCCGATGTCCAGTTAAAAGATAGTCCATGTATAAAGTGTGGCCAATGCACTGCTCATTGTCCCGTCGGTGCATTGTATGAACATAGCCATAATGTAGAAGTATGGAATGCTTTAAAGAATCCAGAACTTCATAAAGTTGTCCAGATAGCTCCAGCTGTAAGGGTTGCTTTAGGAGAAGCTTTTGGACTTGAACCTGGAACAATCCTCACTGGAAAGATATATACAGTTCTTAGAAGACTTGGATTTGATGCAGTTTTTGATACAAATTTTGGTGCTGATTTGACCATTATGGAAGAAGCAAGTGAGTTTATTGAAAGGTTTGTTCATGGAAAAGGAGAACTTCCACTTATCACAAGTTGTTGTCCTGGTTGGGTAGATTATTTGGAAAAATACTATCCAGAAATGATTCCACATTTTTCTTCTGCTAAATCCCCACATGAGATGCTGGGTGTACTTTCTAAAACTTATTATCCAGAAAAGAAAGGGATTGATCCTTCAAAGATATTTGGTGTTTCTATAATGCCATGTACGGCAAAAAAATACGAGATAACAAGGCTTGATGATATGTTCGCAAGTGGTTATCAGGATATTGATGTTGTGCTTACAACAAGAGAATTTTCAAGAATGATTAAGGCTTCCGGTATAGATTTCTTAAATCTACCAGATAGTGAGCCAGATAATATCCTTGGAGAATATACTGGAGCAGGAGTGATTTTTGGAGCAACCGGTGGAGTAATGGAAGCAGCTTTAAGAACAGCATATTATTTTGCAACAGGTAAAAACCTTGGAAAAGTTGATATAGAAGAAACAAGAGGACTTGAAGGAATAAAGACTGGAAAGATAAATGTAGAAGGCAAAGAAATTAGAATTGCTGTAGCCCATGGACTTGCAAATGTAGCAACAGTACTCGATGAAGTTAAAGCCGCAAAGAAAAGTGGAAAAGAACTACCCTATCATTTTATAGAAGTTATGGCATGTAGAGGTGGTTGTGTAGGTGGTGGTGGACAGCCATATGGTGCAACTGATGAGATAAGAATGAAGAGGGCAAGAGGTATTTATCAGGATGATAAGAATCAGGAGTATAGATGTTCTCATGAAAACCCATTCATCAAAAAACTATATGATGATTATCTTGGTAAACCACTTTCAGAAAAATCTCATAAACTCCTTCATACTCACTATAAACCAAGACCACTTTATAACAGATAAAAAAGGCTGCATAATGCAGCCTTTTTTTATTAAAAATACTTGACAAAATGATACCAATATGGTATCATTTAAATATGGTTAGATCTATTAATAAAGAAACAGATGTTGCAATTAGAGTTTTAAAATTTGTAGCAAAATTTAATGGGCAGTTTAATGTTGAAGATTTATCGAATGAATTAAACTTGTCTATTCCTTTTTTAAGGAAAATATTACAAATTCTTGCTAAAAATGGAATTTTATTTTCAAAAAAGGGTAAAAATGGTGGTTTTTTGCTTGCCAGAGATCCAAAAAAAATCTTTTTAATTGATATTGTTAATATTTTTCAAAATGGAATTGAATTTTTAAATTGCATAGATGAATATGGTAATGAATGCCCTGATATAAAAACCTGTTTACTTAGAAAAAAGTTGTTAGATCTTGAGATTATCATGAAGAACAATTTTAGTTCAACAAGTATTTTTGATTTAATATAAGTGTTATATTTTTTTGTTTTTTGTGTTAGTGAGTATTAACTAACAAAAAGGAGGGAAAATGTTAAGAGAAATTATAGTTATCGATGAGGAAAAGTGTAATGGATGTGGACTGTGTGTACCGAATTGTCCTGAAGGAGCTTTACAGGTTATTGATGGAAAAGTAAGACTTGTTTCTGATCTACTTTGTGATGGACTTGGTGCCTGTGTGGGGGAGTGTCCATTAGGAGCGTTAAAAGTTGAGAAGAGAGAAGTTGAGCCATATGATGAAAGAAAGGTTATGGAGAATATAATAAAGGCTGGTGCCAATACAATAAAGGCGCATTTAAAGCACCTTTATGAGCATAATCAATTAGCCTATCTCGAAATTGCGCTTCAGGTATTAAAAGAAAAAAATTTAAATATACCAGATTATAAGGAGGGAAAAATGGAAGGTTTTTCCGGTTGTCCGGGCTCAAGAGTTATGGATTTTAGTGATGTTCCATCTGAGGAAAGCTCCGCAAAGGTAGCATCACAATTAAGGCAGTGGCCAATTCAACTTCATCTAATAAGCCCTGAAGCACCTTATTACTCAAAAGCTGATGTTTTGATTGCTGCTGATTGTACTGCATTTGCTTACGGAAACTTTCACAGTGATTTTATCAAAGGAAAATCTATAGCTATTGCCTGTCCAAAGCTTGATGAAGGACAGGATGTATATGTTGAAAAGATAAAAGCACTGGTAGATGTTGCAAAAGTTAATACTTTTACTGTGGTGATCATGCAGGTACCATGTTGCCGTGGACTTTTACAAATGGTAGTGGAAGGTGTATCAAAAGCTTCAAGAAAGGTCCCTATCAAATATGTAGTTATTGGGCTTAAGGGAGAACTTCTTGAAGAGGAATGGGTTTAATAGGAGGGTTTATGTACCTTGAAAGTGTAATTTTCTTTTCAGAGCTTTCAAGAAAGAAGATTGAACTATTAAAGGGAAACTTTTTTGGTTATTTTGTTTCTTCTTTGCTTGCAGGTTTATACGTCGGATTTGGTATAATTTTGATTTTTTCAATTGGTGGACAGCTATTTTTAGAAAATAGTCCATTTCTAAGATTTATAATGGGTGTTTCTTTTGGGGTTGCCCTGACTCTAGTAATATTTGCTGGTTCCGAACTCTATACTGGCAATACGATGGTTATGACTTTTGGGGTTATGAATAGAGAAGTTAAAATTTTAGATCTTATTCTTGTATGGTTAGTTTCTTATGCCGGAAATCTAATAGGGAGTTTATTTATTGCTTATCTTGTATATGCTTCTGGTTTAACAAATAGCTTTACTTACCTACTTGAAAAGGTTTCTATTGCAAAGGGAAGTTTGCCAGCTTTACCACTTTTAATTCGTGGTTTTTTGTGTAATTTGCTTGTTTGTCTTGCTGTCTGGATGAGTGGTAGAACAAAAGAAGATATTGCAAAAATTTTTCTCATTTTCTGGTGTCTTTTTGCCTTTATAGGCTCAGGTTTTGAACATTCCATTGCAAATATGAGTTTACTTGGAATGGGTGTTTTTCAAAAAAGTTTAAGCTGGAGTAGTTTTTTCTACAACCTACTCTGGGTAACTATTGGAAATACTATTGCAGGTGTTGTTTTGGCTCTTTCTTATTATTTAATCTCGTTTAGAAAAAATTAGGAGAAAACTTATGGAAAAGCTTGTAATCATTGGTGGAGGGATGGCTTCAGCAAAGCTTTGTGAGGAATTGGATAAAGGAAAGTTTAAGATTACAGTCATCAGTAAAGAGAAAGAATCAAATTATGATAGGACAAAGTTAATCTACCTCTTAAAAGATGAAAACCCAGAGAATTTTTTCTTGAATACACAACAATGGTTTAAGGAAAACGGAATAAAATTGATTCTAGATACTGAGGTTGTTGATATTAAAAGGGATGAAAAAATTGTGGTTACTTCTACTGGTGAAAATATTTCATATGACATACTTGTGCTTGCTACTGGTTCACATCCTTTTATTCCACCCGTTAAAGGTCTTGATTTACCAGGAATTTTTGCAATGCGAACCCTTGATGATGTTTATAAATTAAAAGAAATGCTTAAGGGAAAATCAAATGTAATGGTTGTTGGGGGAGGTTTACTTGGATTGGAGCTTGCTCTTGTAATTAAGCAGCTTGGTAAAAATCTTTTTATTTCACACCTTACACCCACAATTATGGAAATGCAGCTATGTGAAAGAGCTGGAATTTTTCTACAGAAAAAACTCGAACAAAAGGGGATAAAATTTATAACTTCAAATTATGTAGTGGAATTTTTAGGCTCTACTGCGGGAGTTGAGGAGGCAATTTTTAAAGATGGGCAGAGAGTAAAAGTTGATCTTGTACTTTTTAGCTGTGGAATAAAGCCTAATATAGATTTGGCAGGAAAAAGTGGACTTAACTATAACAAAGGAATTGTAGTTGATGAACATTTGAGGACTAATGATCCATTTATATTTGCAATAGGTGAATGTATAGAGTTTAAAGGTAAAACTTTTGGACTTGTTTCACAGGTTTATGAACATGCGAAATTTTTAGCAAACTATCTATCAAAAAGAGATGACAACTTGAAATATCAACCATCTCCTTTACCACCGACAAGGTTAAAATCTGATATTCCAGTCATAAGCATGGGAAAGTTTTCTGAAGAAAGTGGCGATGAAGTTGTTTATTATGTTGATGAGCATAACTTAATTTTTAAAAAACTAATTATAAAAGATAATAAGCTTGTTGGTGCTAATTTTGTGGGAGATGACTTAAATGTTGACGCTGTTTCTATCTATTACAGCACAAAAATGCCATTACCATTAAATAGGGCAGATATACTTTTCCCTGGAAGTAAAGCATCTGAAATGATAATGGAAGCTGAAAACTGGCCAGATAATCTTCAGATTTGTGATTGTAATGGTGTTTCTGCGGGTAAGATTAGAGAAGCTATAAAAAATGGAAATGATACACTTTATAAGGTAATGAGTTCTACAAGAGCAGGGACAGGCTGTGGAAATTGTAAAAATAAGATTAAAGCTTTACTTGTCTCAGTTGTTGGAGAATTAAGAGAAGATCCAGCTGAAAAATACTTTGTTCCTGGAATTCCAATGACAAGGGAAGAGCTTACTGAGTATATATTAAAAAACAATTTTAAATCTGTAAGTAAGGTTCTAAGTTCTATAGAAGGTGCAAAAGGTGATGCAAAGACTCAGATGGGGCTTGATTTCTTATTAAACTATATCTGGAAAGGAAATTATGAAATAGAGTATGATGCAAGGCATCCAAACGATAGATATTATGGAAATATACAAAAAGATGGTACATATAGTGTAATTCCAGCTGTTTTTGGAGGGGTCATAAAACCAGAAGAGCTAAAAAGAATTGCGCTTGTAGCAGAAAAATATAATGCTACTATAAAAATTACCGGTTCTGATAGAATTGGGTTATATACAATAGAGAAAAAAGATCTTGAAAATGTCTGGAAGGAAATTGATATGCCATGTGGACACGCATTTACTAAAACTTTTAGAGCTTGTAAAACATGTGTTGGTAGTGATTTCTGTAGATATGGGCTTAATGACTCAATTTCACTTGGCAGAAAGATTGCTGAAAGATATTCTGGACTGATGAATCCAGCAAAACTAAAGATGGGAGTAAGTGGATGTCCAAGAAATTGTGCTGAGGCAACCATAAAAGATATTGGCATAGTTGCGATAGAAGGTGGATGGGATATCTACATCGGTGGAAATGGGGGAGCTAAGGTTTTTGTTGGTAAAAAGATTGCAACCGTTAAGACAGAAGAAGAGGTTTTTGATTTTTGTGATGCGTTTATCGAATATTATAGAAGAAATGCAAATTACCTTGAAAGAACAAGTTATTTTGTTGAAAGAGTTGGAATTGGTAAAATAAGAGAGGATATACTCGAAAATATTGAGTTAAAGAAAGAATTACAAAAAGACTTATGGGCAACACTTTCTAATTACAGGGATCCTTGGAAAGAAGTAAAAGTTTCTGAAATTAAAGAGGTTAAGGAAATTGAAAAGGCAGAAGGTTACATTAGACTTATTGAAACAAATAAGCTAAAAACACCGGATAGACTAATTTTTACAATCAAGGAAGAAAAAATTGTCCTTTTTAAAGATAGAAAGGGAGAAATATTTGTAACCTCAGCAATATGTCCACATGAGAATGGACCTATAGAAGAGGCTATAATCGGAAATGGGAAAATTACCTGTCCAGTTCATCTTTACTCTTTTGATATGAAAACAGGAGTATGTTCAAATGAAGGCATTGGAAATTTAAAGGTTTATGAGGTAAAAGTTGATAATTATGTATGGGTAAAGTTTTAAAAAATTTTATTTTTCTCTTGACAAAAAATATTTTTTATTTTATACTAATTCATACTAAACAGATATGAATTATAAACTATTTGGAGGGAAAGATGAAGTTAATAGTTAATGGAGAAGAAAAATTTTTTAATGTTGAAAAGTTAAACATTTCAGAGTTACTAAAACTTTCAGATGTAAAGAATCCAGATGTGGTAAGTGTCCAGGTGAATGGTAGATTTTTTAGTAAAGAGCAATATGTGACAACTTTCCTTAATGAAGGTGATGAGGTTGAGTTTCTTTACTTTATAGGAGGTGGAAGGTGAATATAGCAACCAGACTTATTCATGGAGATTTAGAGAATGAGGATATTTATGGAAGTTTAAAATCCCCTGTTTATGATAGTGTGGCATTTGAGTTTAAGAGTGCAAAGGCTATAGAGGATGCTTTTTTGGGCAGAACTTTAGCTCATTCATATTCAAGGATTTCAAACCCTACTATTTCAGAACTTGAAAAGAGGCTTGCTTTAGTGAGTGGGGCATATGGAGTTGTTGCCGTCTCAAGTGGAATGGCTGCTATTTCGAATGTTATTTTATCTATAGCTGGTAGTGGAGCAAATGTTATTACTTCGCCTTATTTGTTTGGAAATACTTATTCTCTTTTTGAAAAGACTCTTAAAAGATTTGGGTTAATAACGAAATATGTAAATTTTTCAGATATTAAATCTATTGAAAATGCTATTGATGATAAGACTGTGGCAATCTTTTTTGAAACGATTACTAATCCGCAGCTTGCGGTCTTTGACATTGAAAAGATTGTAGAGATTGCAAATAGGCATAATATTCTTACCATTCTTGATAATACACTTGCTACATTTTATCTATTTTCTTCAAAGAAGTGGGGAATCAACATAGAGATAATTTCTACAACAAAGTGGGTTTCTGGAGGGGCTACTTCTGTTGGCGGTGCGATTTTTGATTATGGAAATTTTGACTGGTTAAAAAATCCATGGATAAAAGATGATGCAGAAAGATATGGCAAAAATGCTTTACTTGTAAGGTTAAAAAGAGAGGTTTTTAGAAATACTGGAGGGTGTCTTTCACCACATAATGCATATTTGCAACTCCTCGGGCTTGAAAGTTTAACCTTAAGAATAGAAAAAAGTTCAAATAATGCTTTAACCTTAGCTGAAAAATTAAAAAATCATCCCAGAGTAAAAAAGGTTAATTATCCCGCTTTAAAAGAATCAAATTATTATAATAATGCAAAAAAATATCTGAACAATTTTTATGGGTCAATATTTACAATAGAACTTGAAAATAAAGAAAAGTGTTTTAGTTTTCTAGATAATCTGAAAATAATTAGAAAAGCAACAAATTTGCATGACAATAAAACGCTTGCAATTCATCCAGCTTCTACAATTTTTTGTGAATATTCTAAAGAAAAAAGGATGGAACTTGGTGTTAGTGAAGGAATGGTGAGAATTTCCTGCGGTATAGAAGATGTAGATGATCTCTATGTAGATATTATAAAAGCTCTGGAGGTGATATGAAAGAATTTGATGATAAAGCCCTTGAAAGATACAGTAGAAATATAATCTTACAAGAAGTTGGCATCGAAGGACAGCAAAAGATTAGAGAGGCTTCTGTGCTTGTCATTGGTGCAGGTGGACTTGGTTCTCCAGCTCTACTTTATCTTGCTGCCGCTGGTGTCGGAAAACTGGGGATTGTTGATTTTGATAAGGTTGACCTTACAAACTTACAGAGGCAGATAATACACTTTACCCCCGACGTGGGAAAACCTAAGGTCACATCTGCAAAGGAAAAAATTGAAGCTTTAAATCCAGATGTAGAAGTGAAGACTTACGAGGAACTACTTACTTCTGAAAATATTAGAGAGATAATAAGGGAGTATGATTTTGTTATAGATGGGACTGATAATTTTAGGTCTAAATTTTTAATTAATGATGCATGTTATTTTGAAAAAAAGCCACTTTCTCATGGGGGAATTTTAAGATTTCTTGGGCAAACGATGACAATTATCCCTGATAAAACAACATGCTACAGATGTGTTTTTAATGCTCCACCGCCTAAAAATGCTGTGCCAACCTGTTCTCAGGCTGGAATACTTGGAAGTGTTGCTGGTATTCTTGGAACAATTCAGGCTACTGAAGCTTTAAAGTATATAACAGGTGTGGGAGAATTACTTGAAAACACTCTACTTACATTCGATGCTAAAACTTTTAATTTTAGAAAAGTAAAATTTAATAAAAATGAAAATTGCAGGTTATGTGGAAAAAATCCAGAGATTAAAACACTCATAGATGAAGAGGATGTTACTTGCGATTTGAAATAGTATCTGGAGGTAATTATGAATGATTCAAAAAAACTTTCTATAGTTTGCTTTAGCGGAGATTTTGACAAGGCTATAGCTATATTTACAATAGCAAGTGGTGCTGCGGCTGTTGGATATGAAGTTAACCTATTCTTTACATTCTGGGGTTTTAACATAATAAAGAAGAAAAAGGCAAGAAGTGCAATTGGAAAAGGAATTCTCGCAAGAGTATTTAACTTTCTTATGGGAGGTAGAAAAAATTTACCCTTAAGCAGGCTTAATTTTGGTGGGATTTCTCCAAAGCTTATGACATACATGATGAAGAAGAGAAATGTTGCAACACTTGAAGAGTTGATAAATGCTTCTATAGAACTTGGTGTAAATTTTTATGCCTGTGAAATGTCTATGGTAATACTTGGTATGAAACTAACTGATTTTATACCAGAGATAAAAGAAGTACTTGGTGTGGCAAAGTTTTTAGAAATTGCTAAGGGTGGAGAGATTTTATTTATAAGTTAAGATTTTAGGAGATGATATGAATACTCTTTTAGATATAACAAAGGAACATTGTCCAATGACATTTGTAAAGACAAAGCTTGCTTTATCAAAATTAAATAAAGGAGATAGACTTGAGGTTTTACTCATGAGAGGGGAACCTCTTGATAATGTTCCTAAATCCTGTGAAGAGCAGGGGTATAAGGTAATATCAATTGAAAATGTCTCTGGTGATATTTTTAAGGTGATAATTGAAAAGTAAAAGATAAAGTTAAGCTAAGGAGTAAAAATGGAGCTTAATATAAGAAAGGATGTTTATAACAATATTATTAATCACGCAAAAAGAGATTTCCCCATTGAAGCCTGTGGATATATGGCCGGGAAAGATAATAACATAACAGAAATCTTTGAAATGACAAATGTTGATAAAAGCTCTGAGCATTTTTCTTTTGATCCAAAAGAACAATTTGATGTCCAAAAAAGCGTAAGAGGTATGGGTTTAAAATTGATAGGGGTATATCATAGTCATCCTTATACTCCAGCAAGGATGTCAGAAGAGGATATTAAACTGGCTTATGATGAAAGTTTGTATTATGCTATCGTGTCTTTGATGGAAAAGGAACCAGTACTAAAAATATTTACAGTTAAGAATAAAAAGCCAGAGGAAATAAAATATAGGATAGGAGGTTAAAATGTTAGAGGAAAGAAAAGAATTACTTATTCCTTGTGAGGTTTACTCACGTGTGGTTGGTTACTATAGACCTGTCCAATCCTGGAACTTAGGAAAAAAGCAAGAGTTTAGTGAAAGAAATACTTATGAAAAATACATTTTCTCAGGGGTGGAGAAATAGGATAAAACCACCAGTGTGTATCCGTGTGATATTGGGTTTTAACAAGAGGTTGTTGGTTTAGAATAGAGCTTTTTGTTTAAGCAAGGCTTAAATGATTAAATCCCAATTTATCACGTATTTTTACAGATCAGACAGATTTACACGGATTAGGGATTATAAAAAGGGGTTGTTTTATGAAAAGCTACAGGATACCAGAAAAATTACTAAATGAGATTGATGATTTCTCTATCTTTATTGAAAAAAAATTAAAGGGTGAAATTGATCCGATTCAATTTAGAGCTAAGAGAGTTTCTTTTGGGATTTATGAACAGAGAATAAACGATACATATATGATCCGTATTCGTTGTCCAGGTGGCATTATTACTCCCAAGCAGATGAAGGTTGTGGCAGATTTAGCTAAAAAATATGGAAGCGGGAGAATACATATAACTACAAGACAGGAAATACAAATACATTCTGTAGAGGAGCTATCAAAAATTCCAGAAATACTAAAAGAGCTTTATTCTGTCAACCTATCGACCAGGGGTGGTGGAGGAAATACAGTAAGAAATATCGTTGCTCCAGCAGAAAGTGGAATCGTTGAAGATGAGGTTTTTGATGTTTCTCCATTTGCAGTTGCCTTAACCTCTCTAATGATTAAAGATGATGATAGCTGGAATCTACCAAGAAAATTTAAAATAAATTTTTCCTCAAAAATTGATAACGGATTTGCAAGAATAGCGGATGTTGGCTTTATAGCAAAAGAAAAAAATGGAGAAAAGGGATTTGAAGTTTATGCTGCTGGAGGTATGGGTGTAAAATCAGATGTGGCAAAGAAACTTTTAGATTTTATTCCAGAAAATGAGGCAGGATGTGTCGCAACTGCCTTAAAAAAACTCTTTTTTGATCATGGTAATAGAAAAAATAGGCATCAGGCAAGGTTGAGATTTTTGTGGAATAAAATCGGAGAAAAAAGTTTTGGAGATTTGTTTGAGAAATATTATATAGAAGTGAAGGAGAAGAAAGATTGCGAGTTAGAATTGTTTAGTTTAGAAAATAAATGTGAAAATGAAAATGTTTTAGTAGAAAAATTAAGAGATGATGAAAAATCCGATTTTTATAAGTGGAAAGAAAAATTTACATTTAAACAAAAGCAAAAGGATCTTTATGCCATAAGATTTCCATTACTACTTGGTGATATTGAGGCTAATCTTTTTCATAAATTGGCTTCTTTTCTGTCAAATTACGGGGAGAATATCATCAGATTTACTACTATGCAAAATATTCTTGTAAGAAATATCAGTGAAAAATACCTTGTAAATTTTTATCATTTTTATAAGGAATATTTTAATGAAGTTCCTTATTTCTCTGATAGTCTTACTGTATGTGCTGGTGCGGATACATGTAAACTTGGGTTATGTCTTTCAAGAGAGCTTGCAAAAGTTATTCTTTTTGAACTTGAAAAAGAAAAGGAAAATTTAAATAAGTTACCCGTACTAAGAATTTCAGGTTGTCCTAATTCCTGTGGACAACACTGGCTTGCAGATCTTGGCTTTTATGGCTTTGCGGCAAGGAAAGGTGAAAGGCTTTATCCAGCATATTATGTACTTGGATGCTTTGAAAATTCAAAAGAAACTTTTAAACTTGCAGAAAAGATTGGAGAAATTAGTGCAAGAGATTTACCAGCTTTTGTGAGAAAAATACTTTTAGTCTATCAGGAGAGTAGTCATAGCAATTTCAGAGATTTTTTACATAATGAGAGAACTATTATTGAAAAAGAACTGTCAAGTTATAGTGTGCCAGAATTTAAAGTTGATAGAAATTATTACTATGACTGGGGTAGTGAAGAAATATTTTCTCTTGCCTCAAGGTCAACAGGAGAATGCTCGGCTGGATTTTTTGACTTTATAGAAAGAGATTTAGCAAAGATAGATGAGTCTAAAGGAAAGGTTTTGTCTGCAATAAATGAAAATGAGTTAATTGAGAATTTAATAGCACTTTCATATTACTCATCAAGAATGTTATTAATTACTCGAGGTATTGAAGCAGAAAATCTAAAAGATGTGGTTAATGCATTTGTGGATAATTTTATACATACTGGATATATAGATGAGAAATATAAACCTATTTTAGAAAAAGTTGTGGAAAACGATAGAAAGATAATTTTAGAAAGTAAAGAAGAAATTCTTTCTCTTTCAGAAGATGTAAAAAAGCTTTATGACTCAATGGATACAAATTTTCAGTTTAATATTGAGAGAAGAAAAAAAGATGAGGTTAAGAAAGAACCACAGGTTATAAACAGATTTAAAGATTTAAGAGGAGTGGCTTGTCCAATGAATTTTGTTAAGACAAAGCTTGAACTATCTTTTTTAAAAAGCGGAGATATACTTGAAATATACCTTGACGAAGGAGAACCAATACAGAATGTCCCTGGTTCGCTTAAGGGAGAAGGTCATACGATCCTCTCTATAGAGAAAAAGGATGGGTATTATTCTGTTGTAATAAAGAAAGGATAGAGTGGAGGAAATTTGTGAAAAGGGAATTAATCTTAACGAAATGGAATGAGAAATTAATCAATCTTTCTGCTATTGAAATTATAAAATGGGCAATAAGTGAATTTGGAGAAAATAAAATATTGCTTGCCTCAAGTCTTGGGCTTGAGGATCAGATTTTAACACATATGCTTTTTTCAATTACCAATAAAGTAGAGGTTTTTACAATTGATACCGGAAGGATGTTTCAGGAGACTTATTTAACCATTGATAAAACAGCAACTCAATATGGATTTAAATATAAAGTTTATTTTCCTGATTATAAGTTGGTAGAGAAGATGGTTAATGAAAAGGGTATAAATTTATTTTATGATAGTGTGGAAAATAGGAAACTATGCTGTTATATCAGGAAAGTTTTACCATTAAAAAGAGCGTTAAAAGGTAGAAAATGCTGGATATGTGGGCTCCGTAGAGAACAGGCTGTGACAAGAAAAGAAATTCTACCAATTGAATGGGACGATACAAATCGTTTATATAAATTAAATCCACTTTATAACTGGACTACTGAAGATGTTTGGGATTTTATTAAGAAAAATAAAATTCCATACAATAAATTGCATGACAATGGTTTTCCAAGCATTGGTTGTGCTCCTTGCACAAGGGCGATAAAGGAGGGTGAAGATATTAGAGCTGGAAGGTGGTGGTGGGAAAATCCAGAGCATAAAGAGTGTGGCTTACATAAAAGATAGGAGGATAAGATGGAATTAAAAGTTATGGAAAAAATGATAGAATATTTTGGCAATGATGTTAAAAGAATAAACCATGCATTAAAAGTTTATTCTTTTGCTACCCTTATAGCTGAAAATGAATTAACAGACTTTAATCAAAAAGCAGTAGTTCATTTTGCTGGTATTCTACATGACATTGGCATAAAAGAAGCCGAAAGAAAGTATAATTCAAATGCTGGAAAATATCAGGAGATAGAAGGTCCAGAAATAGCAAGGAAACTACTGGAAGAACTTTTTATAAGTAAAGAAATAGTTGATAGGGTATGCTATATCATAGGCTATCATCATACTTATGATAAAATTGATGGATTAGATTTTCAGATCCTTGTTGAGGCGGACTTTCTTGTTAACATCTTTGAGGATAGTTTACCAAAAGAAAGTGTTTTGAGCATAAAAGAGAAAATTTTTAAAACAAAGTATGGTATAAAACTTCTTGAAGAGATGTATTTATAGTTTAAAGGAGTAAGTATTGGTTTTATTAATAACAATATTAATATCAGTTTTCCTTGCTATAAACATGGGTTCGAGTGGATTTTCTATATCTTTTACTCCTTCTTATGGTTGCGGAATAGTTAAAAGAAGAGAAGCTGTAATTTTATATACTATCTTTGTCTTAGTGGGAGCATTGCTTATAGGTAGCAGAGTTGTCGATACACTTTCTACAAAACTGATTAAGGGTTTTGATAGTTCTTTTTCTGGAATAATTATACTTATATCTGCTACAATAACAATGTTTGTAGTAAATATACTAAAAATTCCACAATCTACAAGCTTTGTACTTGTGGGAGCTTTTAGTGGAGCTGGATTTTTTTATGGAAAGACAAATTTTTACAAATTATTTGAGATTTTTTTTGTGGCTATAATATTTTCATTTGCTGCTTTTCTTCTAACATATTTTATAATAAAATTTTTTTATCCACCAGGAGAAAAAAATTTTAGACTCTACGAAAAAATATTTTCTAAACAAAAAACCTTGCGAAAATTTATACTTTTAACAGATTGTTATTCCTCATTTGCTGTTGGATCAAACAATGTGGCAAATGTTGTAGCTCCAGTCATTATTGCTGGTTTAAATTTGCCTTCTATGTTGTTACTCGCTATTTTTGCACCTTTCTTTGGATTGGGTGGACTTGTGTTTGGAAAAGGTGTGATAAAAACAGTGTCAAAAGATATTATTCCTCTGGGGGAGATTTCTGCTGGGATTGTATCACTTGTCACTTCAAGTTTTGTTATTATTGCTTCACTACTTGGTCTTCCTACTCCATATGTACAGTTTACAACATTTGCTGTTCTTGCCATAAGCGCCATTAAAGATGGTATAGGTGTAACTACAAAGAAGGATATCGTTAGAAGGATAATTTTTGCCTGGCTAATTGTTCCTTTTGCTACTGGAGTTATAAGCTATATGCTACATTTGATTTTTTGAATTATAAATCTCTCTTTTTCTTGACAAAACTAAATAAATTAGTTAAAATTAAAATAATTAGACTAAACTAAAAAGAGGCTTTATGTCTATAAGTTTAACAGGTTCGCTTGAAGATTATCTTGAAGCTATTTACAATATAATTCTTGATAAGAATGGGGTTAGAGTTAAAGATATATCAAAATATTTAAAAGTTAAAAATTCTTCAGTAACAACGGCATTAAAAACCCTTGCCAAAGAAGGGTTCATAAATTATGAACCGTATGGAATAATATCTTTAACTTCTAAAGGAAATGAAATGTCAAAAAAAATCATATATAAACATAAAGTTATAGAACTTTTTTTTAGAAATATTTTATTTGTTGATAAAAAATTAGCTGGAGAAGTAGCATGT
>FWWM01009035.1_pt1 | contig 18714 bp, 23 predicted proteins | sample 2228351 | NCBI WGS metagenome assembly FWWM01 (sample SAMEA103939774, study PRJEB20133) | metagenome
TCGGGCCTGGGGTACTTGGTGCTCTATAATGTGATGTTCGTGCTCCCGTTGGTGGGGATTTTGTTTGCGCTAGGGAACCGACGTACCCTGGGCCACGTCAGTCGCTGGGAGGCCCAGCACAAGCAGGCGCTCAAGCTGGGTCAAGGGCTCATCATGATCGCATTGGGGGTCGGAATTCTGCTCTGGTTCGTGTAGAGCAGGAGCGATGAGCTCTGTCATTGACAAGGCGGCCTGGAGGAGGTATACTGAGCTATCCCATCCCAGGTGGGGTGGGATAAGGGAGGAGCCATGGCCGGTGAAGCAAGAGAAAGTTTTAGCGAGTGGCTGCCATTTCGGTTGAGCCGACGACGGTTCTTGAGTTGGCTGGGCTGGAGATCCATAGCTTTGTCGGTTGGTGGCGTGGCTACCGGCTCGGCGATCTCCTTGCAGCCACGACTGACTTATGAGCCCACGAGCACGTTCACAGTCGGGCGACCTCAAGAATATCAAGTGGGAGAAATGCGCGCTTTTGAAGGACGACGCGTCTTCATCTTCCGCACGCCCCAGGGGTTCCAGGCGCTCTCGATGACCTGCACCCATTTGGGGTGTGCCTACAAGCCCTACGGACCTCCGGATCAAGATTTCTCGGTTGTGCATGCTCATTGTCCTTGTCACGGCTCGGTCTTCGCACGCGATGGGCGTGTGTTGGGCGGCCCAGCACCCAAACCGCTGCCGTTCTACGAAATGAGTTTGACTCCCGATGGGCGGTTGCAAGTGGATCTAGCGAAGACCTGGCCGAGCACGACCTATCTGACGGAAGGAGGTCGCGTTATCCTTGATGGGCCGGTGCCTACAGGCGAAGACATCCGCTTTACTTAACAGGTGATCAGATCATGCGTGCGCAGTTCGAAGGGATAGTTCGGCATATGCACAGAGAGCGAGCGGTAGTTCGGTTGCTCAAAGGGCCGGAGCGTTGCACCCTTGAAGAACTCGGTGCTGGAGGCACGTGTGAGGTGGACGACCTGCGCGAACCTCTCACCGGCAAGCCCAGGATCTTGGAGCTCGAGGCGTACAATCCCCTAGGAGCTAGGCGTGGCCAGCGCGTCCGGCTGGAGCTTCCAGCGCGCAGCATCGTTGGGGGGAGTCTTGCGCTGTACTTGCTCCCGGCAGTCTCTTTCTTGATCGGCTTGGGAGTCGGTGGAGCACTGGGTGAGCAGTGGGGAGCAACGGGAGATGCCGCCATCGGCTGGCAGGTGATGGGAGGACTTGGGCTGATGGGGCTGGCCCTTCTAGGGGTGAAGCTCTACGGGCACTGGGGAGGAAAGGCTATGCCGACCATCGTTGAGATCGTCAGGCCCAGCCCAGAGAGATGGGCTCGGTTCCGTGCCGAGGTGGAGCAAGCCCAGCCCAAGCAGCTTGTTGGAGATAACGCGAGGTGAAGAACGATGGTGCAACAGATAGCCAGAGAAAAACCGACGACGCAGCAGGTGACTCTCCAGATCAGCGGGATGACGTGTGCTTCGTGTGTCTCACACGTCGAGCAGGCGCTGCGTGAGCTGCCAGGGGTTTCCAAAGCCGTCGTCAACTTGGCGATGGGCACAGCCAAAGTCGAATACATCCCCGGATCGGTCTCGCTTGCCCAAATGGTGCAAGCCGTGCGCGACGTCGGCTACGAAGCGACTGCAAAGACCGACAGCGCGCAAGCCATAGACCGTGAACGCGAAGCACGCCAAAGAGAGATTCGCCGCCAAGGGCTGTATCTTGTGTTTGCCACACCGTTAAGCCTTCTCATCATGGTAGGGACGTTCCGTGATTATTGGATTTTCCCGTACTTTGTGCCCCCATGGTTAGGAAACAAACTGCTGTTGGGGTTGTTGACAACGCCGATCGTTTTCGGGCCCGGTCTGCAGTTCTTCGTCAACAGTTGGCGGGGTTTAAAAGCAGGTGTTACGGACATGAACCTGCTCTACGCCACAGGTATTGGTGCCGCATATCTGATCGCTGTTATCAATACCCTCTGGCCCACCGCAGGCTTCGGCGGCGAGGGCGCGACCTTTTATGAATCAGCCGCGCTCTTGACGACCTTCATCGTCTTGGGGCGCTTCTTGGAGGCGCTGACCCGCGGCCGCACCAGCGAAGCTATTAAAAAATTAATGAGTCTTCAGCCCAAGATCGCCCGCGTCCTTCGCGACGACCAAGAAGTAGAAATCCCCGCCGAGGAAGTCCAGGCCGGTGATCTGGTGGTGGTGCGGCCAGGGGAGCGCATCCCGGTAGATGGTCTGGTACTCCACGGCTACTCCGCTGTGGACGAATCCATGATCACCGGTGAGTCTATGCCGGTCGAGAAGAAGATCGGCGATGAGGTGATCGGCGGCACGATGAACAAGACCGGCTCTTTCAAATTCCGGGCGACCAAAGTCGGTAAAGAGACAGCGCTGGCGCAAATCATAAAACTTGTCGAAGATGCGCAAACATCAAAAGCGCCGATTCAGAAGCTGGCCGATTGGGTAGCTGGGCACTTCATTTTAGGAGTGCACGCGCTGGCATTGATCGTTTTCGTCTTCTGGTTCTTTGTGGGATATAACTATTTCTTCGATCCGAACACGGGCTTTCTGCTCTCACCTCATAGGCTTGGTGAGATTGGAGTTTTTGGGTTTTCGCTCTTGCTTTCCATCACGGTGTTAGTGATCTCCTGCCCTTGTGCTGTAGGCTTGGCGACCCCAAGCGCCATGATGGCCGGGACAGGCAAAGCCGCTGAAAACGGGATTCTCTTTAAGGGAGCTGATGCTATCGAAGCTGCCAGTAAACTGACTACCATTGTCTTTGATAAGACCGGCACACTCACCAAAGGGCAACCTTCGGTCACGGATGTGATTGCCCTCGCAGAACTTTCTGGGGATGGCCAAAGCCAGCCGGAGGACGAGGTGCTCCGGCTGGCGGCCATCGCTGAAATGAATTCCGAGCATCCGCTGGGCGAAGCCATCGTGCGTGCGGCCCAAGAGCGCAGCTTAGAAACCGTCACAGCAGAGAGCTTCAATGCCATCCCCGGCCACGGTGTAGAGGCCCGCTATCAAGGGAAAGGAATTCTGCTGGGCAATCGCAAGCTGATGCAGGAGCGGGCAGTAGAGATAGCAAGTCTCTTGGCAAAAGCAGAAGAGTTGGAGCAAGACGGTAAGACGGCCATGTTTGTGGCGCTGGACAAAAGAGCAATCGGGCTCATCGCCGTGGCCGATACGCTGAAAGATTTTTCCATGGAGGCTGTGCAACGATTGCATCAACTAGGGCTCGAAGTGGCGATGATCACCGGTGATAACCGACGCACTGCTGAAGCGATCGCCCGCCAGGTGGGAATTGATCGTGTGCTCGCCGAAGTGCTGCCTCAAGACAAGGCTGAAGAGGTGCGCAAGCTGCAAGCTCAAGGCAAGCGCGTGGCCATGGTCGGCGACGGGATCAACGATGCCCCTGCGCTTGCCCAAGCTGATGTAGGGATAGCGATCGGCTCCGGGACGGATATCGCGAAAGAAACCGGGCACGTCATCTTAATTAAAGAAGACTTGCGCGACGTTGTTGTCGCCTTGGAAGTTGCCAAAGCGACAATGCGCAAAGTCAAGCAGAATCTCTTCTGGGCCTTCATTTACAATACGTTGGGTATCCCAATTGGAGCGGGCTTGTTGTACCCGTTAGCAAAGCTGGTCGTCAGCCCGGAGTTGGCGGCTTTCTTTATGGCGACGAGTTCTGTGTCCGTCACACTGAATACGCTCTTGCTCAAGCGTTATCGGCCATCGCTCAAGACGATGTTACCGGTGCAGAGCCCACAACCAGTTCCGAAAGTCGCAGCAGTCCCAGCCGGAGGTGAAAGACGATGAACGAACAAGCCCAACAGAAAGCCTTGCGTTTGAGTGCGCTCGTGTACACGACGATCTCGCTGGTGTCGGCATTGGCGTTTCTGATGACAGCGACGACCTTGAACTATCCCATCACAGCTCAATTCGGTGGGGCGGTCTGGGTCTTTTTGCTCTCGATGATCGTGAGTATGCCTCTGGTTACGTCGCATTTCAAAAGACAATACCAAGGTAAGTGAGATGAGGTCTCCCTTAGCGAAGTCGGATCGCTGGACGACGATGGCACTGACGTTGCTCATATGGTTCTGCACTCTGCCGTTAGTAGCACTCGTGGTCTGGCCGGTCTTCGGCTGGCAGGCGGCGGGACTGGCAGCACTGGGGTTGTTCTCGTTCTTGCTGCCGATCTGCTGGGCGATTTGCTGGTTTCGCGTGAGCCACTGATCTGAAAGAGGTGAGGTGACCTTGATGGAACACGATAGAGTGGAACAGAGCGGGCGGGAAGCTGTTTCAGAGAAAGCCGCAGGGTGGCGGCGCTGGTTGTGGCTTGCGGGCTGTTTGGCTCCACTGGCTGCCGTCGTGGCCATCTGGGTGTTCAACGTGCCCGTAAACACGGTGTTGTTAGTAGGGCTCTTTTTGCTCTGTCCGCTGGCGCATCTCTTCATGATGCGGAGCGGAGAGCACAAACACTAATGGCAAGGAGACAGATATGCCGTGGTGTCATCTGTTGTTAGGATTGCCTCTGGGAGTAGTGGCGGCTTTCATCTTCTTACCGCCCGCGCAAGCCTGGCCGACCGCAGCAATCCTGAGCGCTCTGTCGGTCTTCGTCGGCGTGAAGTCTTGGCAGGCGATGCGTCAAGCCGTCTTGACAGGTCGCGAAGCAATGAAGGGCAAGCTCGCTGAGGTGCGCGATTGGCATGGCCAAGAGGGCCAGATCAACTATCGTGGAGAACTCTGGAGCGCACGAGGCTCGGAGGCGCTCCGCCCGGGTGACTGGGTTGTGATTACGGATATGGAAGGGCTGAAAGCGATCGTACAGCAAGCTAATGCTCGCTAACGAGCTAGGATTTCTCATGAAAAGCTATCGCAAGCACGTGTTGGTCTGTTGTACCGAGGGCTGCTGTGGGGCGCGCGGCGGGGCAGAAGTCTTTGAGGTGTTCCGGCAGGAGCTAGCCCGACACGACCTCACTGATGTACTCGTCTCACAAACACTCTGTTCAGGTGCGTGTCCCAAGCAAGGAGCTACGGTGATCGTCCACCCAGATGGCTTGTGGTATGAAGTCACTACACCACAAGAAGCACGTAAGATAGTAACACACCATCTGATCGAAGGTCAGCCTGTTGAACAGTTGCTCTTTAAGGAGATCCGTTTGTTGAAAGCTTGACGCGCGGGTCTTTAGCCTTCAGTTTGAGATTCAGAATCATGGGCAGTTAGGCCTTCGCGGGTTGCGTAGAGAGCTGCTTCAACTCGATTATTGATGTGCAACTTATCAAAGATCATGGAAAGTCGGTTGCGCACTGTCTTCTCAGAGATGCCCAACTTTTCCGCAATCTCCGGGTTACTGGCCCCTTGGCCGACGAGTCGCAGAATGTCTTTCTCCCGATCCGTCAGATGAACATAATCTGTTTCTAATCGGGACTGCCGGGTGCTCAACCGCTGAAACTCTTCCAAAATCTTTTTGGCGAGCAAAGGATCGAGGCGCGTTTCACCGCGATAGACGGCCCGAATTGCCTCCAGCAACTCCGGAACTCCTGTGTGTTTAAGAACGTAGCTCTTGGCGCCAGCTTTGATCGCCTCGAAGAGATACGCTTCTTCTGTGTGCATTGTCAGCATAATAACACGGATCTCAGGGTGCTGTGTTGTCAGGCGACGCGTAGCTTCCACACCGTCGAAGCGCCCTGGCATCTCGATATCCATCAGCACAATGTCCGGCCGCAGAGTAAGAGAGAGCTCGAGGGCTTCCTCGCCGTTCTTGGCCTGGCCAACGATGCTGATGTCGCGCTGGAGGCGTAAGATTTCCGCCAACCCTTGACGCATCAGAGCGTGATCATCAACAATCAGGACCTTAATTGGGGGCATACCATCACAGTCGCTCGTGGCTTGTCTGATGTTGAGGAAGCGGTACCCAGATGCTTAGCTTCGTGCCTTGGCCGGGATTTGAGTCTATGGTGAATTGCCCGCCCCATTGAGCGAGCCGCTCTCGTATGTGCTTTAGCCCCAAGCCTCCATCGCGCAAGGACTCCGACTCAAAACCACGACCGTCGTCCTCAACTCGGAGTGCCAGAGATTCTGTATCTCTCAAGTCCAACTCCACCCAGACGTTGCGCGCTTGAGCGTGCTTGGCCACATTCGTCAGCGTCTCCTGCAGGATACGAAAGAGTGCAACTTCTAACGCTTCGTTGAGCGGGTGCTCCACGCCGTGGACCGTAAAGTGCGCGCGAACCTGATGCTGCTTGCCAAACTCTGTAACCAACTGACGCACTGCCGTGAGGAAGCCCAGGCGCTCAACGTCAATGGGTCGCAGAGCCTGTACCAGTCTCCTTAACTCTTTGATCTCGTCGCTGAGAGCCTCTCGAATCTGCTGGAGTTCACGAGCGACTCTCTCTGGATCATTTGCCACGAGCTGGCAACAGAGATCTACTTTGTACCCTAGCAAGGCTAAGTCTTGTTGGACTCCGTCGTGGAGGTCCCGCGCAATGCGCGCCCGTTCCTCAGCGACCAGTCGCTCATAGCGCTTTCGTTCAGTGATGTCGCGCATCACCAGCGACCAACCGACGAATTGCCCGGTCTTATCATAGAGCGGGGTGGAGGCAAATTCCACCGGGATGCGCTGGCCGTTCCTGGTCTGTAGCTCTAGTTCACCGCGGCGGACCCCGGCGACTGCTTTAAAGGCCTCCCACCGCCCTCTATGATCTGCTGACACCAAGCTCCCAGTGAAAGAGCGCCCCAGCACCTCGGCTGACCGGTACCCGAAGATCGCCTCTGCCCCGAGATTCCATGAGCGAATTTGCTCACGCTCGTCCAAACTGATGATCGCATCTGCGGAGCTATTGACGATCGCCGCAAGGTCGCGCTCTGCTCGCGTCTTTTCTATATGCCATCGATAAAAAACTCGACTGACAAAGAGAACCATTAAGATCGGCCCCACAAGCCCATAGAACAAAACTTCGAGAGCATGGTGTGCGGGATCACTCCAGCGTTTATGCACCCATCCCATAGCCACCCATTGAATGACTACGACGGCTAACAGAACCCCTAATACTCCTAAAAGCAAAATGATCTTCCAGCGCGTAGAGAGGTTCGGCCAAGCAACGAAGAAGCGCCACCAGTTGGCCAGTCGACGGTCATCGCGTTCTGTGGTGGTTACCATATGAAGCATCTTCGTTATTATACCACAAGGCCTTTCGTCCGAAGAGGGGCAAGTGTCCCGGGACAGTCCTAGGCTGGATGCCTCTACCAGCAAGCGCTCCGTGCCCATAAACTGTAGGTGCAATGCTCAACAACACATTACTGAAGGGAGTGATACCGTGAAGAAGCTAGTGACTGCAGCGCTGATGCTGGCATTAGCAGGCCTGCTGAGTGCAACAACGCCCTTGCTGGCTTATGGTCCGGCGGACGGTGACGACGAACAAGAAATCACGATCGTGATGGGCAAGCCGGGAGAGTTCAGTTTTGACCCCAGCGAGCTGAAGCTGAAAGCTGGTGAGACCTATAAGTTCAAGTTGATCAACGAGGGTCTCATCGTGCACGAATTCATGGTTGGTCGAGGTGGTGTGAAGCTCGATGAAGCCGGTAAACCTCATGGCTACAACGAAAACTTCTTCGAGGAGTTGGAGGTGAAACTCGAGAACATGGCCGTGAACCACATGGGCATTAAGCTTGAGGTCGATGGCTTGGAGATCAAGACCGAAGCCTTGGGTGAAGTTGAACTGAAGAACGGACGAGCTATAGAGCTGGAATTCACCGTCCCTGAAGGAAAGAAAGGCGAGTGGGAGTTCGCCTGCTTTCAGCCAGGCCATTACGAGGCCGGCCAAAAAGGGAAACTCATTGTGGAGTAAGAGTCGCATTGCTGCTCAGATATCCATCACGAGGAGGATGAGAGACGATGTTCAAGAAAGCAATAGCAGCAGTGGTAGTAGTGGCGGTTCTCGCGTTGGCAGTCGCGTTGTGGCTGGTACCCACTCTGGCACACCAAGAAAAGCTGATTAATCGGACGATGGAACTGACGATGGGTGAGATGTTCTTCCAGCTCAAGGGTCAAGCACCAAATGCCCCAATCACCGTGAAGGTCGGTGAAGTTATACGGTTTGTCATCAAGAATGAGGGCAAGATCTTGCATGACTTTCATGTGGGTAAGGAGCCTGATACCGAGAACAGACTCTACAAGAACAACCTAATTCCGGGTTTTGACATGGTCGAGGTAGACCCTAGCCAAACCGTGAAGCTGACGTTGCAAATCCCAGACAAACCAGGCGAATGGGAGATCGGCTGCTTCCAGCCGGGGCACTACGAAGCAGGCCAAAAGGCCAAGTTCATCGTCACCAAGTAAGAGCAATGATGTGCGCTGTTTGGGGAAATAACGGGCGCACAAACCAATACCAAGAAAGAGAGGGTGGGGAAAAATCCCCTCCCTCTCTTCATCATTGATACACCATGTACCGGAACTCATTGACGCTGCCATTGATTGCATTAGTATTAGCGCTCGCTAGCGCAGGCATGCTGGCGTTTGACCTGAACCTGAAAAGACAAGCCGAGCAAGCTTCAGCACTCACGGTCGACGGGGCCATTATCGAAAACGAATACGAGAATTCCTTACAGATCGATGGCCTTCAGATGGACGTGTATTGGTCAATGAAAAAAGATCGAATCTCTATAGGGCTGCGCGCTCCTTCCAAGGGGTGGATAGCAATCGCGATCAACCCTGAAGGGCCTTTTATGAAGGGCGGCGACATCATTATCGGCTACGTCAAGGACCAGCAACTCTTCTTGCAAGACAGCTATGCCCAGACACCAACAGGCCACCAACCGGATGTCGAGCTAGGTGGACGCGACGACATCATAGAAAGAGCGGGCTCTGAGAGTGACAGCGGCACCATAATTGAGTTCTCCCGTAACTTGGAGACCGGCGATCCTTACGACAAGCCAATCCGCGAAGGGCAGCCGATGATCATTCAAGTAGCCTATGCCGACGAGGATGACTTTAGTTCGTATCATGGGCGGAGTAGAGCGCTCGTGCCTCAAGTGAATTTTTTTCAGACTGGCTCTACGGTTGGTGTTGCCAAACCGCTCTGGCCAGGCCTGCCGTCGCACTTGGAGGCGTACGAACTGGGCCTGGTCGCCTGGGTCATTGTGGTGGGGCTATTCGCTATTCAGGGCTTTCTCTCAATTTGGATTGAAGGGCGTGAGCTGAAAGTGGGTGAATCAGCTCGCGCGAGCGAATCGGCCGTCGCTTTGCTGTTGGCTGCTTTTCTCACCGTGCTTACTCTTGTCTTGGCATGGCAGTTTATGCTCAGTTTGTATCGAGGAGCACCCCCCTCTGTGATAGCCGTTTATGCAGCGTTGTCGCTCTTCACGCTTGCGGCCTTCATTCTCATTTACCGACGCGCCTTTGTGCCATCTGAAACGATCGTTCAAGCGCATGATGATCATGTGCCTTGGTAAGGGGGAAGAAGTGATGATAGATAAATCTGAGAAGAAGCAAAAACTGTCGCGAAGAAAGTTGATGCAGTGGCTGCTCGGCGTGAGTGCGGCGGGGACTGCAGGAGCGATGCTTTCGACTGCCGGGACAATTCAGCCAGCTCAAAGAAAATCTAAAGGCGCAGAGCCCGTAGCAGTAGGAGATCGGCTCGTCTTTGCTCTGGGAGCGAACAAGGGACAAGTTATCACCCGTGACAGCATTCCCATTGGCGAAGCTGTCTATGCCTTCCCCGAGGGCAAGGATGCCAACCAAGATAATTTGATTATTTTATGCCATCTCGATCCTCAAATGCTTCAGCCGCCTACGAACGCGGAATGGAGCGTTGAAGGCTTTGTAGCTTACAGTGCGATATGCACACACCTAGGGTGCACGGTATATTACACACACGAAGCCCACAGTGAAAAAATCAACCACCCACACCTGCACAGCCCTTGTCATGGCGGTATCTTCGATCCGCAGCGGGGCGCGATTGTTTTGGCAGGGCCGCCGCCGCGCCCGCTGCCGCAGTTGCCTTTGAAAATCAACGAGAAAGGAGAACTGATGGCTGGCGGCTGGTTTGAGGAGCCGCCCGGCGTAGTCCCGGAAAGCGAGTTAGAGCGATGGCGACAACGGAACAAAAGCTAAAGCTGCAACCAGAACAACCTCGTGTGTCCAAAGGCTGGTTAGAGGAACGCCTGGACTGGTCACGATTTCGAGCGAAATATCTGCGTAAGCCCTTCCCCGTACATTCCTCTTTCTTCTTAGGCGAGATCGCGCTTTTCAGTTTCGTCTTGCTCGTCCTGACCGGAATCTTTCTGGCTTTCTCCTATGAACCCTCGACTGAACCGATCAAGTTCGAAGGCAAGGACGTTCCCGCAGCGTATGCCAGCGTTGTTCAGAATGATCGGACACCCTTCGGATTGATCGTACGACAAGTTCATCACTGGTCGGCCCATGTGATGATTCTGGCTATTCTCCTGCACTTACTGCGCATCTTCTTCACCGGGCTCTATAAGAAGCCACGTGAGTTAAACTGGGTCGTCGGCGTGTTACTTTTAGGCTTGACGGTCTTTGCTGCCTTCTCCGGGTATCTCTTGCCGTTCGACGAGTTCGCCGTGACGGCGACAGGCATTGGGTATAACATCGCGCGCAGCGTGCCTTGGGTAGGACCAGCCTTGGCAGATTTCATCTTCGCTGGGAAATTTCCGTCAAGTGCTACAATTCCGCGTTTTTATGCCTACCATGTGATGCTGTTGCCCTTAGTGCTGACCTTCTTGATGGGGCTCCACGTGTTAATTATGTTCAAGCAGAAGCACAGCCAGCCGCGTTACACACTTCAGCGAGTCGGCGCAGACAAAATTCTTGGTGTGCCGCTCTGGCCTCATCAATCACTGCTGATGATCGTGCTCTTTTTGCTGTTATCCGGAAGTCTGTTTCTGGTCTCTGGTTTTCTGCCCGTCCATCCCGTGGAATATTACGGTCCGCCGGGGCCACAAACCCCGAGCGTCAAGCCCGATTGGTATTTGCTCTGGCTTTATGGGGCGCTTAAGCTCATCCCTGGCTGGATCAACGTCCAAATCCTCGGCACGACAATCAATTCTGAAAACATTGGCGGTGTGCTGGTGCCAGGTTTGATCTTGGTTCTGCTACTTCTCCTCCCCTTCGTGGATCGGTCTCGAGAGCAAGTCCACCATCTCGAATTACCCAGTGAGCACCCAATTCGCACTGCACTAGGTGTTGCTGTCATTGTGTTCTTTGCCATTCTGATGATCGCGGGTTACAACGAAGAATTAGGACTCTCCGTCAGCACGCTGCAACTGGGAGCGCTATTTGTACCGCTCATCGCGGGGGTCGTCACGTATGCTCTGCTAGTGAGATCGCACCACCGTCACGCTCTGGATTCGAACGTAAAGCGTGACGTCAGTGAGAACATACAATCATCGAATATCTCATCCAATCTTAATGACGGCAGGTGACAAATCATGGCGGATTTCAGGCTTTGGGAGCGGATCAGCATCGAAGACCTACTGAATCATTTGACACGGGCAGCACTAGATGAGGCGGCTCGGGAGTACGGCCAGCCTTCAGTGGAATTTCAGCACAGTCTTCAGCAGGCGCTCAAAAGATACGTTTTGATGGATAACATAATAAAGACTGACTAAAATCATAGCTTTTAGCTTGGTCTTTAATTATAATGGTGCATCCACCCCACGTGGGGTGGGATAGAAAGGTTCAAGAAGCTCAGAGAATGAACTCAATTTATCAGGAGGTTCTTATGCACAACAACGTCAAACTCTGGTTGGCGGGCGTCGCGGTCGCGGCGCTTTTGGTCAGTGGAGCGTACTTTGTCGGTTCGTCGGCGGCACGGGCGCAGATGGGCCTGCAACCCACCACAGTTCAAACAGACCCGATGGTGCGAATTGCTGTGGCTCTGGAGCGCATCGCAGCGGCGATGGAGAAGTCTGTTGGCGGTCCCAGTGTGATGGGACAAGGGATGATGGGGCAGATGGGCCCCGGCATGATGGACAATATGTCGAAGATGATGGCACAGATGCAAGAGCGGATGCAGCAATGTCAAACGATGATGAGCCAGATGCGTGAGATGATGCAGGGAATGCCGGAGATGATGGGCAGTCCGATGACCGGACGTTCTCCCGCCGCACAACCTCCACCTGCTCAACCAACAGTACCTGCTCAGACGCCTGCCCTCACAGAGGCTGACTTGACACGCACTTCCCAAGCCGCGGGCATCACTGTCACCGTGACGTTTGTGAACCCGCTGCTCAAGCCCGAAGAAGTTAATGGGAGACTCGTCTTCAAGGTGGCACTAGACACACACACTGTAGATCTATTACAGTTCGATCTGACGAAGCTGGCGGTGCTGCGCACCAGTGATGGCACAGTCGTCAATACGGGCTTCACTTGGGAGCCAGAGAGCGAGTCGAGCCATCACCGATCTGGTTTGTTGAAGCTTGAGGCAACGACTGAGGGCAAGCCGCTAATCTCGAAAGAAACAAAGTACATAGAGCTCGAGCTGAAAGATATTGGCGTCTCCTCTCGACTCTTCCAATGGGAAGGGGAGTATCTCACTTCATTGAAAGGATAGAATGAGGTGAGCATGGCTGATAAGGTCAAAGCCCCCGTCTGCAGCACAAAGACAAGACCTATTATTTCTGCGCGCCGGCATGCAAGACCAAGTTCGAGAAGAAACCACAAAAGTACGTCAAAGATTAGCCAACAGAAGGAGGAGATATATGTCAGAGCACAAAGTCAAAGAGAAGCACAGGCGCTCGCGGGCGCAGCCGCTGCGAGCTTGGGCCTTTGCGGCGATCGTGGTTGCGGTGTTAGGCGTTACAGCATGGTTGCTCAAACCAACGGTGTGGTCAACGCGTCCCTCTGCGGTCGAAGCCAGAGCGGACGTTGTCAGTATTGAAGCGCACATGGGGGGATTCTCCATGCAGGAAGTCCGCGCCAAGGTGGGGCAACCCCTCACAGTGCGGCTTATCAGCCTGGATAATCAATTCCACACCGACGGTGGTGGAAAGCACCAGTTCGCTATTGACGAGTTGAACGTCAACATCATTGCTCCACCCGAAGGGACAAGCGAGGCAACCTTTACGCCGACCAAGCCCGGCGTTTACGAGTTCTACTGCGACATCTGCTGTGGTGGTCGAGCGAATCCGACCATGCGTGGTCAGTTGATCGTCGAGAGCTAACTTATGGAATCACAAGCACAAATGCCAACGCGCGCAGGGCGTGTCATTGTAGTCTCCGTAGCTCTTGTGTTCGTGCTGGCGGTGGCGATCTTTTTGGGCATCCGGCATCCCAATGCTATGACTGTGCCAATGAGTCCGCTGCTGCCAGCACTGACGCTAGGTACGGTGATCGTGGCTGGGGCTGTGGACGGCATCAACCCTTGCGCCTTCACGGTGCTCTTGCTCTTTATCACTGCTTTGCTCGCCAGCTTGCAACTCAAGAGCGAGCAGGAAATCGCGCAGAACGTTACAGTTACACGGGCTCGGCTGGTCGGGCTGGGTTCGATCTACATCGCCGCGATCTTCTTAACGTACTTGGCCCTCGGCGCAGGTCTATTAGTCACGGCAGATCTGTTCGTGAGGGCACATCTGCCGGCGCGGATCGGGGCTCTTGTGTCCATCGCGCTGGGACTATGGATGCTCAAGGACTATTTTCTGCCTGGCATCGGTCTGCGCCTGCAGGCCCTGGCGTCCGTAGGCCGCTGGGCGCGCGAGGCTGCTCGCAAGACAACCGTACCCGCTCTGGCCTTGGGCGGCTTTCTGATTGGGCTGTGCACCGTGCCCTGCAGCGGCGCAGTTTATCTGGCGGTGCTGGCATTGCTCTCGGCCCAGCCCAGCGCGACAGCGCTCGGATATCTCGTGTTGTATAACGTCATGTTTATTCTTCCGTTAGTCGCAGTGCTGATCGCGGCCTCCGCCCGGCCGGCATTGAACAAACTAGCTCACTGGAATTTGCATCACAAAGAGTGGGTGCGCTTGGCTCTTGGCGGGGGCGTCGTCTTAATGGGGTTAGCCATCTTGGCTACCGTATGAAAGAGTTCTAAACTGACAGGAGGCCATTCGATATGGCAAAAGCAACGAGCGCAAAAATTACAGTTAGTGAAAGTGATCCCGCTAGGGAAAGAACCCCATGAGATCTCGTTAGAAGACGTTTACGCCCTAGTAACCATGCTGTAAACCAAAGGAGATAGAAATGGAAAAAGAGACAGAAACGGGAATTCAAGGGCACTGTCACGTCGAGCGATTAGAGAAAGAAGTGGACCCAGAGGCGTTGCGCTCTACTAAGGTCAGCTTGCTCTCGGTGACCGGCATGGGGTGTCCAAACTGTGCTTTGCACGTGCATAACGCCTTGCTCTCGCTGCCGGGCGTCTACAGGGTCGAGGTAGACTTGGAGCGCGGGCTGGCCGTTGTGTATTGGAACCCAATCTTGGTTCAACCGGAGATGTTGATCGAGTCGGTTTCACGAGCTTCAGCGGGTACGCGGCACGACTATCGAGCTTACCTAATAGATGCGTAAAGAGATAAGCTGGTGCGAGCAATTGACAGCAGGTGAAGGAGGTTTGGATGGATATCAAGCTGATCGCGATTGTCACTATAGCCGTGCTTATTGGGGCTTTCTTGTTTTTTGCTCCAGGCCAGGGGCCTGAGCTGGTCATCGCCCAAGGGGGAGCCAACCAGATCGCTGTTATGAATGCCGGCTCGGGAAGGCTGACGATGATGCCCGCGGGGCCGGTGGTGCACGGAGTAGGAGTCTTGCCCGATGGGAAGATCGCATATGCTGCTAGCTTCGGCAGCAATGAAGTCTTTGTAGTTGATCTCAAAACACGCAAGACGATTGCGAGAATTGACGTCGGTGGCAAGGCACATCATATCACCGTCTGCCCGCACGGCAAGCACGTCTTTGCCACGGTGGGCGAGACTAACTCCATTGCTGTCATTGACACCAGCACGAACTCCGTGATCGCGCAGATCCCTGTCGGAAAGGCGCCGAGCTACACGGTTTTGACCCCCGACGAGAAACTCTATGTCACCAATATGGGCTCCAATACAGTTTCGGTCGTGGATACGGCTCAGATGACTGTCATAGCGACTATCGAAGTGGGTCAGAGCCCTGATCACGCTGCTGTCACTCCCGACGGAAGGTTCGTCTATGTTACCAACAAAGACGCCCACAGCGTGAGCGCCATTGACGCAAACACCCAGCAAGTGATCGCGACTGTGCCGGTGGGCCAGGGGCCACACGGGGTTGCGGCCACTGAAAAATATGTGTACGTAGGCAATCGTGGAGAGACGACACTCTCAGTCATTGACATAGCGACGAACCAAATCGTGCAGACGGTGGAGCTGGGAACAAAGTCGGAGCACCTCACAGTTGCAGGGAAATATCTCTATATTGGCAGTCTGGAGGCCAAGAGCATTATCGTACTCGATACAGCGGCGAATCGCGTTGTGAAGAAGATCAAAGTCGGCTCAGAGGTCCATCAGATTGCCGTCGTCAGGGCACCCGCAGCTCACGACCATGCAACTGCCTCACTCTCAAAACCGACTCAAGCACTCACGGAAACTGAGTTGACGCGCACGAGCAAGGGCGCTGGCATCGATGTGATCGTCGTCTTTCTCAACCCGCTTCTAAAGCCAGAGGAGCGCCAGGAGTCTCTCCGCTTCAAAGTCACTCTGGACACGCACAGTGTTGATCTTATGGGGTACGATCTCACCGAACTGGTGACCCTGCGCACGGCGACGGGAGCCGGCGTGCAAGAGGGCTTCACATGGAAGTCGGAATCAGAGTCTTCACATCACCGCGGCGGTGTTTTGGAGCTAATCAACGAGCAAGACGGAAAACTGCTCTTTGATCAAAACACGGAGTACATTGAGCTGGAGTTCAGAGAGATCGGAATTCCCTCACGGATATTTCGCTGGGAGTTCAAGAGAGAGCTATCGGCTGTCTCACCTCAGGCGCTAGCAATCTTAGAACAAGTTCACCACGAGGTCATCCCTGCTGAGGGTACTTCCACAGCGTATGGGATTGCTTTCACCACTGCCGGTTATGAGACGCTCTTGCAGCATCAAACGCAGATGCGTGTTCCGCCTGGGAGAGAAGCCGATTTCGAAGCACTAGACTTGGCGTTGCCCTGTTGCGACTTCCGCCGTGCAAGCGCACTCGATGAGAACCAGAACTGTGCCTGTGGGCACCACTTGGCGCTCTATGGGCTGAGCAAGCATCTTTTGAGTCAGGATTACACACCAGCGCGGGCGCAGCAAGAGATCAGCCAGTGGCATCACTATCTGTACCCTCAAGAATCTCTGCGAGCAGAGATGGAGCGACGGGCGAAGCTGGACCCGGTGATCGAAGCGGCTTTGAAGGAGCTGAAAGCGAAAGGGCAATGTTAACTGCTCGAACTCAGAATTAGGAAAACATGAACGACTACGCTTATGGGTTGTGGCCCTTTGTGATCTTGAATGTGCTGCTCGTACTGGCGTTCGTGCTCAGTTTTTTGAAGCCGCGTCATCGGGCGGAATGGCGCTCGCTCGGGATCTTTACAGCTTTCCTCGTGGCGTTGTTCACTGAGATGTATGGCTTTCCCTTGACCATTTATCTGCTCACATCGTTACTGGGTCGCGCCTATCCTGCTCTGAATCCATTCAGTCACGGTAACGGCCATCTGCTGGTCGCGCTCGCAGGTGGAGCGGTGTGGATGCAGCTCTTGGTTATGACCCTGACTACCGTACTCTTCTGGGCTGGTATCTTGGTAATGTCGAAAGCCTGGAGAAAGATTCACGCTGCCCAAAGTGAGTTGGTGACTGACGGGATTTACGCCTGGGTGCGTCACCCTCAATACCTGGGGCTTTTCATGATCATCGTCGCCTTGCTTGTCCAATGGCCGACGCTCATCACTCTGTTCATGGCACCCGTGTTATTCTTAGCCTACAGGCGTCTGGCCAAGCAAGAGGAACGAGAGCTGCTCGAGCGTTTCGGGGAACTGTATGCAGAGTACCAAGCGAGGGTACCAGCCTTCTTGCCGCGCTTGGGAGGAAGGCAGGGGGCTGTGGCACCGATGCCAAGCTAGCACTTTGGGAGTTCGCTAGTGTTGTATCGATTTAAAAGACTTTGGTTGTAAACGAAACTGCCAAAGGAGGTTTTCGTTCACTATGTCTCGTAGCGTGACTGTAGTCGGTGCCGGACCGTCAGGGTTGACGGCGGCCATCACGCTGGCTCGCGCCGGCTGGCATGTTACGGTTCACGAGAGAGGCCCGAAGGTAGGCACACGCTTCCACGGAGACTTTCAGGGGCTCGAAAACTGGTCTCGTGACGAAGATGTGCTAGATTCGCTCCAGCGTATGGGACTGGCGATAAACTTTCGCATCGGCCCGCGCCATAGCTGCGTTTTCTATGACGCCTACGGACGATCATACCAAGTGCGTACCTCTCGCCCGTTCTTCTATCTTGTGCGTCGCGGAGACGTCGAAGGGAGTTTGGATCGCGGCCTGTACGAGCAGGCTCAGCAAGCGGGAGTCGAGTTCCGTTTCAAATCGCTATTGACGAGTGTAGACGGGCCAGCGATTATCGCCACAGGACCGCGCTACGGCGACGCTATCGTCGTCGGGTATCTCTTCGAGACGGATCTGGAGGACACGGCCATCGGCATGGTCTCGCAGCACGTCGCGCCTCGTGGGTACAGCTATCTGCTCGTAGATCGGGGCCAGGCGACGCTGGCCAGCTGCCAGTTCACCAACTTGAACCATTGGAAGGCCCGTTTGGAGGCAACCGTTGAGACATTTCAGAAGATTTCCCCATTTGAGATGCGCAATGCCCGTTTCTTCTCAGGTTACGGAAATCTTTATGTGCGTCGTGGTCTCCAAGAAGGCCCGAAACTTTACGTAGGTGAGGCTGCGGGGCTGCAGGACGCGCTCTGGGGATTTGGGATGCGCTACGCCATCACTTCAGGGTATCTCGCTGCACACAGCTTGATCACTGGAGAGAGCTACGAGTCCCTGGTGCGTCGTGAGCTTTCCCCTTATCATAGAGCTGGCATGGCCAATCGAGCTTTGTGGGAACTGATGGGAGATCGGGGTTTTGCTCTCTTTGTCAAGCAAGCTGCCCACTATACGGATGCATTGGAATTTATTCGGAAGGGCACAGGTCCTCACTGGAGCAAAGACCTGCTGTATCCCCTGGCGCGGGGAGTGCTGCATCGGCGCAGTAAGTATCGCGATGAAGCGTGTCACGATGAGCAATGTCACTGTGTTTGGTGTTCTTGTCATCGCCAAATGCTGGCTTTCCAAAGCGAATCTGAACAACGGCAGATTGTCAAACCAACAACAATCTTACAGGAGGAACAACTATGAAAGACCTATGGCTTTGGCTTGTCGTCGGAGCTGCGGTCGTTGCGACGTTCTTTTTTGTCGGTGCGGGGCGCAGAGCCCCAGTCGCCGAACAAGTCCCCGGGCACGAGCAGCATCACGCCGCTGCAGCTCAGGAAGAGATGGTTCAAACCGAAGGCGGAAGCTATCGCAACATCGGCGCGGAACAGCTCTATCAGATGCTCCAGCAGAAAGATTTTCTGTTGGTCAACGTACATATTCCTTACGAAGGCGAACTGCCACAGACCGATGCATTCGTCCCGTACAACGAGATCGAGAAAAACCTGGACAAGCTCCCATCGGATAAGTCGGCCAAGATCG
>FWWM01009046.1_pt1 | contig 18682 bp, 17 predicted proteins | sample 2228351 | NCBI WGS metagenome assembly FWWM01 (sample SAMEA103939774, study PRJEB20133) | metagenome
GAACGCCGCCCGGGCGGTCCTCGCCGACCTCGGCCGCCGGGGCTGGGGCCGCCGGGGCTGGGGCCGCCGAGGCCGGGGCATCGCCTGGCGCGATCGCTGAGCGCCGTCGCGCTACGAGCTCCCGCCGCCGGCCGTGTCCTGAGCAGCGTTCGCCGCCAGCTCGAGGCTCCAGTTCCAGGTCTTGAGACGACGGAGGAGACGGCGGCCGGTCAGATCGAGGTGGATCGGGGTGACCGCGATCCGGCGGTTCACGACGGCGTGGAAGTCCGTCCCCGGCACGGCGAGGCCCGAGGGCGGCGGGCCGCCGATCCAGTAGTAGGGGATGCCCCGCGGATCCAGGCGCTGGACGAGCTCGTCCTGGTAGACCCGCCGCCCGAGCCGGGTGACCTCGATCCCCTCGCACTCCTCAGGCCGGACCGCCGGGACGTTGACGTTGATGAGCTCTCCCCGGGCCAGGCCGTGTTCGAGGATGTTCCGGGCGACGAGGCGGGCGGCCGCGGCGGCGAGGCCGAAGTCGGGATGCTCGTAGTACTCCTGGCTGATGGCGAAGGCCGGGCAGCCGTTGATGACCGCCTCCATCGCCGCGCTCACCGTCCCCGAGTAGGTGATGTCGTCGCCGAGGTTCGCCCCGTAGTTGATCCCGGAGGCGACGAGGTCGAAGCCGTGGTCGAAGAAGCCGAGGAAGGCGAGGCTGACGGCGTCCGTCGGCGAGCCGTCGACGGACCAGGCAAGGGTGCCGTCGGCGAGGCGACGCTCCCGGACCCGGAGGGGCCGCATGAGGGTCTTCGTGTGGCCGACGGCGCTCTGGTTCGTCTCGGGGGCGACGACGACGGTCCGCCCGATCGGGTCGAGGGCCTGCTTCAGGGCGAGGAGGCCCCGGGACTCGATCCCGTCGTCGTTCGTGACGAGGATCCAGGGCGGGCTCGACCAGTCGCCGACGGGACGAGCCCTGGGGCGGAGGGAGCGGCTCGCCCGCCGGAGGCCGGCCGCGGCAAGGGGCTCGCCCCGTTCCTTGTCGAGGTCCCGGCGCTCCGTCCGGGCCCGCTCCCGGGTCAGATCGGGGGTCGGCTCGGACGTCCCCTGGTCCGCCCCGCGCTCGGTCCGCCCCGCCTCGTCGTCGCGACTCATCGGCCACCTGCGCCGCGGTCGGCCGCCGGGGCCGGCGACGGGGCCTGCCCCGCTGCGTCCTCGACGTCGGCGTCGGCCACCGGGCTCGGCTCTCGCGGGACCCGGACGGGCTGGCCGGTCCGGGCCTCGACGAGGCGGGCTGCCCGGACGGCGACGGGCCCGTGCTCGGTCGAGCGCTGGAACCAGTGGAAGAAGAGGGCCGAGAGGACAGCGGCGATGGGGATCCCGAAGACGACGCCCGTCGCCCCGGCCACCTTCGCCCCGACGAGGACGGAGCCGAGGACGACGACGGGGTGGATGTTCACGGCATTGGCGAGGACCCGGGGCTGGAGGACGTTCATGACGACGAACCAGCCGATCCCCATGAGGGCGATCGTCGGGACGAGGGCCTCGGGTCGGAGGAGGAGGGCGACGAGGACCGGTGGTGCCCAGGAGACGAAGGGCCCGAAGAAGGGGATCGCCTGGAGGACGCCGGCAGCGACCGAGGTGACCGGGAGGTAGTCGAGACCGAGGACGAAGCTCGTCGCCGCAGCGATGCAACCGAAGGTGAAGCCGAGGAGGAGCTGGCCCCGGAGGAAGCCGGCGAAGGAGCGGGCGACGGCCGCCTGGAGGATCCGGGTGTCCTCGGCGTAGGCGGGCGGGACGACTCGGTAGACGAAGCGAACGATCCGCTCGCTGTCGATGGAGATGAAGACCGAGAGCATGACGAGGATCAGGAGGTTGCCGACGAGACCGGCGCTGGCGAGGGCGAACTGCTGGAGGGGCCCGACGATCTCGCCGGCGCCGCGTTGGATGTTCTCGAGGACGACATCGGCCTGGGCGATGAGGTCGACCTGGAAGCCGAGCTCGAGGAGGCGGCTCTGGATCGGCTGCAGGAGGTTCGCCACGGCCGCCGAGAGGGTCGGGGCGTCGCGGAGGAAGTTCGCGATCGAGGTCGTCAGGGTCGCCGCCAGGAAGAGGAGGCCGGCGAGGATCGCCCCGGCGATGGCAGCGTAGACGACGACGACGGCGAGGACCCTTGGCAGGCGCGGGAGGAGGCGAAGGATGGCGTTGACGAGGGGGGCGAGGACGAAGGAGAGGAGCCAGGCGAGGAAGAAGACGAGGAGGATGTCGCCGAAGAAGGCGACGAGGCGGGCGACCTCGTAGGTGAGGAAGATGGCGACGAGGGTCGTGCCGAGGACGAGGAGCGCCGACAGCCAGCGGCGCTGCTGTGGCGTCAGGAGCGTCTCGGTCATCGATCGCCTGCCTCGTACGAGGGGTCGTGCCGGACCTGACTCGGCCCGGTCTCCACCATCGTAGTCGACGGGCCGGGCTTCGGTCCGTTGCCGGACGCGACCGGCCTGATGGTATGGTATCAGCATGTTCACCGAGCGAACCCAGGTCCTCCTCTCTCGCGAGCAGCTCGATCGGTTGAAGCGGATCGCCGCCCGAGAGCGGCGCTCCCTCGGCTCGGTCGTCCGCGAGGCGGTCGACCGCTACCTCGAGGCTGCTCCGGACCGTCGATCCGAGGCAGCGGCGCGGATCACGGCGCTGGAGCTGCCGGTCGACGACTGGGAGACGATGAAGGCGGAGATCCTCCGCTCACAGCTCGGCAACGAATGACCAGCTTCGTTGACACGAAGCTGGTCTGTCCGCCTCGGCCCTGACTGCGGCTTCCCAACTCGGCACCTGATGACCATCTTCGTTGACACCGCCATCCTCATGTACGCCGCTGGCGCCGAGCACCCGCTCCGGGCGCCGTGCCGCGCCATCGTCCGAGCCATCGGGGCCGGGAGGATTGAGGCGGTGACGAGCACGGAGGTCGTCCAGGAGATCCTCCGCCGCTATGCGGCCATCGGTCGACGGGGCGACGGGATCGCCCTCGCCGAAGCGACCCTCGACCTCTTCGCCCCGGTCCTGCCGGTCACCCATGCCCTCATCCGCCGAGTACCGGTCCTCCTCGAGCGATACCCGGAACTCTCGGCCCGTGACGCGGTCCACGCAGCCACGTGCCTCCACGAGGGGATCGTCGAGATCGTCAGCCCGGATCGGGCCTTCGATCGGGTGGCCGGACTCCGTCGCCTCGATCCGACGGCGCTCGTCCTGCCCTCGTCCTAAGGCGGTCTCGAGCCAGCTCGTGGCCACCTGCTCGGGGAAGACCCCCGCTCCGGGTGGCCCCGCTCGCCCGCCCGAACTCCATCGCCCGGGCTCCGCTGGCCGCGTCGGTTCGGCCGCCGTCAGCCGGTCGCCATCGGCCGCCGCCCTCAGCCGACCAGCGGCTCCCGAAGGCCCATCTTCTCGCGGACCTCGGCCATCGTCGCCTCGGCGATCGGCCGGACCCGCTCCGCCCCCTCGGCGAGGATCCGATCGACCTCTTCCGGGCGGGCCGTGAGCTCGAGATACCGCGCTCGGGCCGGGGCGTAGTGGGCGATGATCCGCTCCGCCAGGAGCCGCTTCGTGTCGACGCAGCCGGTCCGGGCCGTCCGCTCCCCCTCCCAGATCGTCTCGTAATCGTCGCCGAAGAAGCGGTGGAGCTGGCAGACGTTGCAGACCTCCGGCCGGCCGGGATCGGTTCGGAGGATCCGCTGGGTGTCGGTGACCATCGACATGACCTGCCGTCGGATGACCTCGGGTTCAGCGAGGATGTCGATGGTGTTCCCGATCGACTTGCTCATCTTCTTTGCGCCGTCGGTGCCGAGGACGACCGGCGCCTCGGTGTAGACCGGCTGGGGCTCGGGAAAGGTCTCCCCATAGCGGGCGTGGAAGGCGCGGACGATTTCGCGCGACAGCTCGAGGTGGGCGGCCTGGTCCTTGCCGACCGGGACGAGGGAGGCCTTGTAGAGGACGATGTCCGCGGCCTGGAGGACGGGGTAGGTGAGGAGGCCGTGGTTGACGTCCTCCGGCTGGTTCTGGCGCTTCTCCTTGTAGGTCGGGGTCCGCTGGAGCCAGCTGACCGGGGTGACGGTGGCGAGGAGCCAGGCCAGTTCGGTTACCTCGGGGCGGTGGGACTGGACGAAGAGGGTGCACTTCGTCGGGTCGAGCCCGAGGGCGAGGAGGGCGCAGGCCATTTCCCGGGTCTGGCGGCGGAGCCGCTCGGCGTCGTGGACGCTCGTCAGGGCGTGGTAGTCGACGATGCAGTAGATCGCCTCGTACTCCTCCTGGAGCCGGACGTAGTTCCGGATCGCCCCGAGGTCGTTGCCGAGGTGGGGGACACCCGAGGGCTGGATGCCGCTGAAGATGCGAGGCCGGGCGGGGGGACGGCTCGGTGTGGAAGCGGGGGTCGTCATGGGTCGCGAGTGTAACGATTGGGAGGCAGGCGCCGAGGGCTCATCCGGGCGAGGTGGGTCGCCCGGACGGCGATGGGGCGACGCTCGGTCGAGCCGACCCTGGCGGCTCGCCCTCTGGGACCCCGGGAGCTGCCCCCTTCGGCTCGACCGGGATGCGATTCGCTCCAGTACCATTCGAGCCGAGATGGCGACCCGCGACCTCACCCATCCCGCACCGCCTGCCGTCGCGCCGGTCTCCCCGGAGGTCCTCGAGGGCGCGGCGAGGGGTGCGCCTCCTCGGCCCGTTTCGACCCCTGAGCCGCTCGACTGGAGTGCCGCGGCTCCCGCTGCCGGCGCCCGTCGGGAGGGTCTGTCGCGCCGGCCCCTGCGGGTCGCCGTCCTCGGCGCCGGGACCGTCGGCCGGCCCGTCGTCGACGCCCTCCTCGGCCACTCGCCGCGCCTCGCCGACCACGACGGCGCTCCCCTCGAGCTCGTCGGGATCGCCGTCCGTGACCTCGACCGGGCCCGCGCCGCCGGCCTGCCCGAGGCCCTCCTCACCGACGCCCCCGCCCACCTCGTCGCCGACCCCGGCACTGACCTCATCGTCGAGCTCATGGGTGGCGACGAGCCGGCCCGGACCCTCGTCGCCGCTGCCCTCGGGGCGGGCAAGGCTGTCGTCACCGCGAACAAGCACGTCATCGCCCACCACGGCCCCGAGCTCGAGCGTCTGTCTCGGGAATCGGGGGCACCCCTCCGCTTCGAAGCCGCCGTTGGCGGTGGGATCCCGATCCTCGGACCCCTTGCCGCCGACCTCGCCGCGAATGAGATCCGCTCGATCCGGGGGATCGTGAACGGGACGACAAACTTCATCCTCAGCGAGCTCGGCGCCGGCGACCGCGACTACCCGACCGTCCTCGCCGAGGCCCAGGCGGCCGGCTACGCCGAGGCGGACCCGACCGGCGACGTCGACGGCTTCGACGCTCGGAACAAGCTCGTCATCCTCGCCCGCCTCGCCTTCGGCCTCTGGCTCGCCCCGGGGGCCGTGCCGCGGCGGGGGATCGCCGGCCTCGATCCGACCGAGCTCCGCCGGGCTCGGGCCGAGGGCTTCGCCATCCGGCTCATCGCCTGGGCGAAGCGGACCGCCGACGGGATCGTCGCTGCCGTCGAGCCCTGCGCCGTCCCCCTCGACTCGCCCCTCGGCCGGACCGACGGCGTCCTGAACCGGATCGAGATCGAGGGGGATCCGGTCGGGCGGGTCGCCTTCGAGGGGCCCGGGGCCGGAGGGAGCGCGACGAGCAGCGCCGTCCTCGGCGATTGCCTCGCCATCGCTCGGGGGTCGGGGAGCACCTGGGCCGGCCTGCCACCGGCCGCCTCGACGGACGAGGTGGCGGCGGCGCCGGCGGGGCGGGCCGTCCTCGCCGGCCGCTACCCGATCCTCGAGCCGTGAGGCCGTGCCACCTCGCCGGGACGTGCCGACTCGAGAGGCGGCGGGATGGCCCCGGCCGTCCGTGGGTCGACGCGCGGACCACCTCAGCGCCATGATCGCGACCACCCGCACCCACGGCAGGCGACCGAGCCTCGTCGACCACTACCGAGCCTTCCTCCCTGTCGACGAGGCGACCCCCGTCATCTCCCTCGGTGAGGGCTTCACCCCCCTCGTCCACGCCCGACGCCTCGGGGCGAAGCTCGGGCTGGCGAACCTCTATCTCAAGCTCGAGGGCCTGAACCCGACCGGCTCCTTCAAGGACCGGGGCATGGTCGTCGCCGTCGCCAAGGCCCTCGAGGCCGGCGCCGAAGCGATCGTCTGCGCCTCGACGGGAAACACCTCGGCCTCGGCAGCGGCCTACGGTGCAGCCGCCGGACTCCGGGTCGTCGTCGTCCTGCCGAAGGGGCAGATCGCCCTCGGCAAGCTCCTCCAGGCCCTCGTCGCTGGGGCTGAAGTCGTCGCCGTCGACGGGAACTTCGACGCCGCCCTCCGGATCGTCCGGCAGCTCGCCGAGAGCGAGGCCGGGCGGATCTGCCTCGTGAACTCGATCAACCCGCACCGTCTCGAGGGACAGAAGACCGGCGCCTTCGAGGTCTGCGATGACCTCGGGCGAGCGCCGGACGTCCTTGCCATCCCCGTCGGGAACGCCGGGAACATCAGCGCCTACTGGGCGGGCTTCCGTGCCTATGCGGCCGCCGGCCGGGTGGCGACCTTGCCCCAGATGTGGGGCTTCCAGGCGGCCGGGGCGGCACCGATCGTCCGCGGGGCGCCCGTCGAGCACCCGGAGACGATCGCCACCGCGATCCGGATCGGGAACCCGGCTTCCTGGGCGAAGGCCGTCGCCGCCCGCGACGAGTCGGGTGGGCGGATCGAGGCGGTGACCGACGAGGAGATCCTCGCCGCCTACCGCGACCTCGCCCGGCTCGAGGGGATCTTCTGCGAGCCCTCTTCGGCGGCGAGCGTTGCCGGGGTGGCGAAGGTGGCAGCCGCCGGAGCGTTGGCGGCGGAGGCGGTCGTCGTCTGCGTCCTGACCGGCAACGGGCTGAAGGATCCGGTCACCGCCGAGCGGATCGTCGGCCCCGTCGTCGAGGTTCCCGCCAGCCTCGAGGCCGTTCGGGGGGCTCTCGGGTGGTAGGCGGGCTGGCGGAGGGAGCTCCGGGCTTCTGTTCGGGCCGGGCGGCGTCGGTGGTCGTCGTCGGGGACTCGTCGGTTGCCGTGCCCCCTCCCCCGGCGACCCCAGCCTGAGCCCCGAGGAGGTTCCCATGCACTGGATCGCCGAACTCGACGGTCGGCGAATCACGGTCGAAGCCCCCGCGAGCACCGCGAACCTCGGCGCCGGCTACGACTGTCTCGCCCTCGCCCTCGCCATCCCCCTTCGGGTCGAGATCGAGGTCCTCGGCTGGAGCAAGGGCGAGGTCGAGCTGAGCGTCAGCGGGGAAGGGGAGGGCGAGCTCCCGGCCAACCGCCAGAACCGGATCGTCCGTGGCCTCGTCGCGGCTCTCGAAGCCGCCCGCGGACCCTTGCCCGACCGAGTGGGCTGGCGGATCACCGTCCGGAGCGAGATCCCCCTCGCTCGCGGACTCGGCTCGTCCGCCGCGGCAACCGTCGCCGGGCTCGTCGCCGGCAACGTCCTGAGTGGCGAGGGCCTGACGAGCGGTGATCTCCTCCGCCTCGCGAGCGAGATCGAGGGCCATCCGGACAACGCCGCCGCGGCCCTCCTCGGCGGGTTCGTCGTCGTCGGGCCGGCCCCCGATGGTGACCGCCTCGAGGCGATCCGCTTCGACGCGCCGCGCGACCTCCGGGCGATCCTCTTCATCCCCGAGAAGCGGCTGCCGACCGAGGAGATGCGGCGGATCCTGCCGGCCTCGGTCCCCCTCGCCGACGCGGCCGCGAACCTGGGGCGCGTCGCCCTCGGGGTTGCCGGGCTGGCCGTCGGGCGGACCGACCTCCTCCGTGTCCTGACCGAGGACCGCCTCCATGAGCCGTACCGGGCCGCTGCCTTCCCCGAGCTGCCCCGTCTCACCGCCGCCGCCCGGGCCGCTGGCGCCCTCGGGGCCTGTCTCTCGGGCGCGGGCTCGACCGTCGTCGCCTTCGCCGACAGCGTCGCGGCGATCACTCGGGTCGAGGCTGCCCTCGCCGCGGCCGCCGCCGACCTCGACCTCGCCGGCCGGATCGCGGTCGTCGCGCCGCGGAACGCCGGGGCGACGCTGATCGGTCAGGCCTGAAGGGCTCAGCATCGGCGTCTTGCACGAGGCCACGAACGCCACGCCTCGCCTCGGCCTCCGACCAAACCTGGCGCAGTTCGCGCTCCTCGTCGTCGTCAATGGCTTCGTTGGGGCGATGGTCGGGCTCGAGCGGTCGATCTTGCCCCTCATCGGCGAGGCGGAGTTCGGGCTCGCGGCGCGAACGGCTGTCCTCTCATTCATCGTGGTCTTCGGCCTCGTCAAGGCCGCCTCGAACTACTTCGCCGGGCGGCTGTCGGACCTCCTCGGCCGGAAGCCGATCCTCGTCGTCGGCTGGCTCGTCGCGCTGCCCGTGCCCTTCCTCCTCATGTGGGCACCGACGTGGGGATGGATCCTCGTTGCGAACGCGCTCCTCGGCGTCAGCCAGGGCCTCACCTGGTCGGCGACGGTCATCATGAAGATTGACCTGGTTGGCCCCTGGCGCCGCGGCTTGGCGATGGGCTTGAACGAGTTCGCTGGCTATGGAGCGGTCGGTCTTGCCGCCCTCGCCACGGGCTACGTCGCGGCAGCGTACGGCCTGCGGCCCGAGCCCTTCTACCTCGGTGTCGGCTTCGTCGCCGCCGGTCTCGTCCTCTCCTTCGTCCTCGTCCGTGAAACCCGGGGCCATGCCGCTCACGAGGCGGCAGATCCCTCGTGGACGTCCATCGCGGTGGGCCTCGGGCAGCGGGAAGTCCTTGTCCGGACGTCGTTCTCCGACCGAAGCCTCTCTGCGGTGAGCCAAGCTGGCCTGGTGAACAACCTGAACGACGGGATGGCCTGGGGTCTCTTCCCCCTCGTCTATGCCGGGGCAGGCTTGTCGCTCGACCAGATCGGCGTCCTCGCCGCTCTCTACCCCACCGTCTGGGGGCTCGGGCAGCTCGTGACCGGAGCGTTGTCGGATCGCTTCGGTCGGAAGCCGTTCATCTTCGGCGGCATGTGGGTTCAGGCGGTGGGGATCGCCATCGTCGCCGTGGCCGGTTCCTTCGTGGGCTTCGCGGCAGGGGCGCTCCTCCTCGGCGTCGGGACGGCGATGGTCTACCCGACGCTCCTCGCCGCCGTCGGAGACTTCAGCCATCCGACCTGGCGGGCCTCTGCGGTCGGCGTCTATCGGCTCTGGCGCGATCTCGGCTACGCGGTGGGAGCGGTCGTGTCTGGGCTGACAGCCGACCTGTTTGGTATCGAGGCCGCCATCGGGCTCGTGGCGGGACTCACCTTCCTCTCAGGCGCCGTGGTCGCGGCACGGATGGAGGGGAGCGGGGCGTTCGGTCGCGGTGCGTCCTCTGGCCGTTGAGCAGCTCCGGGCCGCGCCGGAGCTGGCGAGGCGGCGACCCGGTGACCGTCGCGAGGGGCTGGCGACGCCGCCGCCACCGGACAGGGGCCCCCTCATCGGCCGACCTGCCGTGGTCCCGTCGCCGACCGGTGGGTGCGACCAGTAGACTCGGCGGCCCTTGACCGAGGCGGGACCGGCCCGCGAGGCGTGCTGGCCCCTCGACTACCGCTTCGCCAGGACCCAGGCGAGGGAGGCGAGGAGGAAGAAGGCGATGAGGGCGAGGAGGGGTCCCGGGACGGTGAGCAAGAGCTGATTCCAGGCGCCTCGGAGGGCGCCGCCGATTGTCTCGAAGGTGTTCGCCCAGAGGCCGACGAGCCCGTCGCCGACGGCCCGGAGCAGTCCGTCCATGCTCCGAGTGTCCACCGTCTGTCAAGTCCCGTGGCGTCTCGGTTGGTCGGGGTCCCTTCCCCCGTGCGATCGACTCCCCTGCGCCGCGCTTCCCGGATCCCGAGCTCGCCCGCGGCGACTTCGCCCGCTCGGCCGGCTCGACCAGCACCGTACCTCCCGGACCCAGGGAAGCCCGGTCTCCACCTCGTTGCGGGCCCTCGGCTCGCCCTGCCCCGAGCCTCGGCCCGCTCGCTCTCAGGCCGCGGGCGCGGCGGTGTGGCGTCGAACGAAATCGAGAACCTCCTGCCAGGCCGCCTCCGACGTCTTCGCGTACGCGTCGGCCCGCCGGTCGAAGAAGCTGTGCGGGGCGCCCGGGTAGGTGATGACCCGGTGCTCGACCCCGGCCCGCTGGAGGGCCGCCTCGAAGGTCTCGACCGCCGAGGCCGGGATCCCCTCGTCCGCTCCGCCGAAGATCCCGAGGACCGGCGCCCGGATCCGGTCGGCGACGTCGGTCGGGGCCGGCGTGTCGTTTCGCGACGGGCCGACGGGCCAACCGTAGAAGCCGATGACGCCGGCGAGGCCGAGGTCGAGGGTGGCGGCGAGGAAGGAGAGTCGACCGCCGAAGCAGAAGCCGATCGTGAAGAGGGAGCGCACCGCGCCCCCCTCCTTGGAGCGGAGGAAGTCGGCGGCGGCGGCGACGTCGGCGCTGAGTCCGGCGAAGGTCGTCCGCGGGACGTGGGGCGCGTAATCGAAGCTCGGACCGCGGCGCCCGAGCCCCGCGGTCCGGCCGAAGTAGTCGATGGCAACGGCGTCGACGCCGTGCTCGGCGAAGCGGAGGGCGAAGTCCTCGTAGTAGGGATGGAGGCCGCGGACGTCGGGCAGGACGATCATCCCCGCCCCGGTCGGTTCCGCGGCCCGGGCGGCGAAGGCGGTGAAGCGGTTGCTGTCCCGAGCGTGGAGGGTGAGCTCGGTCGTCTCAAGGGCGCCGCCGGCGATGGGCGGGATTGGTGGTCGGGCGTCGTCGTCGAAGCACATGGCCAGCCTCCTCTTCGCAGCAGCAACACCAGTATGGTTCGAGGAGCCGAAAGGGTCCAGAGGAGCTTACGCGCGAGAGCCTCGCCTTCCCGCGCGATCGAGCGGCAGTGGTCGAGCTGTCGTGACCAAGGCAGAAGCGCGCTGCGGGACGAAAGCTGGCGTCCGGCACTCCACAGGTCGCAGGGGAACTCGGCTGCTCGCGGTTTGACAATGAACAGTTAGCCTCTCATACTTGCGCAACCGTTCAAAGTCGGCCGGGGATTGAACGGTTCCTCACTTCCGTTTCTTCTACCGGAGGCACGGCTTGGGTCACTTCGTCGAGCGCAGATGGGAGGGCGATCCGGCGGCATACGGCGGTCGCCGCACGCGGCGGTCGTTCACCTATCTCGCCTACGTCCCCGACCCGATCGCCGGGCTCGATCCGCTCGTGACGTTCGAGGCGGCCGAGATCGTCGCTGCCGCCGAGCAAGCTGTCCGCCAGCTCAACGCCGCCGCCTCCGTGGCGGGACTCGAGGCGATCGGGGCCCTGTTGCTGCGCTCCGAGGCAATCGCATCGTCGCGGATCGAAGGGTATGAGCTGTCACAGCGAAACCTGGCCCGGGCGCTGATCGATCCAAAGTCGGCGCGCGGGACCGCTCGGGTCGTGGCCGCCAACGTCGTCGCCATGGAGGAGGCGATCGCCCTCGGGGGGGTGCGACGAGCATTGACCGCGGACGACGTGCGGGCCATCCACCGGACGCTCATGGCCAACGAACCGGCTCGGATCGCGCCGGGCGAGTTCCGCCGTGAGCAGAACTGGATCGGAGGTCGCCTGGATTCGCCCATGGACGCGCGTTACATCCCGCCGCCGGAGACCGAGGTCCCGGGTCTGGTCGACGATCTCGTCGCGTTCCTGAACCGGGACGACCTGCCAGCCGTCGCGCAAGCTGCCGTCGCGCACGCCCAGTTCGAGACGATCCACCCGTTCCTCGACGGCAACGGTCGCGTGGGCCGGTGTCTCATTCACGTCGTCTTCCGCCGGCGGGGCGTAGCGCCGCGTTTCGTGCCCCCGGTGTCCATCGTCCTCTCTGCGCGGCCCGAACGCTACGTCACCGGCCTCGTCGACTTCCGCGAGGGTCGGGTCGCTGAATGGTGCGCTTCCTTCGCCGGCGCCTGCGAGCGAGCGGCGCGCCTTTCGACTGAGTTGGCCGAGGCCGTGGCCCGGCTCCAGGCCGACTGGTTCGAACGCGCCGGGCGGCCCCGTCGTCATTCCGCAGCGGCTCGCATTATCAAGGCTCTGCCCGCGCAACCGATCGTCTCGGCGGCGACCGTTCGGGCGGCGATCGGGGCGTCGCACCAACGGGCCCTCGACGGCCTGAAGGTTCTCGCAGAGGTGGGCATCCTGCGGCAGATCACGGAGGGCGGCTACGACCGGCAGTACGCGGCAGACGAGCTCTTCGCCCTTCTCGAGGCCTATGAGGAGCGGGTCGCGGCCCCCGCTTGATGCCGGCAAGGCCCGGGTCGAACCCACCGTCGCGCTAGAATCCGCCCGATGTCTGCCCCCCTCGTCGTCCAGAAGTTCGGCGGCTCGTCCGTCGCGACCGCCGACCGGATCAAGCGCGTCGCCCGTCGGATCGCCGCCGAGCGCGCCAAGGGCTCCGACCTCGTCGTCGTCGTCTCCGCCATGGGCGACACGACCGACGAGCTCCTCGGCCTCGCCGCCGCCATCACCGACGACCCCGACCCGCGCGAGCTCGACATGCTCCTCGCCACCGGGGAGCACCAGAGCGCGACCCTCGTCTCGATGGCCCTCCACGCCCTCGGCGTCCCGGCCATCAGCCTGACCGGGGCCCAGGCCGGGATCACGACCGACGGCCGCTACGGGAAGGCACGGATCGCGAACGTCGACCCCCGCAGGATCCGGGCCGAGCTGGCGGCCGGGAAGGTCGTCATCGTCGCCGGCTTCCAGGGCGTGAGCGAGGCGCGGCTGACCGCGCCACCCGAGACGGGCGAAGCCGCCTCCGCCCAGACGCCCTCTGACGGCCGCGACGGCACACCCGCCGCCTCCACCCTCCCGCCCACCATCGTCGCCGAGATGACGACCCTCGGCCGGGGCGGCTCCGACACGACCGCCGTCGCCCTCGCCGCCCGCCTCCACGCCGACCGCTGCCAGATCTTCACCGACGTCCGTGGCATCTACACCGCCGACCCCCGGATCGTGCCCGAAGCCCGTCAGCTCCGGGTCATCGGCTACGAAGAGATGCTCGAGCTCGCCCACCAGGGAGCCCAGGTCATGCAGACGAGGGCCGTCGAGCTCGGCTGGGTGAACGGCGTCGTCATCGAGGTGCTCAGCAGCTTCGAGGACGCACCGGGCACGCTCATCAAGGAGGACCCATTCGTGGAACAGCGGAACAAGGTCCGCGGCCTCGCCCACGATCGCAACGTCGCCAAGGTCACCCTCGTCGAGGTCCCCGATCGACCGGGCGTCGCGGCGGCCGTCTTCGAGCCCCTCGCCGAGGCCGGGATCAGCGTCGACATGATCGTCCAGAACGTCGGCCACCACGGCACGACGGACCTCTCCTTCACCCTCTCGCGGGCCGACCTCGCCCGAGCGAAGCGGATCCTCGAGCCGGTCGTCCGCGAGCTCGGCTTCCGCGAGATGACGACGGACTCGTCGGTGGCGAAGGTCTCGATCGTCGGCGCCGGCATCCAGAACGCGCCGGGCTACGCGGCCCGGATGTTCCGGACCCTCGCCGACGCCGGGGTGAACATCGAGATGATCTCGACCTCGGAGATCCGGATCACCTGCATGATCGCCGAGGACATGGTCGAGCCAGCCGTTCGCGCCCTCCACGCCGCCTTCGAGCTCGAACGACCCGACGATATCGAGACGCCCACGGCCGACGCGGACCGAGCTGCGGTCGACGCAAGCCAACGCGTCGCCGGGTGACCGATCGAGGGGTCGAGCCGAGCCGCCGATCGGCGGCGGGCCCGTCGACCGGTCGAGTCGTCGGAGCAAGCCGGGCCGTGCGGGGACCGAGCATTCCGGCGACAGGACCGCCCCCGAACACGCCCACGCCCGAGGAGCCCCCGAACACGCCCACGCCCGAGCCCCCCTACACCCGCCTCGAGCACTTCCCCGTCGTCGGCTCGACGAACGACATCGTCCGCGACTGGCTCGCCGCCGGGACCCCCGAGATCTGTGTCGCCGTCGCCGAGGAACAGACCGCGGGCCGCGGCCGGGCCGGTCGATCCTGGCTGGCACCACCCGGTGCAGCCCTCCTCGTCTCCCTCGGCTTCCGACCGAGCTGGCTCCCCCCCGACCGCGTCTGGCGGATCCCCGCCATCGTCGCCCTCGCCATGGCCGAGGCAGCCGAAGAGATCGCTGGCCTCCCGGAGCGAGCCATCTGGCTGAAGTGGCCAAACGACCTCGTCGTCGTCACCGCGGGCCCGGATGCCCTCCTCATCGGGGACATCGACGCCGATGAGGCCCGGAGGCGGTTTACCGCGCCGCTCGAATACCGCAAGCTCGCTGGTGTGCTCGGAGAGACCGACGGCCTCGGCACGCCCGATCCGCGGCTCGTCGTCGGCATCGGGGTGAACGCCGACTGGCCGGCCTCGACCTTCCCGGCCGAGCTGCGCGGGACGATGACGAGCCTCCACGAGGCCTCGGGCGGCCGCCCGATCGACCGGCTCGCCCTCCTCGACGCCTTCCTCGACCACCTCGCCGCCCGGATCGAAGCGCTCCGAAGCGGCCGCTTCCCGGTGGACGACTGGATGGCTCGGCAGCTGACGACGGGCCAGCTCGTCAGCGTCCAGCTGGCCCGACCCGACGAGGAGCAGCCGCCGCCGACACCGACCTCGATTGAACGAGGAGCGGGGACGATCACCGCCCTCGCCGTCGGCCTCGACCCCCAGACGGGCGCCCTCCTCGTCACCGACCCCGAGCGACCGGAGGCACCCGAGCGGGCGATCCACGTCGGCGAGGTCCGCCAGGTCCGCCTCGCCCGGAAGCCGGCCGAGCTGGGCGGCAGCGGCCGAGTCGAGGACGACCGGGATGGGGCGCCGTCGAGGAACGCCGGCCGAAAACGATCGGCCGGATTCGGCGAGGGTTCCCCGGCGGGACCGGTGTAACGCCATGGCTCGTCCGGTGTTTCGGAAGGTGAAGGGCCGGCTGCCGACCCCGCCGTCGCCCGCGCCCGACGCCGGCGCGGTCGCCCCAGCGGGACCCGGACCCGGATCCATCGAGGCCCGACCCGGCGCCCCCGTCGCCTCGCGCGGCGGGCCCCGGGTCACCCACCTCGACCGGGACCGCCCCCTCGTCGAGGCAGCCCGCCGCGATCCACGCGCCTTCGAGGCGCTCTATCGGAAGTACGTCGCCCAGGTGTACAGCTTCGCCTACTACGAGCTCGGCGGCCACCACGCCGCCGAGGACGCCACGGAGCGGACCTTCGTCCTTGCCCTGCGGGCGCTGCCCCGCTTCGAGGAGCGGGCACGGCCGGCCGACGGCGAGGGAGCCTCGACCTTCCGGGTCTGGCTCTTCCGGATCGCCCGGAACGCGATCGCGAACGAGCGGCGGACGCGGCGGAGGCGGCCGACCGTCGACCTCTCGGCGGCCGCCGAGCTCCCTGACCCGGTGCCGAGCCACGACCCAGTCACGACTGCCCTCCGGCGGGCCGAGGCGGCGGCCGTCTGGGACGCCGTCGCCTCCCTTCCCCCAGACCGGCGGCGGGCCCTCGTCCTCCGCTTCGTCGAGGAGATGTCGATCGCCGAGATCGCCGGCATCCTCGGTCGCTCCGAAGGCGCCGTCCGCGTCCTCCTCCACCGGGCCGTTCGGGCCGTCGGCGACCACCTCGCCGCGCGGGAAGGGGCGGCCGACGGCGGCCAGGGCTCGGTCGCGGGAGGCTCGACCGACCGACCAGACGAGGAGGGGAGGGGTCGACCGTGAGCGGCCCCGGATCGTCGACGCGGGGGGCGACGCGCTCCCACGGCCGGTCAGCCGAGGAGGACGAGGTGATCGCCGCCCTCGAGCTCGACCGCTCCATCGAGCGCCTCCTCGCCGACCGCGACCGGGCGCTGGCGGCCTCGCGCCTCGGCGCCGAAGCGGCACACCGCGGCCAGCCGAGGACCGAGGACGCGACGATCCTCGCCACCGTCGATCGCCTCGCCCGGAGCCTCGTCCGGGTCCACCCCTCCTTCCGCTTCGAGGAGCGGCTTTCGCAGCGCCTCGCTGCCCTTGCCGAGGCCGGGCTCGCCGACAGCCTCGAGGCGCGGAGGCCGACGCCCGCCCGCGGGACGGCGCCGGCTGCGAGCTCGCCTCCCGATACGAGCCCGGCTGCCGCGACGCCGCCTACGACCACCGAACCTCCACCCTCGCTGGCCACCAACCCCCCACCCTCGACCGACTCCCTCGAGCCCTCGACGACCCGCCGCGGTCGACGCCCCGTCCCCGTCGTCCCCGCCCCCCTCCGCCACCCCCTCGTCATCGGCGGAGCCCTCACCTCCGCCGCCATCTCCATCGCCGGGGCCGCCTTCCTCGCCTGGCGACGGACTCGCCCGCGACCCCACCCCATGAGCCGGGCCGTCCGACTCGCCCATGGCGCCTTCGGGACGACGAGCGCCCTCGTCGAGCGCGGGCCACGGACCGACCGACGCCGCCGCGGTCGAGGAGTCGCCCTCGCCGCGAACCTCGCCCTCCGGGCCCTCGAACGAGGCACCGTCTCTACTCCCGCCTCGACTGCCGCAGAACGCCCCGAACCGAGGCTCGGCTGACGATGCCGATCAAGTTCCCCTCCTTCCGTCCCCGCCGCGACGCCTACCCGGCCGACCTCTGGACGAAGTGTCCGTCGTGCTCGGAGATGCTCTTCAACCGGCAGCTCCAGAAGTCCCTTCGCGTCTGCCCGAACTGCGGCCATCACTTCCGGATGTCGGCCGCCGAACGCCTCGCCCTCCTCCTCGACCCGGGCTCCTTCGAGGAGCGCGACGCGAACCTCCAGTCCCTCGATCCCCTCGGCTTCGTCGACCAGAAGCCCTATCCCGATCGCCTCACGGCGGCCCAGCTGGCGACCGGCCTCCGTGACGCTGCCGTGTGGGGCTTCGGGCGGATCGAGGGCGAGCGGATCGCGGTCTGCGTCATGGACTTCGGCTTCATGGGCGGGTCGATGGGCTCGGTCGTCGGCGAGAAGGTCGCTCGGGCCGCCGAGGCCGCCCTCGCCGAGCGGTTGCCCCTCGTCGTCGTCTCCGCTTCCGGCGGGGCGCGGATGCAGGAGGGGACCCTCGCCCTCATGCAGCTGGCGAAGACCCTCGCCGCCATCGAGCGCCTCCGGGCGGCCCGGATCCCGTACATCTCGGTCCTCACCGACCCGACGACGGGCGGCGTCTACGCCTCCTTTGCCGCCGTCGGCGACGTCAACCTGGCCGAACCGAACGCCCTCATCGGCTTCGCCGGGGCCCGGGTCTCGGCGGGGACGATCGCGGCCGAGCTCCCACCCGGCTTCCAGCGGGCCGAGTTCCTCTTCCGGCACGGTTTTGTCGATCGAGTCGTGCCGCGGGCCGCCCTCCGCAAGGAGCTCGCCCTCCTCCTCCGCTACTTGCGACCGCCCGCGCTCGTGACAGAGGCGACCGAGGAGGAGGGAGCCGCCGCCCTCGGCCTCCCCGCCTTCCGACCCCTCTCGTTCATCTCCGAGCTCGCCGATCGGGTCCTTGCCGACGGGCGGAGCGACGAGGAGGAGGGGACGGAGCCGACCCCCGCCGGAGCGACGGCACGCCCCGCCGGAGCGACGACGCCCGCCTCGGCGACCTCCACCGTTCCCGCCACCGACCCGCCCCCGGTCGCGCCGAGCCGACCCGCCGAGACGACTGCCCCGGCGAAGGCGACCGAACCCGCCAACTCGAACGGCCCCGCCCTCCCTCCCGACCAGGCCGCCGTCTGGGAGCGAGTCCAGCTCGCCCGCCACCTCCGCCGCCCCCGGACCCTCGAGCTCGTCGACCAGCTCGCCGACGAGTGGCTCGAGCTCCACGGCGACCGCCTCTTCGGCGACGACGAGGCGGTCGTCGCCGGCCTCGCCCGGATCGACGGGCGCCGGGTCGTCGTCGTCGGCCACCAGAAGGGCGCCGACACCGAGGAGAACATCCGCCGCAACTTCGGGATGCCCCATCCCGAGGGCTACCGGAAGGCGATCCGCTGCTTCGAACTCGCCGAGCGGTTCGGCCTCCCCGTCCTGACGATCGTCGACACCCCCGGTGCCTACCCCGGCCCCGCCGCCGAGGAGCGGGGCGTCGCCGAAGCCATCGCCCGCGCCATCGCCGCCATGACCCGCCTTCGGACTCCGATCGTTACCGTCATCGCCGGGGAGGGCGGCTCCGGTGGCGCCCTCGCCATCGCCGCCGGCGACGTCGTCCTCGCCCTCGAGAACGCCGTCTACTCGGTCATCAGCCCCGAAGGCTGCGCCTCGATCCTCTGGCGGACCGCCGACCGTGCCCCCGAGGCGGCCGTGGCGATGCGGATGACGGCGGCCGAGCAGCTCGAGCTTGGGGTCGTCGACGCGGTCATCGAGGAGCCGCCCGGTGGCGCCCACCTCGACCATGCCGAAACGGCCCGCCGCCTCCGGCCGACCATCCTGGCTCACCTCGACGCCCTCGCTGCGCTGCCGGCCGAGGAGCTCGTGGAGCGCCGCTACCGGCGCTATCGAGGGATGGGCGCCTTCACCGAGGCGGCCGCCGAGCCCGTCGCCCCGGGCCGGCCGAGCCTCGCCGAACGGATCCGGGGGCTCATCGAGGCCGGCCGTCAGTCCCTCGCCGCGCCTGGCCGGGTCTTCACCGGTCGTCCGGGCGGGCGGCAGGATGACGAGACGAGCGGCTAGGGACGAGAGACGAGCGGATGACGACGAAGGAACCGGACCGGCCGGTTGCGGCCGACCGACCCGCCGCC
>FWWM01008588.1_pt1 | contig 18679 bp, 16 predicted proteins | sample 2228351 | NCBI WGS metagenome assembly FWWM01 (sample SAMEA103939774, study PRJEB20133) | metagenome
TAGCGGGAGTGCGGGTTGTGGTGGTAGAACTGGTGGCCGGGGGGGCTGAACGAGCCGCACAAGCGGCGCACCATTTTCGGCACGCTTTCGCAGGTGGCCCGGCCGACGTGGAAGAAGCGAATCCTGACCCGGGCAAAGCTGGTGGCATGTCGCCCTACGTTTACAGGACCAAGATGCTACAGGCCGCTATTTCCAGCCTACTGTGCGGAATCTTGGGCACCAACTGCGCAGCACTCCGCCATTCGGGACAGGGACTACGCGTCCTCGTCCATGGGGGGGCATTTTCCCTTTCGTCTTCATCCGCACTCTTCGGTCGCCAGGCGGAGTTTTCTCCGCTCCACAACGGATGGCACGGCTGCGTGCATTAGCCATCTAGAAAGCAGGCCCCGGCAACGGGCGTCACAATCTCCACCCGCTCCGGGAGATTGCGGGGTCTGTAATAATCCGCCTTGAGTCGTTCCACGAGCTCTTCTGCGGTCCGCTGCTCCGTGAGGGCAATGATACTTCCCCCCAGCCCTGCTCCAACACGGCCTGCGCCCAACACACCAAGTGTGGCAAGCGAAAGATCCACCAGTTCGTCCAGCTCCGGCGTACTTACCCCGTAACCGCCGGGCTGGCGCCACAGCCGACTACGTTCACGTCGGCGAGGATCTTCAGCCACGCAGTCGGCCATGAGGTGGTCCAGGCGCCCGTCGGGGTAGCGATTGTCCCATGGCACCCGCTGTCCATCCGACAGGATGGTCACCCGGTCACCGTCATGTGAGAGCGTGATCAGTTCTCCGAATCGCCGGATGTCTCCTCGCTCGAGGCACGGAACAGCCATTTCCGCGCGCAGGCATTCGGCGACGCCGTACAAGCAGACGGATCGGACGGGGTAGCCTTCGGGCGGCTCCTGGTGACTGCGGAAAATGCGATGGAGCTCCTCGCGATGTTCGGGGAGGAGCTGCCGCAACTGTGCGCGGGTGATGCGTTCTGGGAGGAAGCGGAGAACGTTGTAAATTTCGATATCTTCGACACCGAGGGTGGTTGGATTCAGGTCGCGCAGGTGGTCAAGCCGGTTCGCATAAGCGGGAAAATGGCGGCGGATGAGGAGCAAGCCAAAGACATAGGCGGCCACCCGGCTGTTGAAGACGTCTCGCGCATGGGTGCGCTTGCTTGCCTCGACAAGGCTGTTGGCCAGCACGACGCAGTAGCCGTCCGGGAAGGGGATGGAGCGCACGGTCATAGGAAAGGCCGTGATATGCGCAACGGCGCCGGCCTCACCGAACAGAATGGCTGCGTGATCGCCGGCCCCTCCGCGTGTCCCGACATACCACTCGGCCTGGCCGCACCAGTCTACCAGTTGTGCCCGATTGATCGGCATTCCCTGAATTCGCAGGCAAGCCAGGGCCGCCGCTACCACGATCGCCGAGGAACTGCTGAGCCCTGCCGCACGGGGGATGTTGCCGCCGACCATGACGTTCATTCCGTGAAACGTGGGGGAAAGCGCGTTCTGCGAAAGACGGTGAACATGCTGCAGATAGAGGACAGCCGCCCGTGCGTAGTTTGACCACGTGACGCGCGGATCATCCCTGCGCTTGGCGAACTCATCATGGCACCATGTGTCCCAATCGTGGATGAGGCGTTTCGGCAGGCAGGTACCAATAGAGAATTCTTCATCGGGGAAGGAGTCGCGTTCGATGTTGCGGAGAACCACGCCATCGTCCTCACGCGGTTCGGCGACCCAGAACAACTCCCGGATGGCGATCGGATTGACCGAGCCACCGCGATGATCAATATGCATGCCGAGCAGATTCACTCTTCCCGTTGAGCGGACCACCAGCACCCTCCGCTCGGTGTCCCAACGCTGTGCAAAGGCTTCGAGGGTTCTGCGACAGAGGCGAAGGGCTTCGGCCGCAGGACCGGCTGCCCCGTAAAGACGTCGGAACTGAGAGACTAACGGGCTACGCGGGTCGTCGAGTTGCGACAGCCATTCGCGCACCGGACGGCAGGCAGGAACCGCGGAGGCCATACATCCCTCGCTCACGACCGCCTTCCCGCATAGTGCGGAGGACGCAGTGTCTCCGCTTTCAAAACATCTTGCGATAGGGCGAACGCTCAATCACGCCGTGCTCCAGAGGTTTATTTTTCAAAACCTCATGGGGGCCATAGAACCCTTTGGGAATTCGGCACAGCGGGTAGGCGATGGTGTAGGGTTTGAGGAACGTGCCCGGGTCTGTGACGCAGTTGCATCCGACCTGGCTGAAATCTCCCATGCAGATCCCCATTTTCGGCTTGCCCAGATCATACGCTTTCCCATCGCACTGGATCACCAGTGGTTTGCGTTTGTCGGGTTCGACCAGACCGGCGAAAATCCCCAGATTCGCCGTCGTGGCTTGATTTCCAAAGTGGGTCATGTATCCGCAGAGCGAATCGCCGAGATAGGAGGGATGCGGGAAGTTGGCTTTGTCCATCAGTACGCAATTCTTGATTTCCCCCCGGATGGTCGCGTTGTTTCCAATGATCACGTCGCCCCGCACATACGCTCCTTGACGAATTTCCGTCTCCTTCCCGATGATGGTAGGCCCTTTGATCCCCGCACCGGGTTCTATCACGGTGCCTTCTCCGATAAGCACGCTCCCTTTTTCTACGTCCAGCACCGCGCCGATGACACGGGCTCCCCGGGCTACGTAAATCGCCGAGACCACGCCAGGCTTTGAACGGCCTATCACCACAGCCGGTTCGAACAAGGTCTCCTCTTCCAGAAAGAGTTCGAAGCCGCCGACCGTATGCGCCGGCCGCGGCGTCGTGCCGGCCATTCTCTTGGCGCGCGAACGGTTTTCCGCCACGGTGCGCGCCAGCCACCTTTCTGCGTACGCGCTAATACCCAGAATGGCGCCGTAGACCGACGCTGTTTCTTCAAACAGCGCTTGATGTTCAAAAGGATGGGAACGGAAATCGAAATACGTGTCCGCTCGAAGGTCCTGGGGAACGTCCTCTCGTTTCAGGCTCTTCAGAGGGATAGCGTGTTCACTCATGCGTTTCCTCCTACCCGTTAGGGCGTTCCTTCGCGCATCCGAGGGGCCCCTCACGGAGGGACCGTTCTATTGCCGACATGCGCGCAGTGCCGTCAGCACCTTTTCGTGCAGCGCCGGGTTGGTCGTGCACACCACGTCCCACACCGTCTCCTCGTCGGGGACAAAGGTAACCGGCCTGCCGTCAAAGTCCGTCACCACGCAACCGGCCTGTTGCGCAATAAAGATTCCGGAGAAGATGTCCACGAACGGTTGCCGCGGCGCGAAATAGCAGTCAATCTTCCCTTCCGCCACATCCACAAAACCATAAGGGCCGCCGTTGGGATTCAGAAACGTGAACGGCTCCAGCAGCTGACGGTATTTGTCAACCAGCGGGATAAGGAACTTCTTCGGTTTCATGGCGTAGGATTCCATGCTTGCCCCCTCGAGCCGGGTCACGTCCGGCCGGCCCATAGATTCGCGATACCGTTTGTTCAGACGCACTTTGTGTACCAATCGGTCGCCGTCTAGCCGGGCTAGGAACGCGCCTTGATCGTTGGCCCAGGCGATCGTGCCAGGGTAGCAGTCGGCCACGGCGCAGGAGGCGGGCGTACGATCGGCGCGATAGAAGGCGAGAGAGCTGTACCAATAAGCCGGGATACCGTGCTTGAAGAGAAAACTTCCGTCAAAGGGATCACAGACTACATAGAGCTTTTCGCCGGAAGCATGCGGGTTGAGTTCCACCGTGCCGGCTTCTTCGGAGAGGAAGAGAAACGGCGTGCCGCGTTCCTCCAAACGCCGGCGGTAGCCGTTTTCCGTTTCCTTGTCGGCCTTGATGATATCGGGATCCCAGTTTTTGTACTCGCCCAGTCGCCGTTCGACAACCTCCCACCCAACGTTCTGTTCATAAAGCGACCGAACAGTGTCGAGCGCTTCGGCAACGCAGGCCAAGGTGAACGCAGCCAGGTCTCCTTCCGCTTTCCATGCGGACACGCGTTTCACAAAGCGGTTGTGCTCCATAATATGCCTCCCGCGTGCTGGTCTCCACTCCGACGGAAGTCCGCCACGCTGTATTCTGCATAAGAAAGCACCTATACAACTAGCAGCACACATCGAAGAATGCAAGCGAATCCGCACCCTTGTCATCGTTCTCCACCATTTTTTTAGAGAGGGTATCGTTGACGGTTTCCGTCACACCATGCGAGGTGGACCCCGTATGCCCCGGGGGGATGCGGGACGCACCGGAATATCCCCGGGCGGAAAGAGGTCACGGATTTGCGGAAGCAGAAACGACATTCCCAGAAGGGGAAAGGGCATCATCTATTCCACGTATCCCAGAGAGGCGACGGATTGCGGCACCTTGATCCCCGGCTCTGCGGACCGGCAAAGAGGGTGGTCCTATGACGGGTGAACCCTCGATAGGCGAATTCCGTCGGCGCCGAATAAGTCGGACGCTACCCGCACAGAACAGTCTAGCCGCATGGGCGAATCACTTGTGCCCTCTTCCGCACAACATAAGCACAAGACCTCCCCCACAGACCCTAGGGAGACCTCAGCACACGGCGCAGAAACTCCCTCACACGCTGGAACCAAGGACGAGAAACAGCGGGCGAACCCCTGGGAGTATTCGAGTCTGACAAGCATGATTTTTGTCGCACGTAGCTCTGAAGCAAGCGGTGAATCAACAACTGCTCCTGGTATTCGCGACGCAGCTTGGGGTCTTTTTTCAGGATCTCATCCAGTCGCTGGGTGGAGTGGGCACTGGGGGTCCCGTCAATGTGTTCTGACACCAGGTATTCAAACTCTTCTTGTATGTTCATAGTTGTTTCTTTGCCTTCGTGTTCCCGTCCCGAAATGCCGATCACGCGAAGGTGGGAAACTTTTTTATGATTGGCTACCCTATTTAATGTCGCGAAAGTTTCAACTGTTACGGAAAAAATGCATTTTTCTATCAAGACCCGGTATTGACACAGCATTTCAGCGGAATGTCGGCATGGAAAGTGGCAACGGGTTGAGATGCCTATAACTATAGGGGTGCCAACATGTTATCGTGTCACCCTTGGCCATCAGTTCTGTCCCGATAGCCGGTTAACGACGTAGGAGCACGATCCGTTCGACAGAGAGCTTCCCCTTTCGGGTGTAGCGAAGCCCTACACGCAACGGAAGATTTTCTGGCACATCCAGATCCTGTCCACATGTTTCTCCGGCTACCAGACGAAACCGTGCACGTTCTGTCTGTCCGCACCAGATTACACATTCGCCAAGCAAGACACCGGCCGGGACGTCCGTTTCGTACTCCACCGTAAGGCGGTAGGGGCCTGGCTGGACCGGGAGGTTCAGACCGTAGAAAATGATATCCGCCGGGTCTCGATCCGGTTCCAGGACCACAGCCTTTCTTTCCCGATCAGTGTGACCGGCGTGGAAGAAGCTTGCCCCCGGCAGCTCTACCGACTCGCCCGGGCTGAGATTTTTCCATTCTCCGGCCACCAGCATGGCCATGTCCGCGTCCACGGTTCCTTTCCCGGCGCGGATCGCCAACCGTGCGCTCGGCGCCGCTGCTCCTGCAGGAATCGCCCATTCCACCCACGTCCACGTGTCCGAATCGAGCGACCATTCTGTCCGGCGCCTAAGGACTCCTTCGATTTCCTCCTCACCTAGAGCGGTCCCATGGCCACGCAGGCGCACCATCCAACGCTGGCGGGGAACGTCCACAATTTCGGTGGACCGATGGGTCACGGCAGCCCCTTCCCCCGGACGGAGACGCACGAATCCACGGCGGCTTGCATTCGGATCGGCCAGCACCGGTGTCGCCCCCGGCATTCGCCCATCCTCCAGCTCCCACTGCCGAGCAGGAAACCATATGGTCCATGGCCACGGCTCATCCGTCTTTTCGCGCGGGGAATCCAGAAGGCGAAAGGCCCAGACAGAGCCCGCCTGCCTCAGAAGAGACAGCCGCGGATGGCGGCACAAACGTACGAGGGTAAGGCCCACGGGATACGGACTGACCTTTTCCGGAAAAGCATCTTCGTGAAGCACAAGGTATGCAATGTTGCGGCGGAGCAGCTCGTCAGCTTGGGCATCGGTAAGAAGACCAAGGTTGAGACTCTGGAAACGAAGGAAGATGTCCTGAACATACCGCCGGGGCACGAACGGCCGGTACCCATTGACCATCCGCACACGGTGCAACGTCGCATAGTATTGGTTCAGCGAGGACCAGTGGCTGTCGCCGGGCCAAAGCACAAGGCCGATGGCACGCGGCACGCACCCGCGCGCGGCCGCGTCGGCGCTGATCGCGGCGTAGGCCTCCTGATGGGTATCGAGCAGGGCCACCTGCGTTCGTAGTTGGAGGCGACATTCGCCGAGCATCAACGCCACCAGTATGGCGCCGCTTACGATTCTCCACCGGTTTGTCCGCGTAAGCGGCCCGGGCGGAACAGCGGCCAGAAGAGCCGTCAGCGATACGAGCGGAGGCACAAGGCAGAAAATTTTGGCGCTTTGGCGCAGCAGGGAATACCCCGGGATCCAGCGCCGCGCGCACCGCATGGCTAGCCCGTGAAACGGCCCATGTGGTCCAAGCGCCAGGACGATGCAAAACGCTAATGCAGACAGCAGGAACGACAGGAGCATGGCACGGCGCCGTCCTTCGTGGCGCATTCGCGCCAGCGCGAATCCCCACCCGGTGACCAACCCGAGGGTAGCCGCCCATCCAAGGAAAATATGCCCATCGAGATGTCCATCGTATCCCGGGCAATACACGCCCAGAAGTCCCCGCCATGTCGGAGAAAAAAGCGCCACTTCCCGGAGGCTTCGACCGGATGCGGCAACCAGGGAATCCTGTTTTAGCCGGGCGTGAACCATCGAGCTCAGCACCAGCACCACGCCCAGCGCCAGCAAGGCGGGCCACAACGCCCTTCCGACGGCCAGCCAGGCACCCCGTTTTTTCCACTCGAACGAGGGGCGCGCCAGAAGGGAAAAGACGCAGGCAAACGGAAGCGAAAGAATGAGGAAAAAAAACACTTGGACCTCGGTCCAATAGGTCAGAAGGATACCCAGGCCAGCCAGCAGGCCACCCCACCAGCGCTCGTCGCGTACTGCCCGATCCACGCCCAGCCAGACCAGCGGCACATACGCCATACTGATGGCCGTAGGGCTTCCGCCGCAAAGAGAGATCCACCAAAAGGGAACGGCCAAGGAAGGCAGAGAAAATACACAGGCGGCTGCCGGAATACTCGTGAAGCGTCGCAACAGCAACACCATGAACCCATACGCCGCGATGATGTGCACCAGCAGCATGAAATTCCAGCCGAACGCCCGACCGCCGATCCATTCCCCGACGGCATACAGAAGGGGAGCGGGGAAAAAATAGGATCCGATCTCCCGGCGCTCCTCGTCGCACCCCGTGTTGAATTCGTAGAGATTCAGAAAAGGCGGCGTGTTGCCCCGCAGCATGTCAGCTCCGAGCCAGACGTGGTAATAGAATTGCAAGTGATCCCCGGGAATCATGCGGCGCCAGAGTGGAGATTCGACGCTGTGTGCCGAGGCTGGAATCCCTTCCCGGAAAAAGCACAGGAGGGGCCATGTGAACGTGAAAAACACAAGACTCGGAATCCCAACACCGAAAGCGATAGACTGAGCCAGCCGGAGCCATCTCCTAGGCAACCGCATGGAGCGGCATCCCTCCTAGCCCGACGTCGCGTGGACAAACCCTCGTGAGGGTGCGTGCCTCAGCGGCGTACGCGCGCGTTCCCCTCCCACACACTCCAGACCTCCTGCTCATCAGCGGGTTGGATATAGTCGGTGGCATACGTGGTGGCCAAGGCCCCACATGCCCATGCAAACGAGATCCATTTTTCCGGTTCCCATCCGCGAAGGATGGCATACAGAAGGCCTCCCACAAACGCGTCGCCGCCTCCAATGCGATCCAGAACTTCGATTTCGCGGGGGGACACCACATGCCATGTTTTTCCGGCCGCGAGAATCGCGCCCCAGAGATGCCGGTTGCTACTGATCACCTCTCGGAGCGTAGTCGCAAAGATCAACGTGCGTGGATACGCCTTCCGCATTCGTTGAATCATTGCCTTGAAGGCGTTGATCTGAGCTGTCAATCCTCTTCCACCGGGTTCCGGGCCTTTGATCCCGAGGCAGAGCTGGAAATCCTCTTCATTACCGACAAGGATGTCAGCGAGGGCGGCGAGTTCCGAAAACACTTCCCGCAACTCGGCTTCGCGCCCCTTCCAAAACGAGGCCCGATAGTTCAAATCAAACGACACGCAGGTGCCGTTCGCCTTGGCGTGCCGCGCCAGTTCCAAGCAAAACTGGCTTGTTTCGGGTGAAAGCGCGCCGATCAGACCGGAAAGATGAACGATCTGCACGCCCTCCCTGCAGAAGATGCGTTCCAGGTCGAAGTTCTTGGCCGAAAGCGTGCGGCCGACTTCCCCTGTCCGGTCGTTATGGACTCGCGGGCCTCGCAGTCCAAAACCCATATCGGCAATGTTGAATTGATGCCGGTATCCCCAGGGGCCGCCCTGTGCCACCTCTTTGGCCTCGACATCCATGTGTCGGCTGGCAAGGTTGTTGCGAATGAAACGCGCGATCGGGCTGCCTTTAACGAAGGCCGTGAGTACCTTGACCCGCATCCCCAGATACGCCGCCACGCTGGCCACATTCGTTTCGGCGCTCGTGGCCTGAAGGAAAAACGTATGGGAACAGTGAACCGGCTGACGATCCAGCGGAGTCAGTCGCACCCCCATGCTGGTAGGGACCAAAAGAGCGTAGGTGCTGTGGGGCCGAAGGTCGAGTTTCATCGGTACACTCCTGTCTGTAGCGCGTATCGGGGGATCACCTATGTCACTGTAGTAAGAGTTTTCTTGCGGTGCAATCGCTTCGTTTTACCCGAAAACGGGAGGCGGCCTGGTACGGGTTACAACATCAGGGAATCTTGCGTCGCCGCTGGCCCCTCCCGCAGACGGCGCGCGGCGAGTTCCAAAGCCGTTTCCCTCCACGAACGTCCGGTGCCCTTATCGCGCCGAAGCCGTTCGCATATTTCGCGAACGTTTTCGCTCACAATACGATACACGAGTTTCTCCATGTAGGCGCGGCCGATGCCATCCGCTTGCCGCACATGCTGGCGGAACGCCGCATCGGTATCCATCTTGAGTTCCACGGCGCAACAAATCACGCCGCCGGCGTTCACGATGAAATCGGTCATGCAAATGGTTCCGCGTTTTCTCCGCAGATAATCCTCAATATCCGAGGGAACCGGATTATTGGCTCCCTGGAGAATCACCCGGGCTTGGACGGCGTCTCGGTTGCGATCCGTCACGGCATTGGGACGAGCGGCCGGGATCAGGATATCGCAGGGAACCTCCAGTAACTTGTCCAGTTCCACGCCCGTCCAGCGATGTTGGACAGGGCCTGTGTATTCAGCGAGGCCGTTTTGTCTGCGCCGGGCGTGTTCGAGCTTCAGCGTATCGAGCCCCTCTGGATGGTACAGCGCGGCATTGATATCCGATGCTCCCACAATCACGGCACCCGCTTCCTGCAGCTTGCGGGCGATGGGGCTTCCCACATTTCCAAAGCCTTGCACGACCACCCGCGCTTTTTGGATGCGCACATCGCTCTCGTACTCCTGGAGGGTCTGGATGGCGGCGAACAAGCCGTGCGCCGTCAGCTCCCACTCGTCCAGCGGAAGGCCGCCATACTGGTGCGGGCGTCCGATGCCGCCCCGGCCATGATGGGGCTTTCCGTTGAGGTGCGTGAACACGTCGTATATGCGCTGCATGTCGTTTTCGTTGGTGCCCATGTCCGGACCGGGAATGTATTCCGGGAAAGGCCAAAGGGCCTCGGCAAAGGCCGTAATGAGGGCGGCCTTTTCCTCGGGGCGCTCCGCGTAGTAGCGGGGGTCGGCAAGCAACCCGCTCTTCCCTCCGCCGATGGGCAGCCGAGCCGCCGCATTCTTGAACGTCATGGCCGATGCCAGGCCGTAGACTTCCTGCGCCGTGATGTCCGGAGCCAGACGAACCCCACCCAGGGAAGGGCCGAGGGTGCGGTTGTCCACCACGACATACCCCCAGACCGATCCCGATTCCGGCTCACGAAGGCATAACACATACTCAGGGCCAAAGGGGGTTTGCGGCAGGTGAAGTTCCTTTTGCATTGCTCCGCCGCGGAGGACTTCAACGGCCAATCGCGCTGGCGGTCGGGAGGGAGCGCGCGCCAGACGAGGGGCCGCTTCGCCGGTTGCGCTTTGCACGCGGGCGGTCAGCTCCTGGATATGATCCCAGCCGCGGAGGAAGGCGCGCCGATTGAGCTCGGCCATCTTCGCCTCCCCCTTCCCCCGAAACACTTCCTCGATGGCCTGCGTCATTTCCTGGCGGGTGAAAAAACCCTTTTTCCCAAGATAGCACCCGAGCATGATCATGCTGGCCACACGAATGTCCCCGAGTTCCTGAGCCCACGCCGTGGCCGGTACCGCTACAACATTGCGGATGTTCCGCGGGAATTCCACGAGCGACAGGTTGATGAAGGCCGTCCCATCCTTTGCCAAGAAAGGCAGGAACCTATCTGCGCTCGGCTGATTCATCAGGATCAAGGAGTCCGCTTCCTCGACGATGGGCGAGGCAATTTCCTCGTCGGAAAGGATGATCCGGCAGTTGGACGTGCCGCCGCGAACTTCGGCGCCGTAGCTGGGAATAAAGGTAATGTGCAAAAATCGCCCGACGGAAAGAGTGGCGAACAGTTTCCCCATCAGCATCAAGCCCTGACCGCCCGCTCCGGAAAGAATCACCCGTTCCCTTTTCATGGCCCAAGGCCTCCACGGTCGCGGAACACTTTTAGAGGGAACACCGGGATCAGCCTCTGACCGATGTGATCCATTGCTTCCCGAGGTGTCATGTGCCAATGGGTGGGACAACTGGCCAGGATCTCCACAAACGTAAAACCGCTTCCGGCCATCTGGTATTGGAAAGCCTTGAGTAAAGCGCGATGCGTCTGGCGGATGGTCGCAGGCGTATGGACCGCGCACCGGACTACATAATGCGGCGCGTCCAAAACCGTCACCAACTCCGCGAGCCGCATCGGATATCCTGTGGTTTTCGGGTCGCGTCCCTCCGGAGTGGTCGTCGTCTTTTGACCGGTCAACGTCGTCGGGGCGAGTTGGCCGCCTGTCATGCCGTACACAGTGTTGTTGACAAAAATCGTCGTGTAGTTTTCGCCCCGGTTCGCCGCATGAAGAACCTCGGCCAGCCCAATCGACGCCAAATCCCCATCTCCCTGATAGGCGAATACGATGAGGTCAGGCCGTGCCCGCTTCATGCCGGTGGCGACGGCGGGAGCGCGGCCATGGGCGGCCTCGCTGAAGTCCAAGCGGAAATAGTTGTACGCCTCAACCGAACAGCCTACCGGCGCAATGCCCACCGTGCGTTCGCGAATGTCAAGTGTATCGATGACACGGGCGATCAAACTATGGATAATGCCATGCCCGCATCCGGGACAATAGGCGGTTGGCTGATCCGTGAGGGCTCTCGGCCGCCTGTAAAGTGGCCTCTCGTCCATGCTATTCATCCCCGCGCAATGGCCTGCGACGGCGTGCCCCGGCATTTGGCTGCCTGGCTACAACAAACTCGACAGATGCTTGCGAATCTCTTCTGTGGTGGGCACGCCGCCGCCCATCCGTCCGTAGAAATGAACCGGAACGTGGCCCTCAACCGCCAGGCGCACGTCTTCCACCATTTGCCCCGCGCTCATTTCGACCACAAGAATCCGCTGAAGCTGATCGAGATATCGGCGATACGCGTCTGTGGGAAAGGGCCACAGGGTCATCGGGCGAAGCAAGCCGACGGCAAGCCCTTCCTGCCGACACTGCTTAACCACTTCCCGGCAAAGCCGTGCACAGGTTCCGTAGCCTGTGAGCGCAATACGCGCATCTTCCATTTTCCATGTCTCAAAGCGCACTTCATTTTGGACGATACACCGATACTTCTCTTGCAGCACGCGGTTATTTTCCTCCAGAACGCCTTCAACCGAGTAGTAACTGCGCACAATGTTAGGCGGTCTTCCCCGTGCGCCCGTCAACGCCCAGGGTTTGTCCGGGAGAACGGGCGTGCGTGCCCAGAGTTCCAGCGGCTCCATCATTTGACCCAGTCGGCCGTCAGCCAGGATCATGACAGGATTGCGGTATCGGTCGGCCAGATCGAACCCCCACGCGGCAAAATCGTGCATTTCCTGCACGTAGGCCGGCGCCAAAACGATCAGATGATAGTCTCCATGCCCTCCGCCTTTCACGGCTTGAAAGTAATCGCTCTGCGAAGGGTCTATATTGCCTAGCCCCGGCCCTCCCCTCTGGATGTTGGCGATCAACATGGGGAGTTGGGCGCCTGCCAGATACGAAAGTCCCTCCTGCTTCAAACTGATGCCCGGCGACGAGGAGGACGTCATGGCCCGCTTGCCAACGGCGGCGGCGCCAAATACCATGTTGATGGCGGCAATTTCACTTTCGGCCTGAACAAATACACCTCCGCGACGGGGTAAATGGACGGCCATGTAGGCGGTCAGTTCATTCTGGGGTGTGATTGGATACCCGAAATAACAATCGCATCCTCCCCGGATGGCGCCCTCTGCCAATGCCTCATTGCCACTCATCAAAATCCGTTCACCCATGGCCTTCCTGCTCCCGCTCGAAAATCTCAATCGCCCCATCCGGGCAGACGATGGCGCAATGCGCGCACCCCACGCAGGAGTCTTCCTGTGTTGCTTCAACGAACGGAACGCCCCGGCGGTTGATGCGGTCGATCGTGAGACGGAGAACCGTGTGAGGGCAGAACGCCACACATAGCGCGCACCCCTTACACAATTCGGTATGGATCTGAAGCCGAAACCGTTTGGCGGATCGTGCCATGGCAACATTCGTTTCGGATCGTCGTTTGCCGCGCGACGGGCGCACGTTTTTTGCTTCAGACTATCGCGCCAGGCTAATCCACGCGTCAAGCGCAAAACCGGCACCTCCTCCCCCCCTTCATCCTCAGTATTCCACGCCGGGACGCTGCGCCATCCCGCGATGCCACGGATGCTTCACCTCCCGCACCTCACTGACGAGATCCGCTAAACGGCAGATCGCCCGTGGAGCGCTCCGCCCCGTCAGGATGACCTCAACGGCCGGCCGGCGTTTCCGCAGCATGGTGAGCACGTCCGACACCTTCACCACACCGTAATCCATGGCGACATTGATTTCGTCCAAAATCACCACATCGTAGCACCCGGAACGGAGGGCACGAGCGGCTCGGCGCAAACCTTCGCGGGCGGCTTGAATGTCCCGCGGATCGGGGTGTCTGCGGCGCACAAAGCATGTACGACCGGCCGGCACTACTGTCAGCCTGGGTATGTACCGGGTGGCGATGCGCTCGCCGGTAGGCAAGCGCTTCAGAAACTGAATCACAAGCACCCGTTGGCCATGCCCGATGGCTCGAAGTGCCTGACCCAGCGCCGCGGTTGTCTTTCCTTTTCCGTTGCCGGTATACACCTGGATCGTCCCCGGAGTGGTTTTCATCGCGACGGCATCCTAGTCTCTCGCTGCCGCGCCCACAAGGCGAATTCTGTGGGGTCTGAAATGTGGTCCGATCGGGTTGGTTCCGTTTGGTCCTTTGGTCAGGAAGCCGGGATCCGGTATCAGCCGATGTGTCTTCCTGTGGAGGCGTTTCGGGAGCGCGTCGGAGCGAGCCCGCTGAATGGGATGCTGGTGGAGACGGTCTGGTGTCCACCTCTCCCCAGCCTCCCTCGGGTTCAGCCGCTGAGGGAACGAGGCGCGTTGCTGTTGGCCCGCGGACGACATTGCCGAACCGCTGGTGCGGAGAAACCGGGTGGGCAACCCTCCGGTTCGGCAGCCGGTCATCCCCGAACTTCCGTACGCACATTTTGTTCGCCCCTGACACCTGTATGCCCCCGAGGGGGCAGGCGGGGATGCACGGGAGGCGTCGGACGAAAAGGGACGGCCGTGGGCAGAGCACAATGTCATGGTCTTGACGAATTTTCTGATCGCACTGGCGCGGGAGCTTTGGCATTCCCAGTTCCCCTACGAAGGACAGTGTTTCAGGCACGGCAGGGGCTTCTGTCTGCCGGAACGCCATCCGCGTCGGGTCCGCCGAATGGAATCAGCGATTTCTGGCTACCCTGAAAAGAGTTCGGCGGATGAAAGCCGGATGACCTGGCCGGAAGGGCGAGCCCGCTTCGGGGGTAAAGGAGGGAGGCTCGGGCCTTGGCATTCTGCGAAACCGGTCAAGCCACGTCCATTCCTGCGCGCGCAGGCCTGCTTTCCGCCGACTCCAGGCGGCGCAGAGCACATCCCGCAGCACCAATGATGCCGGCGGACTCGCCGAGTTCGGCGGGCATGACCTTGAGGCGTTTCCCGGGAAGGTCAAAGGCGTATTCCAGCAGAGCCTCGCGCATGGGACCAAACAGCATTTCCCCGGCGTGGATCATGCCGCCGGACACGCAGCACAATTCCGGATTCAGCACGTTAGCCAGGCTGCCGAGAACCGTGCCGACGTACCGACCGGTGTCCTCGATCGCGCGGCAGGCTACGGCATCCCCCCGCAGAGCGGCTCGATGAATATCCGCTGTGGTGAGGCGGTCTTCAGGACCTGGCGCTTGTGTTTCACCACGCCGGACGGCCTCCAGGAAGCGTCGCACCGTGGCGGGAGCGGAGGCATAGGCTTCCAGACATCCCTTGCGGCCGCACGAGCAGGTTCTGCCGCCGGCCACCACGACCATGTGTCCGATATGCCCGCCCGTATCGTCTATCCCGCGCACCAGCTCGCCGTTGACGATCACCCCGCCTCCCACTCCTGTCCCCAGGGTGATGAGGATCATGTTGTTGACGCCGCGACCTGCTCCCACCCAGTGTTCACCCCAGCAGGCCGCGTTGGCATCGCCTTCCAGAAAGGCCGGTATGCCGAGCGCATCGCCCACCCACAGCGCCAACGGCGCACCGTCCCAGCCGTGAAGATTCGGCGTTTTGACGATACAGCCGGTGCGCGTGTTCAAAGGTCCAGGAGACCCGATCCCAGCGGCCAGCAGGCAGCTGGTGTTCAGCCCGCAGCGCTCCAGAAGCTGGCGCGCGAGGGAAACCATTGTAGCCACCGCCTTCTGAGGGCCACCGGGTACGTCGGTCGGAGCCCGCGTCTCGGCGAGAAGACGCCCGGTCGGAGTGACCAGACCGACCTTGATGTTTGTTCCGCCCAGGTCAATTCCGACCAGGACGAGTTGGCGTGTGGTATCCGTCGGCATGACAGAGGGTTCTATGCCAAAAATGGCAAACTCGGGCAACTCCACGGATGGCTCTTTCGGCTCGTCCGCACCGATCTCAGCCCGGATGGCTAGTCAGCCGTTCCCTCCAGGCGCGTGCGGCGGCCTCCAAGGCTCGTGCCCGGTGCGAAATGCGATTTTTCAGTTCGGGTGGCATTTCCGCGAAGGTCTGATCGTATCCGTCCGGGATGAAAAGGGGATCGTATCCGAAACCATGGGTGCCCCGCGGCGTGTCCGTGATGTGTCCCTCGCAGCGCCCTTCCACAACATCCGTCCAGCCGTTAGGGCTGGCCAACGCGATCACGCAGAGAAAACGCGCTCGGCGGTTCAACACGCCGTGAAGGCGTGCGAGCAGGAGGCGGTTGTTGGCCACATCGCCCGCCGGTTCACCGGCATATCGCGCCGAGCGCACGCCGGGTTCTCCTCCGAGCGCGTCTACTTCCAGGCCCGAATCATCGGCCACTGCCCATAGCCCGGAGGAGCGAGCCCACGTCACGGCTTTTTTGACGGCATTCTCTTCGAATGTGCGTCCATTCTCAACCACATCCGGAAGGTTTGGCACGTCCATCGCCGTGACGAAGGATAGGCCTGGCACTGACAGGATCGCGCGGATTTCGCGAAGTTTGTGTGGGTTGCGTGTTGCGATCAGAACATTCATTCAACACCTCCTAGGTGGCGTTATGTCAATGCGTGACGCCCCCGGCGTCAGACCGAGGCGTCCGGGCGCTGGGGTTCCATAGAGCTCGCCGGTGGGAGGAGTCGCGCGGTGCGGCGCGCCCACCCTTCAGATACCCCTCATTCCGGCACCCCAACATCGGTCCCAGCCAGCGGTTCGGCTGGATGCACACGACGCGCCCGGAACAGTTTTTTCAGCCACGAGCGTCGTTCGGGCTGTTGGGCGGTTTCCGGAGAGCCGGGTGCCGGAGCGGAGTCTTGAGTGCGTGTCGATTCCGCGCGCGCTGTTTCGCGGACCTGCTGCGCCGGCTCCACGGATTTTGCCTCTGAAGAAGGAGCGGGTCGTTCTGCCCGGGAGGACGCTGGTGACGCGCTGAGGGCGCAGCAGGTCTTCACCTTCTTTCCGCTTCCGCATGGGCAATAGTCGTTGGGACGGATGCGCGGTGCGAAAGTCGGGGCGGACGCCATGGGCGTAGTGCCCCTGTTCAGGAGCGTGGTGACATCGGTGATATTTTCAGGTTTGTCGGGTTCAACACCCACAATCACCTTCCAGCCATGTTGGTTACACACATTGAGAATTTCGGCAGCACGCTTCTTCGTTTTTACCCGCACAACGGCCGGGCGCCGTTTGCTTCCTAGCCTGGCCATATCCGGTTCCTCCTATTCCTTTTCTTCGGATAGGGATGTGTCCTTCCTGCTTCACGCTCATGCCGACTCGGCCATCGCCGGAGCCGTTTCCGCCCAGATCGTGAGGAGTTCTGGATGCTCGTTCACGGGGTGATAAATCGGAATCATTGGGTAGCGACCGCTCACGTCAACCTCGATCCGAGCGGGGCGGAGCCGGGAACAATGGATCCCCTTGACGAACGGTGCGCGATAGACGCCGGCGCTCAGGGGGCCGCGCGGCCGTTCCCAGTCGAGTGGGGTGCCCCAGTCGGCTGCGAAGGCGCATCCTGCATCAACAGCGACAGCGGGCCAGAGGACGTGATCGTCGGGGATGTTTTCGGCGGCCCAGATGCGGGTGCGAAGATACATTTCGAAGGTACGCGCCAGAGGAGTCTGGCACCGCAGAGGATTCCCTCCGCGCATAAATCTCCACTCGGGACCCGGAATACCCTCAACGGTTACACAGACCGGGATGTTGGCCGTCGTCGGCAAAGCATTGTGCCACGCCCAGAGTTCTTTTTTGTAGTCCCGATTCGGTTGAGCGGCACGCGCGAAAATCCGATCCACAAGAGAGTCCCGAAGTTCGCGATCGTTCATGTCTGCCCGGAATTTTGTATGCAATCGCGTGAACGTCAGTCGAAAAACCATCGGGGAACCGCTGTAGGACGGGTTGAAACGAGAAGTCGGCCAAGCCGACAGGAGGTAACCCAGATGGTTAGTTGCAAGGGTGGAGGAAAACGGGCGTTGGGACAAGCGGAAAGCGAGGCTGCGGAAGGGCTGGCAGCGGACGCACGAACATCACGCCGGACACGCCGTATGGGGATGCTCGGAGCGGGGGACGGCGTTCGGCGGGCGGTTGGCTCAGGTGACGTTTCTAGACCTGCTAGGGGTTCCAGCACACGTTCGAGGCGTACGATGTTTCTTCCAGCCTGCCGGCAGAGAAGCGGCACCGCGGCCTTTCTGGTCTGGCGGAGTCCGTAGCGGAGCTTGATGATCGCCTCCCGATACGCCCGACGCCGTTCCAGAAGCGATTTCCTTCTCCAGTACAGACTCCCAGTCATCGAACACCACACGACAGCCTTCATGGCAAACTTTTTTATCCGTATGTGGCCGCAAGCAGTTGAAAGAACGGATGGCCGTATAAAGACTACCGTGCGATACTGCGAAAAAGCCTACGTCACCGCCAAAGCCGGAAGGCTCTTTTCCCGTCAGTTCACTGGGCACCAGACAATTGCGAATTCCTTGGTCGAGAGAGGGCCATTAGGCGAAGGTGGCCCGAACCCGAGGTTGATTTCAATGGCGAACTGCATTAATTGTAAGGCCAAAGAGATGAAGAAAAGACACTACACCATAATCATTTTAGCCCTTGTCGTTTCTGGGTGTAGATGTGTCGTCGCAGGTGAATCGGAAGACAAAGCCAGAATATGGGAGAAGTACGCTACCCACGCATATAGTAATCTGAATGCCAGCCTGAACGGAGAACTCACGCCGGTCTTTCGATTTCTCGGAGATTTTGGCGAGTTGCACAAGTACTTCGATCAGGATCGGAACCCGAAGAAGTACGCAGCGTATCGACAATTCCTTGTTCAGGTGTTATCCGATGCCATGCGTGGAGATGTCGATGAAGCCATGTTCGCAAACGTGTTGCTTGAGCTGACGCCAACGCATATGCTTCTCCCCATCATCGCTTCAGAGATCGGTCCTCAGGGGAGACTCCACGGCATCCTTGACGGAAAGGGTAGTGACGTTGCGAAGAAAATCGAACGACGGAGCCACGTGATTTACGAGGGCAATGTCAATTTCGATCACTATGTGTCTTATCTGAAGGGCAGGATCCATCAGGGGTACTCCAGCCAGACGAATGCAGAAATCATAGTGGAGCATATGTTTCGGACCGAACCCCAGAAAGCCTTCATCTCCATGCTGTGGGCAGACTACGGTTTTCTGCCGTATGCCAGAGGAAACTGCTATCTCTACTGTAAGAAGGAATCACAGGAAGTCCGTAAATTGCAGCAGATGCAGGCCGACATCAGAGATTACCTATTTCG
>FWWM01009049.1_pt1 | contig 18677 bp, 20 predicted proteins | sample 2228351 | NCBI WGS metagenome assembly FWWM01 (sample SAMEA103939774, study PRJEB20133) | metagenome
AATCTGAAGAAGAGGGAGGCAGCTCGCCTCCCTCCAAGGAATTTGCCCGTGGGGCAGGAGTCCGGGGCTAAAGCACGAGTTCCAGGCGGTACGCGCGGACCCGGCGGCCGTCCTCTTCTTCCACGCCCTCGATCAAAACCCAGTTTTTCACATTTTCACTTGCCCAAGCCGTGCCCCCGTGCACAAACCGCCGAGGTGCTCCTCCTGCCCACTCCGTCACCGTTTCCGCCCGGTACACCAGCCGCTGAGCTTCCACTCGAGCCCCACCAATCTCGATGCCCTCCAAGCCCAGAGGCTCAAGGACCACGCGGTGGACGACCTCACAGACTGCACCTTCGGCGTCCAGGGGCACGCGGCGCTCCCACACGGCAGGACCTTCACCGTCCCAGCGAAGGCCCACTTGGGCCGCCCCAGCCTCCGGTGGGGGAAACGCATGGAACTGCAGGAACAGCGTGGGCAGGGGCCAACGGAGGACAGCAACTTGTGGGATCACATAGACGCGCTCCGTTGTGGACACGGGGAACCCGTAACGATCGTGCTCGACGAGGAGGGTCCATACCCACACTTGGGCTCCAACTGGCTGGGGATCGAGCCACGCCCCATTAACCACGGTCAGGGTGAGGGTGTAGCGAGTTTGAGAAACGACGACCTCAGGGTAGTACGGGGAGAACTCGTCGACCTTCACGGTATACCGCCAGGAATCGCCGACCTGCCACGTCGCTTCGCCCGCCGTCAAAACCCCTGCTCCGAAGAACAGGGTGACCATAGCCGCAAACGTCAAAACCCAAATTGCCCGCAACGTTCACCTCCTTTTGCTTGACCTTCCACGTTGCCCCTTTGCCCGGGACCCATCCGCGCCTCATTCCACGTTCAGTCTACCTCTTGCCCTGCGAATAAGAAGCCCGACAAGATAGACAGCCACAAGACCTAAGAATCCGCCCAGGATCACACTGCCCCCTCTGCCTTGGCTGAACTCCACAAGCTCCGGGATTGTGGGAACGGCGAAGACCATGATGGCCGCGGTCTCCGCGACGCTGTGCTGTACAGCGCTATGTGCCCGAGGAGAGCGCGCAGCTCTTTCTCCCAGTTCGTGGTTTCGTTCCGGACCACACTGCGGAGAACACGGAGGAGGCTAAAGAGAATTTGGAACCCAAAGATGGCGAGGAACGGCTGCCAAAAGAAGATGGTTCACGACCCTTTGAGCGAGTCGTCCAAGTAACGATAGGCGAAGACGAGCAAGAAACTCGTGGCCAACAGCCATCCCAAGGCCAAGAGCGCGGCGTTAGGCGCTCGACAGACCTGTCTCCCCTTCCTCACCATGCGGTGGGCACCTCCGAGTGAAATCCATCCATGTTGATTGGTGGCCACGGCTCACCACCACCTCCGCAGACTTGGTACCATCGCCACTCCACGCAGGTCTCGTACGAGTACTCACACCCCTCTTTACAGAGGAAATAACTCCCGACCGCACAAATAACATCGACGAGAGTTCCTGCAAAATAACCGCAACCACCCGCGGTTGAGCATGCTGCGGTGGTGGCCACCGAACAAGCCGCTGCGCAGCCGAGTACACATCCGAACTCACAGGCCTCATCGGTGTACGTTACGCTTGCCCATCGTAAACATTCCCAGCACTGATTCTAGTCTGCTTCTGAGGGGGCCTGTCTCCCAAATCCCTCCCCCTCGGGGAGGGTAGGTGGGGGTGAATTCTCCCCTTCCCGCTGGGGGAGGGAGGAGTGACTTTCTATCGCATCGGGAACGAAGATTACAAGACAAGCCCGCTTCTGAGGTGGCAGCCATGTTGCTGGGCCAAGCTGCGCTTCCATCGTTGGCCAGGAACTAGAGGTCGAAGCCCACCGACCTCAGCGCCTCGCGTGCTTCCCTAGCCTGTACAGGATTTTCTTTTTCTGTGGCTTGCAACGCATCGCGAAGTAGCGCCCGCAGCTCTTCTGCGTCCAGGACTCGGCGCTCCACGAGTTCCCAGCTGTACTGCACCGTGGCTCCCACGGTCCCCTCCGCCCGCACAGGAATCCATACGGGGCCAGCCGTCCCCTCCTCCCGAGGCCACCACGCCCTGCCCTGGTGGGATATCGTCCCCCAGTTGGCAAAGTACGTGGTGGAGTACAGGCCAGCGTACATGCCCGCTGGGACTGTGACTTCTCCGTGCGGACCAAGGGCAAGCCGGATCTCGCCTCGCTCCACTGCGCTTCCGCCCAGCCGCATCTGGAACGAGAGCGACCAGTTCAGCTCCTCCATTGGGACCGCGGGGAAGACAAAGCCCTCCAAAGGAGGCCTTGCTCCCCGCAGCTCGGGAACGTGGTCAAGTACGTTGGGCCAGCGGAGAACAACGAGATCCGGCCCTATCCAGGCGGTTAATGGATCTGGACCAGGTGGGACAAGGTAGACGTTCAACACCGTGCCCCATTCCCGGGCCGTGATTACCACAACGGCCTGCCTCCCCTGGGGCTCGCCCACGCCCAGAAACGTGACCGTGGTCGTACGGGAAGTGTACGGAACTAAATAGGTCACCTCAGCCCTGTACACCCAGGCCACACCCGGATCGATACCCCCAGGCCCAGACTGCCCTGCGGCCTCAACCCAGACCGCTGTAGTCAGAATCAGACAGCACAGCACCACAAACCCTTTCATCGCTACCTCCTTGTGTCTCCACAACCAGCTGCAGATACAACTGGGCGGAGCACTCATGTGCTCCGCACGTCCGAGGTTGGATTTTGCCCTTTGCTTCAGTAGTTGAGCACCACTTCACCTTCTGAGTACGGTATGGCCCATGGCGGGAAACACCCACATTCATAAGCGTATCGCCACTCAAAACAAATCGGCCCAACAATGGGCAAGATAATGCCCCTCTCACAACGCATACCGTAGCAGCATATGTACCACCAGGTTAAGTCTTCGCCGCAGCGCCACTTATACTCACAAAACCAATCCCGTGGTGGGGTGCCCTGTGGAGAGATTGTAATAGCCTCTACATCTTCATTCACCATTGGCCAGGCCACGCTCCCATCCTTAGCCAGGGTCACAAACCCTAAAACCAACAATGCTCCCAATACCAACGCTGTCCGCATCTTACACCTCCTTGCAGTACTTCACCTTCTATATTCCCAAGGTAGCTTCACCGTGTTGGACCAATACACCACAGACTCGCCACTCCCCTATTTATAGAGGGCCACCATATCCCCAAAAAGATCTCTTCTCCATCGGGACTAAACTTTAAGAGGAGACCTCGAGCTATCTCCCCCGTTTGTGGATCTGTTCGAATGCAGCTCGGCAGGGTTGCAATCTCTTGACCTGTTCGTCCGTCCCAAATGCGGATCGATCCATCTGCCAAGGCAACAACAAACATTGAGCTACTTGGATGAAAAGCCACCTGATCAACCTGCCATCCTGTAGGGAACCTTACGCTCGCCAACTTCTCGCCCACAGGATTTTCCCATATTTCTACGCGCGTCGTAGGAACGTCCCGGAGCACAACAACGACTCGCCCGTCGTGCAGAAGCGTCACCGGCCCAGGAAAGAGGCGAGCCAGCTGCCCTGTGGAAAGATCCCACACCAAAGATATGAAAGAAGAGCCGCTCCAAGCTAGAGCAACAAGCCAGCGGCCATCTCGGCTAAAAGCTGTCGGGCATACGAAGCCCAAGGGTGTGAATTCGCTGAAACAAAATCGGCTCTCTCCGGAAAGAACATCCCAGATGTGAAGAGCCCCCTCTGCTCCAACTGCAGCGAGCAACCTTCCATCTTCGCTCAAGGCAACACACTCTCCTGCCAGTCTTGCAGGGAATGAGCCCACCTCTTGACTTGTCCAGACATTCCACACCCGCACTGTCCCATCGTTGAGCGCAATGGCCAAGAGACCGTTTGCACTCAGAGCAGGGCGCCCATCGAATTGAAGGTGTGGTGGGAGGACAATTCGAGCGAGCTCCTCTCCCGTACGTGGCTCCACAACATAGATGGACCAAGTCTCCACCCAGGCAAGGAACTTCCAGTTAGGCTCAAGGGCGATGCCGGCTAGGTAACCGCTGAACGTGTGTTCTGCTACAGAGCGGAGTTCTCCCATGGACGGAAGGCACTCCGCTCCGATCCCTTTCCCAAAACTCAAGACACAAATCAATACAACCCGATGTAGAATCGCTGTAACTCGCATTGTTCCCCTCCAATAGGCTCGATCCTCATTGGCAACTCGGGTTTGGTATAGCAGTTAGGCACCCAATAGCACGTTATTCTGTAATAACAATCGCACGTTATACTGCGGGGATCGAGAGAGCAAGTCCAGTGGCAACACTGCTCGCGACAGCATGCTTGTAGGTTTGACACACAAGTACAGCCGATGAACCTGCAGTAATAAACGAAGCTGTCGTCAGAAAGGAATTCTGACACATATGTTTCTAGCAAAGCACATGGCTCGTCCAAGCTTCTGCTACTTGCTCCCGGCCAAACCACGCTTCCATCGTCGGCCAAGGCCACAAACCCTAAAACCAGCAGCACACCCAACACCACCAAAACCGCCCGCATAAGCACCTCCTTTTTATTTTTGCTCGCCTGTTTTACCCTCGCTTACTATAGCGAGGATAGCCTCCTCAAGCACTACCGACCTGACTAAGCCTTCGCCTACCCAGCGGATCACCCCCTTTCCGTCCAGGATGACATAAGTCGGGGTGGCCCGAACCCCAAACGCCCGGGCCAGTTCCCCTCCCTCGTCCCCCACCACCACAAAACCACTTTCGGCCAACTTCTTTCGATCTTCTGAAGACAGAACACGAGTGGCGACTACGACCACCTGAACCGAACTCCCCTCGCTCAGTTTCCGCAGCTCCGCCAGGGCCTCCCAACAAGGGGGACATTCCGGGTTGAAAAAGAGGAAAAGGATTGGCCGGGGAACTTGGAGATCAACCTGTTCTCCCAACAAGCGCCCGAGCCTCTCCAACGGGAACGTGCTCCCAAGAAGGGCATGGGGTCCTTCCCGGGGAGCGGCGGCCAGCTCCGCAAGCCCCCGCACGAGGTCTCCTTGTCCCAACGGCCAGGGAAGCAGCCGCCACGGCCGGCCGTCGAGGAACAGGACCACCGAGGGCGCCCGCTGAACCCCCAGCGACGCTCCCATCCGTCCGCCCTCGTCAACCCACCAAGGCACGCCCAACGTTCGGGCCCAGACCTCGAGCTCCTCACTGGCCCATGGAGCCACCAACAGGAGGTTGACCGCTGGAAGAGAGCCTTCTCCCAGCCAGGCCAGCACGCGTTCACACGCCGGACAGCCAGGGAGGACCACAAACACCAACGCCCACCGCCCCTGGTAGAGCTGAGCGAGGTCGAAGGTGGAGGAGGGCATGGCCAAGGCGTTGAGGAATAAAGCGCAGAGAGTTACAAAGGCCCCAGCCATCCCAACCGTGCTCATAATGTCCTCTCACTTTCTAGGTACTGCGTCCCCCCCGCCTGTCAAGAGTTCTGGGCTTGTCTTGTTAAAGGGGGATAGGGCAAGATGGAAGCACTATGACCCGCCGTAAACCTAGCCTACGGAAGGTCTTTGGGGCCACCCTTCTTCTTTTCCGGGCTTATCTGCCCCTACCGGCGCACTGTGGTCCTCTACCAGGACCTCTTTCCCCGCCGCCCCTGCCCTTCCTTCCAGGCGGGTAAGCGTTCAAGAATTACGTGTATACCCTGTGCGGGTATACATCATAAACCACTTCCTTCTTTACTCATCCAGTGTAAGCTGCAAAATCTCCGGCTCCAGGAAGAAGGGGAGGGGCGTTCCCTCAGGGCCCAACACTTCCAAAACCTCTAGCCGCAGGGGGACCTTGACCTCCTTCTCCTTTTCCTTTTTGGCGAACACCAACTGGGCCAACGCGCCGCTCGCCGGCTCCTTACCCGGTTGAAGGGCCAGGGAAAGAAGGATCCGCCCAGGCTCGGGCTTCTCCTCCGCCACCACCTCCGCCTTGTAGGGATCAAACCCTTGAACTTCCAGGAATTCCACGGGCAGGACGGGATCGAAGTAGACATAGGCCTTAAGCCCGCTGAGGGGGGTATCGGCGTGGATCACCGCCGCATCCTTGCGCTCCGGCGTGGGCAAGAGCCCAATTTGTGGGACGGTAAAGGAGAAAGCTGCTTGACTTGGGGCAACTCCGAAGGGAAGGGCAATTCCCGCCCAGTCCACGACCCTGTCCACGCTGAGGTTCAGGATCACCTCCATGGACTTTGCTGGAAGCCGCAGGGGTTTTAGGCGCGGCGTGAAGTCGGCGAGGTCCCCGGCCTTGGCCTGGGCCATCCCCGCTTCCAACGTGAAGCTCACCCCGTCCTCCAAACCCTTCGTATTCAGGCGATAGCCGGAAAGGGATCGGGCCGAAAGCTCCACGAATTCCCAGGGCTTCACGGAAAGCTTTCCGGAAATGAGCCCGATGGTCTCGCCGTCGGTGCTAAGGACGGCCCGCTCTTCGACCCTTGTCAACTTCAGCGCGGGCTTCCCGAAGAACACGGCTTCCTTGGGGGCCACGGCTTGCGTTCCCTTGAACTTCGTGAGGGCGTCGCTGCGCGCTAGCCATTCTTTGGGCAAGACCTCCTCCACCGCGATCTCATGGGAAAGAAGGAGACTTGCGCCAAGGGGGACCTTTCCGGAGAGGGTCAAGGTCACATTTAGCGTCCAGCTGGCTTCGTCGGGAAGGAGGAGGGCCTTTCCGTCCGGAGAGAGAAGGGCCACGGGATCAGCAAGACCTTTGGCGAAGCCCACAAGGCGACCGCCCTGGTCCACCACCTTTACCTCCGCCACAGAGGTCAGGGTTCCCAAGGGCTTTAGCCTTAAGGAATCCAAGCGCACGGGCGTGGCGTTTCGATCTTGATCGCCGAGGGTCAAAAGGGAGTAGAGGAAAACCCCGGCTTCAGGGCTTAAAATGGCTCCGGCCTTGGGCACACTCACCTCAAGCACCTCCAGGCCAGCGGCAAGTACGCGATCCGCAACAGGATCAACAAGTTTGAACGCCTGGGTATGCCCAGCTTCGCTCACGGTGAGGGTGACAGTGGGCGCGAGCGCAAGCGGCTCCTTGGGCCGGAAATCCGCGGGAACTTCCACCCACACTAAAAGTTTCCCCTCCCCCTCGTCCAGGGCGGCAAAGAAGGGCTCGGGGAGGGTGTAATCCCGTCCCACCGGGATCTCGAGCTTAGTTACCCCGTTATCCAGGAGCCAAAGGAGGCCGGAAGGCCCATCGATGCGGACCTTGACAACGTCCAAGCCCCAAGGGTTTACGTCCGCCGTGTCCTGGAGGTCCATCTCCGCCACGGGGAAACGGTCGCCGGGGTTGAGGTTCCCGCCCTCCGGCCCGGCAAGGGCTTTGGCGGAAAAACTCCCGGCCACAACCAATCTCTCTGGCACTCCATCCACAAGCTCCAAAATCCCGCCTTTTTCCCCCTCGGCCCACTCCAGGATGAGCTTGGGCTGGATCGTTCTCCCCTCGGCGGCGCGGTCGGTGACCTTCACCCACACGTAAAGGTAGGCCTCACCGTCGTCAAGGATCATGCGGTTTTGGGGATCGCGCCCAAGCAGGATTTCCCGGATGGGAAAACTTGGCCCCCAGGCGAGTACCACCTTCTCCCCACAAGAGTTTTCCATGCGCACTTCCACCCACTCGACATCTTCGGGCCTGGCTGTGCCCAAATTCTCCAGGGCAAGAGAAGTGAAATAAATCGGATCAGTATTGGCTGGGTCGTTATCCCGAACGAGGGCGCGCATGACGAGCCCCACATCGCCGGGGTTGAACGGTTTATTTCCAAAACCAAGGTCCCGGAACTCTTCAGGCTGCCCGAGGGCCAAAACGCCCAGGAACAACAGGAACACAACGCTCAAGGTTCTCATCTTTCCTCCTTCAGGCAAACTATCTTACGCGGAAAGTAGCCCTGGAGTTTCACCCTGGGTGAGGGCGAGGTAGAGGCGTTTGGCCGCGGCTTGCTCCGCTTCTTTTTTGGACCTTCCCCGGCCGAGGGCGGAGTGCCCTCCCGCCAGGGCCTCCACGGTGAACACCTTTTTGTGCTCCGGGCCCTCCTCCGCCACCACCCGGTACTCCGGAAGCCCGCCAAACCTCGCCTGGACGAGCTCCTGGAGGAGGGACTTGTAGTCTGGCATCTCTTGGGCGTAGCGCCCGATCTCCTCGGAGAAAAGCTTCTCCACGAGATCCCGCACGACCTCGTAGCCATGGGCCAGGAAGGCCGCGCCGAGGAGGGCCTCCAGGGCCGCGGCCAGGACGGAAGGCCTCTCCCGTGCCCCTGCCTCCTCCGCCCCTTTTCCCAAAAGGAGATGTCGGCCCAGATCAAGCTTCTGCGCCACCTCCGCCAGGACCGGCCGGGAAACCACCACGGCCCGGATCCGCGTGAGCTCCCCCTCCCCCCGCTCCGGAAAGCGGCGGAAAAGGATGTCCGTCACAGCGAGGGAGAGGACGGCGTCGCCGAGGAATTCCAAGCGCTCGTTGCTAGGGATTCCCGTCTCGTTGGCGTAGGAGGCGTGGGTGAGGGCCTCGCGGGCCAAGGCTTCAGGAAGGGCAAGACCCAAAGGAGAAGGGACTTGTTCCGAAGAGGACATTTCTGGCTAGGGCGGGAGGATTCGAACCTCCGATCGCGGGTCCAAAGCCCGCTGCCTTACCGCTTGGCTACGCCCTAGCCCTGGTGGAGGTGGGGGGATTCGAACCCCCGTCCGAAAACACCTGGGCTTCGGCTTCTACAAGCTTAGCCCGTGTTTTTCCTCTCAGCTCTCGCGCTCCCACGGGCAGGATCGCTCGAGCCCAAGCCCCTAAGATCTTCGCCCTCAGCCCCGGGGCCAGAGCTTTCAGGCTAGCCCGCTTCGGTCACGCCCAACGATCCCCCGCGGGCGAGGGGACCGCGGACGGCTTACGCGCTAGTTCAGGGCGTAAGCAGGAACGTAAGCGTAGTCGGCATTTATTTTGCCGTCCCGTGGTTTTAGGAGCGAACGGGAGCTCCGCTTGCTGCCTCAGCCTCGGTGTTCCCGTCGAATCCGGTCACCCCCAGGCCCTCTATTATACCTTGCCCAGGATCCCCGGGTTAAGCCCTTTTTCTCTCAGGCCATTCCGCACTATCATCAAATATGGAAGAACTTCGCGCCCGGTTGCGACAGTGGATCGCCGAGCAGGGTGAGGTGGTGGGGCCGGAGTTCCTGCGGGTCGACCGCTTCTTAAACCACCGTATTGACCCGGAGTTTGTCGCCCTCGCCGGAGAAGGCATCGCCCAGGCCTTTTACGACCAAGGCATAACCTGCGTGCTCACGGCGGAGGCCGCGGGAAACGTGGTTGCCTACGAGGTCGCCCGTAAGCTTGGCGCCTGCGCCCTCTACGCCAAAAAGGGCACGGCCGCCACCATGGCGGGAATCCTCCGCCGCACCATCAAGTCCCCCACAAAAGGCACAACCGTGGAGCTTTGCCTTTCCCGGGAGTATTTGGGCCCAAAGGAGCGGGTCCTCATCGTGGACGACTTCCTCTATCGGGGCGTGACGAGCGCGGCCTTGGCCGAAATGGTGCAGGAGGCCAACGCCAACCTCGTGGGATTTGCCTTCGTCATCGAAAAGCGCTTTGGCAAAGGGCGGGAGGCCCTCGCCCACTATGGTGTTCCCATCGTGAGCCTTGTGGTCATAACCCGTCTTGACCCGCAAACCGGCCGCATCGAATTCGCCGAGGAGTGAGCTATGGGGATTTCTCCCAAGGAATTTGTGGAAAAAGCGGTGAAGAGCCTGCAGGAGGAGCTTCCGGTGGGGCGCGCGGTGGTGGCTTGCTCGGGCGGCGTGGACTCCACGGTGTGTGCGGTCCTTGCCCAGCGGGCCTTTGGGGACCGGGCCTGTGCCGTGTTCCTGGACACGGGGTTCATGCGGGCCGGCGAGGCCGAGGCTGTGCGTAGCGCGTTAGGAACGCTAGGAATTTCTCTGGAAGTGGTGCCCTGCGCACCCCGGTTCTTTGCAGCCCTTGCCGGCGTCACCGACCCCGAGGAGAAGAGGCGTCGGTTCCAGGCCACGTTCTACGCCGTCCTGGGCGAAATCCTCGCCGCGAAGGGAGCCACAGCTCTGGTCCAAGGGACCATCGCCGCCGACGTGCGAGAAACCAAAGCCGGGGTGAAAACCCACCACAACGTGCTCGATCTGGGGCCGAAGGTTTGGGGGAGTGTGCGGATCCTCGAACCCCTGCGGCCCCTCCTCAAACCCGAGGTGCGGGAGCTCGCCCGGTATTTGGGACTTCCCCAGGACTTTGTGGGGCGTCGGCCCTTCCCCGGGCCGGGCCTGGCCATTCGGGTGATCGGAGAGGTCACGCCCGATCGGGTGGAGCTTCTGCGCCAGGCCACAAAGATCGTGGAGGAGGAGACCGCCGATCTCTCGGCGTTTCAGGCCTTTCCCGTGCTTTTGGCGGAAAAGGCCACGGGCGTGCGGGAGGGAGGACGGCACTACGGGCCAGTCCTGGTTTTGCGCATTGTCCGCTCCCTCGATGCCCTCTCCGCCGAGGCCTTTCCCCTTCCCTGGGAAAGGCTGGAGGCTTTGGTGGCGCGCCTTTTCCAGGAGCTTCCCAGCCTGAGCCGCGTCCTTTACGATCTTTCGCCCAAACCGCCCGCCACCATCGAGTGGGAATAGCTAGCGAAGGGGACGACTCCCTGGTTTTTCCAAAGGAATGCCCCTTTGGCAAAGGGGGCATGCCTCCGGAGCGTAGGTTTCAAAGAAAAGGCGGACGAGGGAGATCAGGGGGAAAGGGAGGCCCTCCTTTTCGGGATGGCGCCGATCCACGATGCATGCGGCGGCCACCACCTCCCCGCCATGCTGAGCCACCACTTCCGCTGTCTCCAAAAGGGACCCTCCGGTGGTCACCACGTCCTCGGCCAAAAGCACCTTCTCATGGGGGGCGATGGCGAACCCGCGGCGCAGGGCAAGGCCGGCGCCCTCCCGCTCAGCAAACAGGGCCCGCACCCCTAAAGCCCGGGCCAACTCATGGGCCACAATGATCCCTCCCAAGGCCGGACCCACCACCACCTCCACCGCAAACCCCTGGACCCGCTCGGCCAAAGCCCGGCCTACCGCCTCCGCGTGCCAAGGGTACTGCAAAAGACGCGCGCACTGGATATACCGCGGGGAATGCAACCCCGAAGAGAGGAGAAAATGTCCCTCCAACAGGGCGCCCGTGGCCCGGAGAAGCTCCATCACCTCACTCTCGCGCATCCACGCACCTCCTCGATGTGCTTTACCCCTTGGGCCCCCAGGTATTCTCGAATTTCCTGGACGATGCGGGGCAGGGCCAGGGGGTGGAGGAAATTGGCGGTCCCCACTTGGACGGCGTGGGCGCCAGCAAAGATAAATTCGAGAGCATCGCGGCCGCTTGTAATCCCTCCACAACCGATCACGGGAATGCGAACCATCCCACAAAGCTCGTACACGATGCGCAGGCTCAGGGGCTTTATGGCCGGACCGGAGAGGCCAGCCACAACGTTGGCAAACACCGGGGCCCGGCGCCCAAGGTCGATGGCCATTCCCCGGAAGGTGTTCACGGCCACGATGGCGTCGGCACCGGCCTCCTGAGCGGCCAGGGCCGCCGCCAAATAATCCCCCTCCGGGGAGATCTTGGCCCAAAGCTCCCCATGCCAAAAAGCCCGGGCCGCGGCCACCCGCAAGGCCACCTCCTTTGGCGCAAGGACCGGGGATTTCCCTGGGACATTGGGGCAGGAAAGGTTCAGCTCCAGCGCTGCCACCTCCGAGGGGATGCGACGGGCAAGTTCACCGTACTCCTCCGGATCACCCCCAAAGATGCTGACCACAATGGGCACACCAAGCCGAAGAATTCGGGGAAGGATCGTCTGAAGGAACACATCGATGCCGGGGTTCTCCAGCCCGATGGAGTTCAAAAGCCCGCAGGGCGTTTCCCAAAGGCGAGGTTGAGGGTTGCCCGCGCGGGGATGGAGGGTAATGGTCTTTGTGACCACGGCTCCCAAAACGGCAAGATCATAGAGCTCAGCGTACTCCTCGCCGAACCCGAACGTCCCGGCCGCGGCGATCACAGGGGCGGCGAGCCGCAATTTCCCGAGCGCCACAGAAAGATCAGGCTCCATCGAACACCTCGTCCGCCAAGAAAACTGGCCCTTCCCGACAGAGCCGCACCGGCCCCTTCCTCGTGAAGATCGTGCAGCCGAAGCACGCGCCAATTCCGCAGGCCAGGCGCTCCTCCAGGGAAACGTAGAGGGGAACCCCAGCCGCGCGGCACTTCCTGTACAGGGCCTCGAGCATGGGCCGAGGGCCGCAGGCGTACACCGCCGCGTACCCCCGGGGATCGAAGGCCTCGGTGACCACCCCGGGAAAGGCCCCGGGATAGCGGCCGGGCTTTTCCGTGGCCACGCGGACTTCCCCAAAGGGAAGGAATTCCTCCACGAGGAAGGGCTCGTCCCTGAAGCCCAAGAAGATGTGGAGAGGACGGCCAAAAACCTTGGCCGTAAAGAGAAGGGGAGCAAGGCCCATGCCCCCTCCCACCAATGCCACCTTTCCCTCCACCCGGGACCAGCCCTTCCCTAAAGGCCCCAGCACCTGCAGGACGTCGCCCGTCCGGAGGCGGGAAAGGAGCTGGGTTCCCTCCCCCCGCACGGCGTAAGCGAAGCTCAGGGAATCCCGGGAGAGATCGAACACGCTCATGGGGCGGCTGAGGGGCGGGTGGGGTCCCCAGGCGCGCAGAAGAAAGAACTGACCTGGAAGGGCGGTGAACTCCCCGCCCACCCGGAGAACGAAGACGTTGGGGGCCACTTCCCGCTGGTCCAATACCGGTACCTTGCGGAAGGCTACCGCAGGCATCGGGCCAAATCCTCGACCATGGCCAGCACGGCCTCTCTGGCGTACTGGGGAAAGCGTTCGCCGGCCCCGGGTTTTCCCCGGTGGGCGGCGAGGATGGCCCGGGCGGCCACGACCACTGCGCCGTTCCCTTCTCGAAACGCCGGGGCCACATCCTCCGCGGTGCCGCCCTGGGCGCCGTAGCCGGGCACGAGGAAGAAAAGGGAGGGAAAGCGGGGTCTCAGGCGGGCCAGGACCCCGGGGTGCGCGCCCACCACCGCTCCAATGAGGCTGTAGCCGCTTTGGCCCCGATAGGCCTCCCCCCAGGTGGCCACCTTTTCCGCCACGTGCTCATAAAAGGGCCGGCCCTCCACGAGAAGGTCCTGGAACTCCGCGGCCGAGGGGTTGGATGTGCGCACGAGCACGAAAATTCCCCTCTTTCCGTCGGCAAGGTAGGGCAAAAACGGGGCCAGGGCATCGAAGCCAAAGTACGCGTTCAAGGTGAGGAAATCCGCGGAGAACTCCCCGCCAAAGTGGGCCTGGGCGTAGTAAGCGGCGGTGGAGGCGATGTCCCCCCGCTTGACATCCCCGATCACAAGGGCCCCTTCCGCACGAAGCCAGCGCAAAAGGTCCCGGTAGGCCTGAAGGCCCTCCACTCCTAAGGCCTCAAAATGGGCGATCTGGACCTTGTAGCAGGCCACAAGATCGGCGGTAGCGGCCACGATCTCTTGGCAAAAGCGCAGGGCCGCTTGGGCCGGGGAAGGGAACCCTTTCGTAAACCCCGCCGGATACGCGTCCTCCGCGGGGTCCAACCCCACACATACCGGGCCCCGCTCCTTAACCCTTTCGTACAACCTGTCGATGATCATCGTAATCCCGCCCGCGCAAAAGCCCGCCCAAATAGATCACCTCGCCCCGATGGATCGTCGCCCAAATCCGCCCAAAAAGGCGCACCCCAAGGAGCGGGGTGTTCCTGCCCTTGGAGAAAAAGAAAGCTTCGTCCACAACAAAGCTTTCGTCTTCTTCCACAAGAACGCAGTCGCCGTCGTAGCCAACCCGCACTAGACCCTTGCGGAGGCCCATAATGCGCGCCGGGCCCAAAGAAAGGTAGCGGGAAAGCTCGGCCAAAGTGAGAATCCCCTCGCGCACAAGCTGCGTATAAAGAAGGGGAAAAGCCGTCTCGATTCCCGAGATGCCCGGTGCTCCTTGGGCCTTGTTTTCTGGCGTATGGGGGGCGTGGTCCGTGGCCACGGCCTCGAAGATCCCGGCCTTGAGGGCCTCCACCAAAGCCCGCCGGGCCGGCTCCCTGGGCAAGGGAGGGTTGACGGGATAATCCCCCCAGGTCTCTTGCGCCAAACAAAGGTGGTGAGGGGTGACCTCGGCCGTCACTGGCACGCCCTCGGCTTTGGCCTTTCTTACAAGTTCCACAGAACCTGGGGAACTGAGGTGCTGGAGGTGCAAAAGGGCCCCGGTGAAGCGGGCCAGGTACAGATCGCGGGCGACCATGAGCTCCTCCCCCAAAGCCCGCTCCACTCCTGGGAATTCTGGATGGACGAGGATGCGCTTTCCCAGGACAGCGGCCAGGCGCATGGCCTCTACCATGAGCTCCGTGCGCTCCACCCCTTTCCCATCGTCGGAAAAAGCCCACACAAAAGGAGCGAGAGCCCGAAGATCCGCGAGCTTTTGGCCGGCCAGATCCTGGGTGATGGCGCCCACCGGGTAGATCTCCACCAGCCCCAAGGCTTGAGCCTTCTCACGCACGTACCGGGCCACCTCCGGGGAATCGCAGGGCGGGCGGGTGTTGGCCAGAACCGACACCGCGGTGAAGCCCCCGTGGGCCGCAGCCCAAGATCCGGTGACAAGGTCCTCCTTTTCCGGAAACCCGGGATCACGAAAATGCGCGTGCAAATCCACAAAGGCCGGAAGAAGCGTGCGCCCTTCCCCCTCAAGCACAAGGGCACCAGGCCAGGAAAAGCCGCGACCGAGGGCGGCGAACACCCCGTCTTGGATGGCCACGTCGCCGCGCCACTCCCCCAGGGCGTCGACCACCCGGACGTTGCGGATGAGGAGGACGTTCACACCCGGACCCGCTCCCCGCAGAAAGAACAGCGGTACTCTTTGGTCGCGGGATTCACCAGGGTGAACTCCGGAGCCACATAGCTTTCGAGGGAAGTGATGCACCGCGGGTTACGACAGCGGATGAGGCCCACCACCCGCTCGGGAAGGCCTGGCTTGACCTTCCGCACCACCGCCCCGCCCTCAATGTAGTTCACGGTGATCCCGGGATCGAGAAGGCCCAGTTTAGTGAGGTCCAAATCCAAAACGCCGGTGATCTTGATCATGTCCTTGCGGCCAAGCTTGGTACTGGGCACGTTCATGAGCAGGGCCACGGTGAGCCCCTTCTCGCCAAGCCCCAGCTCCTGGAAGATCCGCATCCCCATTCCGGCCCGGATGTGGTCCAATACGATGCCCCTTTGGATGGGCTCGACCCTGAGCACCTACACCACCCCCAAAATGCCCAGGATGAGGGCCATCCGCGCGTACATGCCAAACCGCACCTGCTGGAAGTAGACCGCGCGGGGATCGGCGTCCACACCGTAGGCGATCTCCGTGACCCGGGGAAGGGGATGCATGATGATGGCGTCTTCTTTGAGGAGCTGTAGGCGATCTGGGGTGAGGACGTAGAAGTCCCGCAGGCGCAGATACTCCTCCTCGTCGAGGAACCTTTCCTTTTGCACCCGGGTCATATAGAGGACGTCGGCGAAGGGAAGGACTTCCTCCATCTGCTCCCTCTCTTCCATCACCGCCCCTTGAGCGGAAAGCTCTTCCCGCAGGAATTCGGGGATCCTGAGCTCCTCCGGCGAGATGAGGAAAAAGTGCATCCCAGGGTAGCGACTGAGGGCGCGCAGAAGGGAGTGCACGGTGCGGCCAAAGCGCAGGTCTCCGCAGAACGCCACGACAAGGTGGGAAAGCCGACCCTTCAGGGTGCGGATGGTGTAGAGGTCGGTGAGGGTTTGGGTGGGGTGTTCGCGGGCTCCGTCACCGGCGTTGATCACGGGGACCGGTGAGTACATGGCGGCAAGCCGCGCGGCGCCCTCCTTGGGGTGGCGGATCACGATAAGGTCGGCGTAAGCAGCCACAGTGCGGACCGTGTCCGCCAGGGATTCGCCCTTGGCCACCGAGCTCGTCTGGGGATCGGCCACGCTGAGGACCTTCCCGCCCAGCCTTAGCATCGCCGCCTCAAAGGAAAGGCGCGTGCGGGTACTAGGCTCATAGAACAGGGTGGCAAGGATTCTCCCCGCACATGCCCCAGCGAAGTCTTGGGGATGGGCCCGTATTTCGTCGGCCAAAATGAAAAGGGCTTCGTACTCCTCAGGGGTGAGGTCCAGCGCGTTAATGAAGGAACGCCCTTTTAGGGCCACCTCGGCCGACATAGCCGAGGCTATATGGTAACGGACCCTTCGCGGGCTTGCAAAACCACCTTTGCGGTCACGCAAGAGGTCATTCCCGGGCCGGGTAAGGGGGGAGAGGGAGCCGAAAAGAGACTTGCGGAACGGGGTCTGGAGAGAGACGCCGCCAACGGGGAGGCCAAAGCTTTAGATAAACTGGGTGGGCGCACTAACAAAACTTGGACGGTCGCCTACGGGATGGAGGGGAACCTGCCGCAAGAACTGGAGTGTAATCAGCTTCAGGAGCTAGCCCTTTTCTTGCCCGCTGTTTTGGGCCGGGTCAGCGCCGACAAAGCCCTTGGGAGACATCCTAGGTCATGGTAACCCCCTCGGGGCGAGCGGAGTGGGTTCGTAGACGGGGTCCGCGAGTCGACCAGCTAGGAACTCCTCGTAGGCCTTGAGGTCAAAGTGGCCATGGCCAGAAAAATTGAACAAGATTACCCGCTTTTTGCCCTCTTCGCGGGCGGCCAGCGCTTCGTCGATGGCAGCTTTTATGGCATGGGCTGTCTCCGGGGCGGGAAGGAAACCCTCGGCTTGGGCGAACTGCACGGCGGCCTGGAACACGGACGTCTGGGCGTAAGCACGGGCTTCCACAATGCCGGCCTCCACCAAAACGCTCACCAGGGGGGCCATGCCGTGGTACCGGAGCCCACCAGCGTGGATCGGCGGGGGTATGAACTTGTGCCCCAAGGTGTGCATTTTGAGAAGCGGCGTGGTCTCTGCGGCGTCACCGAAATCGTAGGTGTAAGTGCCGCGAGTGATGGAGGGGCAGGCCAGGGGCTCGACAGCCACAAAGCGCGTGGAGAAGCCTTGGCGGCGGGACTCGCGAATGAACGGAAACGCCAGCCCGGCGAAGTTGGAGCCGCCCCCTACACAGCCGATCACCACCTCCGGAAACTCCCCGGCCATCTCCATTTGCATCAGGGCTTCCTCGCCGATCACGGTTTGATGGAGGAGCACATGGTTGAGCACGCTGCCCAAGGAGTAATGAGTGTCGGAGCGGCTCATGGCGTCGGCCACGGCCTCGCTTATGGCGATGCCCAACGAGCCAGGATGATCTGGATTCTCGGTCAGAAGCTGGCGGCCAAAGGGCGTGTCGGGACTGGGGCTAGGAACCACGTGCGCCCCCCACGTCTCCATCAGCACCCGCCGGTAGGGCTTTTGGAAGTAGCTGGCCCGCACCATGTACACCTTGCACTCCAGGCCAAAAAGTTTGCAGGCGAAGGCCAATGCGCTGCCCCACTGGCCAGCACCGGTCTCCGTGGTGAGGCGCTTGCTGCCCTCTTGCTTGTTGTAGAAAGCCTGGGCCACGGCCGTGTTGGGTTTGTGGCTCCCCGGAGGACTTCCGCCTTCGTACTTGAAGTAGATGTGGGCCGGGGTGGCGAGGGCTTTCTCCAAGCGGCGGGCCCGGTAAAGAGGGGTAGGGCGCCACAAGCTGTAGGCCGCGCGAACGGGCTCGGGGATCTCGATAAACCGCTCAGAACTGACTTCTTGGGCGATGAGCGCACTGGGAAACAAAGCGGCCAAGGCTTCGGGCTCCACCGGCTGGCCGGTCCCGGGGTGGAGAGGGGGAGGCAAAGGCACTGGTAAGTCTGGTATGATGTTGTACCACGCCCGAGGAATCCTGCTTTCCTCCAGCACAAACTTGTACTTCATCAACACCCCCTTTAAAACAAAAAACCGCAAGTTTTCTTGCGGTTTGTCCGGGCGTCCCTCAACAAAAAAAGAGGTAACGCCCTCAGTTAAACCAGCGCCAAGCAAAGGATATAACCCCGGCGATCACCTCCGTTCGCTCACAGGTTACTGGCTGCACGTTTTTTACATACTGCAACTGACGGCTGGTGTCAAGGGTGCTCTTGGCGCGCCAGGAAACAGAGGGGGTCAGGTCTTCACTTTTAGTGCTAACAAAGTCCACCAGTTGGGAAAGACATGCGTTGAGAAGGCCCTATAGTGTTCCTCCAGTGCCCACATGGTGTCCCCGTGCACGTGCCTTGCTGGATAGATCCACTTGCCTTTTAGGTAGCTTTTTGTCCCGTCTTGCAAGGAGTTCTTTTAGTCTTGGCAACAACGCTTACACAAAAGAAAAAGGCGCCATGATTAGGCCTAAGACAAAGGGCATTGACAGCATCAGTCGAAACAGCCCATGACCTTACCCAGAACATTGAGGAACGCCTCGGTCCTCGCCATCAAAGAAAGCATCCCACCCATCGCTTCCACGGAAGACGAAGCAGCAGGAACTCTGATTCGCCGGACCTAGATCGATGATGTGAGGGACCAAAAATAAAGACCTGACCCCATAAGCCGCAGTAACAATAGCGGAAGGGGGTTGGGCAAGCCGACCCCCTCCCAGTTTCACGCCTAGGGCCTCAGGATGGGAACAAGTTTTGTGATCAGCTCGTCCATCGCGCTTCCCAAGGCCGCCCCCCACGGGGCCTGGGTGAACG
>FWWM01009055.1_pt1 | contig 18663 bp, 17 predicted proteins | sample 2228351 | NCBI WGS metagenome assembly FWWM01 (sample SAMEA103939774, study PRJEB20133) | metagenome
CCTCCGCGAGCGCTTCCAGGCCTTGGTCGGAGCCCCTGTCCCAACTTGAGGAAGGATCAGTTGATCGGTGAGGGGAATTGAGATATACTTCATAGTCAAACGTCATATTGTGCAAACGTTGCAATCCGTGGACCGCAAGATCGAGGCCGAGGAGGGGCGCCAGGCGGCGCTGGAGGGGCTGTTCAAGAGCATGCTAGCAAATCTGATGACCGGGCGGGTGCGCGTGCCGACCCACCCAGACGGTGCGGGCGACGCGCCGCGTCGCCCGCACAACCCACCCGCACAACCCAATGGAGGATTCCCCATGACCCCCTACGACCCCGAACGCCATCACCGTCGTTCGATTCGCCTGCGGGGGTACGATTACACCCAACCCGGCGCGTATTTCATCACCATCGTGACGCATGAACGGGCATGCCTGTTTGGCAATGTGGTGAACGGCGCGATGCAATTGAACCCGCTGGGGGAAATCGTGCGCGCCGAATGGTTCAAAACGGCCGAATTGCGTCCATACGTGCGGTTGGATGCGGACGAATTCGTCGTCATGCCCAATCACATCCACGGGATTATCCGGATCGTGGACGATGTAGGGGCACGGCGCCGCCGTGCCCCTACGGGCGAACAATTCGGCAAACCCGTCCCCGGTTCCATCCCCACCATCGTGCGCGCGTTCAAATCCGCCACCGCCAAACGCATCAACGCCCTGCGCGGCACACCCGGTGCGCCCATCTGGCAACGCAATTATTACGAACACATCATCCGCAACGACACCGAACTCGCTGCCATCCGCGCCTATATCCAGGCCAACCCGCTCCGCTGGACGCTGGATCGGGAAAATCCAGAGATCGCGATCCCCTCGACCGAAAAGGACGATGATCGCACCATCCGGGGAGGCGAATGATGTCCGGACTCCGTTCCGAACGCGCTGTCGTCCAGGACCCGTTGATTCGCTACGCCACCGAGGCGGGGTGGGAATCCATCCCCACCGAAGAAGCCCAGGGGCTCCCCGAAGGGGAGGCGGAGCGGGTCGCTCGGGACATGCGCACCCTGCTGGAGCGGCATCCGCACTGGCGAAGAAGCGCGGAGCAGCAGAGACGATTGCGCCGCAGCCTGTGCGAACAACTCGGCAGGTTCGACGTCTCCGGCCTCCCTGCGCTGGTGGAGCGAATCCTCTCCTACTGGAAAGGGCGGACCTATAATGGGGGAAACGATGACGAAAGTAGGAGGCACGACGGCGCCGTGCCCCTTCGGCCCCTGGGAGGAAACGGTGCCCGAGGCGCTGTTCAAAGCGGAGGTGTGGGCCTGGGCGCGCCGGATCGGTGTGGAACCCAAGGGCATCCCCATCCGGCCGATGAAGCGGAAACGGGGCAGTTGCTCCACGCGCGGCCACCTCACCGTTGATGTGGACCTGCTTTCCCAACCGGCGGCCTTTCGCCGTCAGGTCATTGTGGAAGAGTTGCTGCACCCCCAAGTGCCCAACCGCGGCAAACTCTTTAAAGCGCTCAAGGCGGCGTACCTGGCGGAGGACGAGGGCCGTAGATGAACGGCACCCTGACCGCATCCGGTGGCCGATCCCAGAGCCCGGTTCAGGGCCGCGCGGTGTGCCCTGAGCGCCACTTTTCACCGTCAGAGAAACTTTTCAGGAGGCAGCATGAGCATCTTCAACCGTCTCTTCGGCCGCAAGGCCGCCCATACGGACCCTGAGCAACTTCTCCGGGCGTTGATGGCGTTCATCCAGGCCGACACCTGGGCCGAATCGCGCCGCGTCGTCGAGCAGCACCCCGAACTCCTGAGCGACGAGGCGGACGAGTTGCTGGCGCAACGGGTGGAATTGGCCCGCGCTCAGGGCAATGAGGACGCCGTGCATCTTCTTGAGGAGCACCGCGTCCTGCTGCGCCGCTGCCGCGAGGTGGGGGTGGCGCGGGCGTTCGCCGAAAAGATGCTCCGGCCGGAGGTCCTGGAACAGGCCGCCGCCCTGGGCCTGGCGCCCGAGCAGGTTCTGGAAGCATGGGAAGTGCTGGCCGAACTGGTCGCCAGCGGCGCGGAGATTCGCTCGCCCGAAGACCTGGAGCGGCTGCTGAGCGAGCGCCCCGATCTGCGGCAGAAACTGGAAGCGGCGGCGGCTTTCGTTGGGCCCACTCGCCCCTCTGAACCTTCTGCAGAAGAGATCCGCCGCCACCCCCTCTACCCCCTGGCCGAAAGAGCCCTGCGTGGGGAGATCCCCCTGGAGGAAGCCCTGCGGCAGGCCACGGCCCGGGAGACCCTGGCCGCCCTGGACGACGCCGCCATTGACCGGATGGACGATTTCATCATCGCCCTCTCCCGCAACCCCGCCCGTCCCACCAGGGATCGCGTCCTGGCCTACCTGCTGGCCGAACTGAACCACGCGGCGGCCCAGGCTCTGCCCGCTTCGCCGCCCATCCGGGCCTACACCGCCAACACGCTGGGCAACACGATAGCCGAATTCCCCTTCAAGACCCCGGCCCACCTGGAGCGCCGGGTGGATGCCTATCGCAAAGCCCTGGCGATCTGGCAGGCGCGGGGGGATGCCCGGCGGGTGGCGATGCTCCAGAACAACCTGGGCAACGCCTACCTTCGTTTGGCCCGGGTGCGGGAGCGGGAGGAGAACCTGCAGCGGGCCATCCAGGCCTATCGGGAGGCCCTGCGCTTCTATACCCCCCGACACGGCCCCGCTGGAGTATGCAATGACCCAGAACAACCTGGGCAATGCCTACAGCGATCTGGCCCAGGTGCGGGAGCGGGGGGAGAACCTGCAGCGGGCCATCCAGGCCTACCGGGAGGCCCTGCAAGTGCTGGATGAATCCCTCCTCACCGCCTCGGTGGGTGCTCAGGCCGGCCTTCAACAGGAGTGGGCCGGCCTCTACGCCCGCACCGTCTCCGCCTACCTCCAGCTCAGCCGCCCTTCCGATGCTTGCGCCATCGCCGAAGGCAGCAAATCCCGCGTTCTCACCGCTCTGGCCGGCCGCCGGGAATTCCCTGCTCCCTCCCGCATTCCCCCCCATCTGGTCCGGCAGGAGCAGGACCTCACCTCCCGTCTGACGGCACTGGACGCCGCCGCCTTCGCCCGCCTGGGTCTCTCCGCCGCCGGTGAGACATCCTCAACTGCCCTGCAGCGGCTGGAGGAGCGCCGGGACCTGGTGACCCGCCTCCGGGCCGTCTGGCAGGAAATGGAAGGGTACGGCGCGGAGGCCGCCGCCTACGTCGCCCTGCGCCGCGGGGACCGCCCCACCTGGGATGACCTTTCCGCGCTGGCCGCCCGCCTGGGGCCGGAAACGGCGCTCCTCTCCCTATTCACCACCGGCGAGCGCACCGTGCTGTTCATCCTGCGCGCCGGAATGGATGGGCCGCAGGTGGTGGAAACCGGGCTGGACGGCGCGGGCTGGAGCGACCTTCTGCGCCGTTTTCTGCGCGAGGTCCACGTGGATGACCCCGGCGGGCGGCGCGGCGAGACCTGGGCGCGCCCGCTGCGCCCGCTGCTGGAGGCGGCCGCACCCCATCTGGCCGGCGCCGCGCGCATCGTCTTTGCCCCCCAAGCCGGTGGGCATTACCTGCCCTGGGGGGCGCTCCTGGAGATGCCGCTCGCTTCCATCCCCGCGCTGGCGCTGCTGAGGCAACTCCTGGAGCGTCCCGCCGAAGCAGGGGATGGGGCGCTGGTGGTGGGCAATCCTCTCGGCGACCTGCCCTACGCTGCAGCGGAGGCGCGCGAGGTGGCGGAGATGTGGGGCGTGCAACCGCTCATCGGGCGGCAGGCCACCAAGGAGGCTGTGTTGAAGCAGTTGGAGGCAGGAGGACGGCCTCTGCAGGCGGCCCACTTTGCCACCCACGCCTACTTCGACCCCGACTCGCCGTTGGATTCGGGCATCGTCCTGGCCGATGGCGTCCTCACTGCGCGCGAGGTGCTGGCGCGCGACCTGCGCGCCCCTGGGTTCCTGGCCCTCTCCGCCTGCCAGACCGGGATGGCAGGGACACTGGGCGGGGATGAGGTCGCCGGGTTGAGCCAGGCGTGGCTCTACGCCGGCGCGCGCACCCTGCTGGTCAGCCTGTGGGCGGTGGACGACCCATCCACCGCCCATCTGATGACTGGCTTCTACCGCCGCTGGCGCGCCGGGGGGCAGGACAAGGCCACCGCGCTGTGGGCGGCCATGGACGAGACCCGCCGGGCGCGCCCTGAGTGGGCGCACACCCGCTACTGGGGCGCCTTCACCCTAGTGGGCGATTGGCGGTAGCGCAGGACAACTCCTGCGGAGTGGTCCGCGCCGGGTAGCGAGGTCTCACCAAAACCATCCTGGCAGGGTAGTGTTATGGAGGTGACACAATGTGGTTACGAGTGCCTGAAGAGATAGAGAACGTCCTCTGGGAAGGCGCCCTGGAGCCGGCAGCCGAAGACGCCGCAGACCGCCTGGGGCGCGAGTGGGCGGCGCGCGGCATCAAAGGCAGCCCGGCCGACGCCATACGCGACCTGCCCGTCGTCAGCATCGGCCGGCCGGAGGTCTGGACGCTGGCGGAGGTCTATCCGCCGGAGAAGATGCCGCATCTCCTCAAGGCCAAACTGGAGGAGGCCGATTTCTACCTGGTGCGATTGGGTTGCTCCTTCCGCCCGCGCAGAGACGATAATCAGGTGGAATGGGCGCGCTTCCTGGTGCGTCTGCTGCCGGATTGCGCCGGGCGGCAACCTCTCGCCTTTGACCTGCACCCCCTGATGGTCATGCAGGAGGTCAGGCGCAACGTCAGGGTCAGCCTCAGCCCCTCCCTCAAGTTCATCGAGATTGAGGGGAGCGTCGGCGGGATAGAGTTCGGCTTTGAGTACCCGGAGTTGCAGCCGATCATCAGCGCAGCGGGTGTAGGCGAAGCGAAGCCCAGTTGGGATTATGAGGAGGCCAAAGGGGTGAAGGTGCAGGGGGCAAAATATATGCACCTGCTGGTCAAGGTGCCCAAAGGCATGACGCCCGTGCACGCCACACTCGACCTGGTTGCCGATGTGCGCGTGCGCCAGGTGCGGCTGCCGGTGGTCGTGATCCGCAAGCGTCAGCAGGCCGAAGACCGTCTGACCGTTAGACTGGTGTAGTCGGAAGAGAGGCAGTCACGATTTGAGAGACTGCAAGCCTCCCTTCTCCGTCCCCTCTACAACCCCTCCACCATCTCCTGCATCCCCACCGCATCGGGGTGTAGGTAGCGGGTCGTCGTCGCCATCCGCTGCCGAGGTACGCCAGGGGAGAGAGCGGGTGGACAATCTTCGCCGTAGTCTGGATGAAGCCCCTTTGCCGACCTGGGAAGACCGCAGGCCGGGTGGCGATGAGGTCGCTCGCCGCCAGGAGCGCTTTCGCCACGGCTATCACTGGCGCTGCCACCGGGGGGCTGTCCTGGCTCAACCGGAAGGCCCACGGGGTCTCTACCGGCCCTGATAGTTTTTATGGTTTCAGAAGTTTGTCCCCCGATGGCAAGAGGGGCGACCCGCCGGGTCGCTCCTATCGCCAGCCGTGATGGCCGTCGCGTGCTGGGCGGACGGCGTTTGCTGGGAGAAGAAACCCTGGGCTGGCCGGAACCGCCCCGACGCGGCGAAGGCAAAAGCGTGGAAGAGGCGTTGGAGGAGTGCCCGGACCTGCTGGCGATTGTAGATGGCACCGAGCAGCGGATTCAGCACAAAGCCCGACGGAATCCCCCCTTGCTCCCTGACCACCAGTTGGCGAACCGAGAATTGGCCAGTATCCGGATCGTGGTGGAGCACACCTTGAGCCGGATGAAACATTTCAAGATTCTGGTATATCCCTTTCGCCATTCCCTGGCGATGTACGATTGGATGGTCACTTTGCGCGTGAGAGCCGCGGGGCTTTCCCATGGCGGCTCTTTTTGTTTCCCCGGCTCTATATTCCCTACCTCAAAATGTGGCTACCGAAGTGTTCAGTTGGGCTTCCCGTTTCCAGAAGCGGTCGTGCTGGCAAATGATGCATTGCAGTTGAATGCCAGCGACTTCTACGGCTTGAGGTTCCTTCCTGGCTACCTCCTCATCGGCTGCAGTTTGAGGTACGTCAGCGAGCGCCACAGCCATTCGGCGGGACCGTATCGGAAGCGCTTCATCCACCACCGGCTCAGGAGCACCTGGAGCAGATAGATAACGATCGTCCAACCGATCCCTGCGGCCGCGCCGACCTGACCGTACAGCCTTAACCCATATCCGTAGAAAATCCAGGTGCAGATGATAGACTGCATCAGGTAATTGGTGAGCGCCATCTGTCCCGCGGGCGCCAGCACTTGAAGTCGCCGGCTCCAGCCGGGCCTGAGCATCAGCAGGCATAGCGCCGACGTGTAGGCCAGCGACAATAGCGGCGCCCCGATCCCCTGCCCGACGGTAGCTACCAGTAGCGGCCCGGAAAGTCGGATGCGCGAGAGCGGCATAACGAGGGTGGCGTAGAGAGCATTTCCCACCAGGCCGATGAGCGATCCCCACAGCAACAGTTTCCGGAAGAGATTCCGGTTGGCCTCCAGGTTCTGGAAAATCTGCCGTCTGCCGAAGTAAGCGCCCACCAGGAACATCGCCATCACATTGAAGCCCATCACGAAGAACGCAGAGAGCCCCATACTGGTGTAATCATAGACGCGCTGGCGGGTGATTTCGGCGAAGTTCCCGCTGGCGTAGACCCGATAAGCCCGTTCCACGTCGGCAGCGTAGTTTGCCTCTGCTTGGGCAAACGCCAGGTCGATCTCTCTTGCTCCTTCGGGGACGGAACGCCCCAGGGCCACCAGCCCGGTAGCGGCGGCGTTGAAAAGGAGGGGGGTCACGACGAGGATCACCGCCCAGATGAGCAGGGTGCGCGGCCGGGCTTTGCGGAACAGGAGGAGCAGAAAGCCCAAAAGGGCGTACATGACGAGAATGTCGCCCATCCAGATCAGGAAGGCGTGGACCATACCGATGCCCAGCAGGACGAACAGGCGACGCAGGTAGAGGGGGACGAAGCCCCCGCCGCGCGCTTCAATCCGATCCATCAGCAGGGTGAACCCCAATCCGAAAAGCAAGGAGAACAACGAATAGAACTTGCCCTCCCCCAGGAAACGGATCAACCATTCGGCGGTGCGGTCGTGCCACGGCAAGGTAGGGTCGGTAGGAAATAGAATGGTCTGGATCGGATGACTGAAAAGGCGCATATTGACCAGGAGGATACCGAACAGCGCGAACCCGCGCAGGATGTCCAGAATCTGGATACGTTCCGCTGGCTGGACGGGTGCCAGGGGGAGTTGGGGGGATTGGTCAACGGTGTTCATAATTAGTGATCCCTCCGCTGGTGCTTGTGTGTCGCTTATCGGGGAGCGCAGGAGGTGCAGAGAGATGTAGGGGATGTCAGAGGATGACGCCCCCCTGCCACAGGATGCCCAGCAACGTACTGCCCGGCCCTCCTATCCGCCCGGCCTACGGCCGTCCGACCTGCTCGTAAACCTCCGGGTTCACGCAATGGGGAAGCCGCTCGCCGCGCAGGCCGGCCAGGACGTTGAGGGCGGCGAGCTCGGCCATGCGGTTCCGGGCCGTCGCCGTGGCGCTCCCGATGTGGGGGACCACGATGCAGTTCGGCAGCTGGAGCAGCGGATGGTCCGCCGGGAGGGGCTCCGGATCGGTGACGTCGAGGGCGGCGGCGAAGATCCGCCCCTCCTTCAGCGCCTCGTAAAGCGCCTCGGTGTCCACGATGGGCCCGCGGGCGGCGTTGACCAGAACCGCCGTGGGCTTCATCTTGGCGAAGGCCTCCCGGCTGATCAGCCGGTAGGTGCTCGGGTTCAAGTCCGTGTGGATGGTGATGAAATCGCTTTCCCGGAAGAGGGTGTCGAGGTCAACGAACGTCGCGCCCAGCTCGGATTCGGCGGCCTCGTTCCGGCGCACATCGTGATACAGGATGCGCATGTTGAACCCCTTCGCCCGGCGGGCCACCGCCGTCCCGATCCGCCCCATGCCGATGATCCCCAGGGTGGCGCCGTAGATGTCCTGCCCCAGCAGGAGCAGCGGGCCCCAGGTGACCCAGCGGCCCTCCCGCACGTAATCGATGGCCTCCCGGATCCGGCGGGCGGCGGCCAGCAGCAGGACCCAGGTGAGATCGGCCGTGGCCTCCGTTAAGACCCCCGGCGTGTTCCCCACGGGGATCCCCCGCCGGGTGCATTCGGCGACGTCGATGTTGTCGAAGCCGACGGCCATGTTGCTGACGACCTTCAGGCGCGGCGCCGCGTCCAGCAGCTCGGCGTTCACCCTCTCCGTCAGCAGGCAGAGCAGGCCCTCCGCGTCCGCGATCTCCCGCAGCAGGACCTCCCGGGGAACCGGCAGGTCGCTGTCCCAGATCTTCAGCTCCGCGTGCTCGCGCAGGATCTCATAGGCCCGCTCCGGGATCCGCCGGGTGATATACACTTTGGGCCTCGCCATGGGAGCCTCCGGATACGGTTTCGTGCGGACACTGTCATGCGCGCCCGATGCGGTCAGGCGCCTTCCACCCCGGCCCAGGGGGAGGCGGGGGATGGCGGAGAGGCGCATGGCCGGCACGCCTGACGCCGGCCCCCGCGGGCGCCTCCCCGCCGCGCGTCACCCGGCGCCGCCGCTCTCCAGCGTATCCGCCGCCTGCTCGAGCAGCTCCAGCAGCTCCTCCCACTCCTCCTCGGTCAGGTGGATCGAGACGTTGCCCAACTCGAGGTGGAAGAGGGACTGGCCATCATCGTCAACGGTGCGCCAGACGAAGAAGTGCTCGGTCTCCGCCAGCGTTTCCATTGTAAACTCTTCTTCCGGTTCGTTCGGGAACATCGGCGGCTCCTTTCCCATCGGCTTCCAGCGGATCTCCCCCGAGGGGGCAGACGGTGCAGCGGCCTCGGGATCTACGGGGCGCTGGCCTCCTCCCCTTTGCGCCAGGCGGCCAAATCGAGGGTCAGGCGGTTGAAGAAGCTGTTCGGCGGCAACGTCCCCGTCCCGTATTCCAACGCCACCACCCGCGCCTGCAGCCGCAGATCCCGGGTCTCCAACTCGAGGATGGCGCCGGGGGCGGCCAGCACCAGGTCCCCCTTCTGACGCAGCCGGGCCTGCAACGCGGTGTCCCGGTAGGCGTGCTCGCTGGTCAGCACTTTGGTGACGGTCTTGATGTCGTTCTTATCGAACAGCCAGACCTCGAAGGCGGTCACCTTGGCAGGGTCGCCGACCCCGATGGTCTCGGAGATCCCCACCCCATATTCCCCCAGGAATTCCCCGTTGGGCAGCTCGATGGGGAACGAGAGGTCGAAGTGATCATCCCCGAGCCTATAGGTCACCTGGTGCTGGGACAGGGGCGGTTCCCAGGCTTCGCGGCGGGGCTCCGCGGGCCCGGGGCGTTCGAGGACGGCTGGGGCCGGGGCGGGCCCGGGGGAGGCCGCCGCGGGGGCGAGGCGCCGGGGGGCGGCCATCGGGGCGGGGCGGCGCAGGAGCAGGAAGGCGGCGATCCCGATCAGCGCCAGGCCCGCCAGCCCGATCACGCAGGGGAGCGGGAGGCCGCCACCCCGGGCGGGGGCGGGAGGCGCAGGGGCCTGTTCCCAGACCGCCGCGAGCTGCTCCATCGCCCCGCGGCGCGCCGGGTCGACCTCCTCCTGGGCCAGGCGGCGGATCTCGCCAGCGGCGTCCCGGGGGTTCCAGCGCTGCCCCAGCCAGCGGACGCTCTCCTCGAGGCGCAGGAACCCGGCGCGGGTGGCGTCCGCCAGCAACCGGAGGTAGTTCGCCCGGTAGTCGGCCCGCAGATCCACCGGCGCGGCGTCGGTCCATTCCACCGGGGCGATATACCAGCCGTAGATCAGGCCGGCGGCCAGCCCGATCAGGAAGGCCACCGCCCCGATCAGCAGCGCCGAGCGGTATGGTCTGAGCAGGATCCCGAGGGCTTGCAGGAGCGTTTTCACGGCGGACCTCCTTCCGCTCTGGGGATCAACCGCCGGGTTCACCGCGCCGGGATGAGCGGGTCGCGCGGGGCGCGGGTCAGAACTTCCCGCACGCCTTCCGCGTCGATCACCACCATGTCCTCGATGCGGATGCCGCCCCAGCCGCTGATGTAGATCCCGGGCTCCACGGTGAGGACGGCGCCGGCGGGCATGGGGTCCTCGGCGGTGGGCCCGGCGGCGGGCTTCTCATGGACCTCCAGCCCGACCCCGTGGCCCAGGCCGTGCCCGAAGGCGTCTTTGTAGCCGGCCTCCTCGATCACCGTCCGGGCCAGGGCATCAATTTCCTTGCCCGTCATCCCGGCCCGTATGTTCCGGATCGCCGTCTCGTGGGCGCGCATGACGATCGCGTAGAGCTCGCGGAAGCGGCGGGGCATGCGGCCCAGGACGAAGGTCCGGGTGATGTCGGAATGATACCCGTCCACCCGCGCCCCGAGGTCCACGATGATCGGCTCGCCGGCTTTCAGCCGGCGATCGCCGGGATGATGGTGGGCCATCGCCGCGTTCGGCCCGGAGGCGACGATGATGTCGAAGGCGGCGGCGTCCCCCCCGTGGGTGCGTATGTATTGCTCGGCCAGCCAGGCCGCCTCCCGCTCCGTCATCCCCGGCCGCAGCCGGCGGCGGAGGTAGGCTATGGTGGCGTCCGCGATGCGGGCGGCCTCCCGGATGCGGGCCAGCTCCTTCTCGTCTTTCACCGCCCTCAGGGCCTCGATCCAATCCTTGATCGGGACCCACTCCACCTCCGGCGCGGCCTCCTTCCACGCCAGCCACTGGTCCACCGTGAGGTGGGCGCTCTCGAAAGCCACGCGGCGGGGGGAGCCGATCTCCTTCAGGAACTCGGGCAGGAGCTCGGCGAACCGGCGGCTCGGGAGGCGGTAGAGGGCAAAATCCGGCGCCTGGCGGGTCGCCTGCTCCCAGTATCGGAAATCGGTCAGGATCCAGGCGCCGTGGAGGGTGAGGCACACGATGGCCGCGGAGCCGGTGAACCCCGAGAGGTAGCGGACGTTGGGCATGTGGGTGACGAAAAGCGCCTCGATGCGCTCCTCCGCCATCCGGCGGCGCACCGCTTCCACCCGCTGTCGATGCGCTGTAGCCATCCGGAACGCTCCGAAAGGAAGTGGGTGGTTCTCTGCACGCGGGCCGGTTAGATCATGATCGTAATTCATTTCTTCCCCTCAAGCAAGGACGTGGGGTGGATGACAGACACCCCAGGCGTTTGCCGGGTCCGCCGGATGCCCCTCCGGACGCGCCGCTCCCCCGGTTCGGAGGGCGGCTCTCCCGAGCCGCCGTTGCGGCGCGCCGGGAGGCGCGCCCTCCGAAAATGATCCAGCCCCCGCGAAAGAGGCGATCGCACCCCGAAGCGGGCGCGGGCCTCCCGGCGAATGGATGGGGGCGATTCACCAAACGCGAAAGGCTTCCGACGGGGCAAAGGCCCTGACGGACGCTTGGATTCCCGATGGGAAGTTGGGACAGGCCGGCTGCCGAAGGCGGCCCGCCATCCCCGGACCCCCTCACTCATCTGGGCGCAGCGGGCAGGGGAGTGGCTACCTCTATAATAGTCTCAGGACCGCCCGGATCGGGATGGCGGCTTCGATGGAGATGGGATGGAGGGATGATGGCGCCGCTCGTGGTGCTGGTGGACGGACATTCCCTGGCCTATCGGGCGTATTACGCTTTGCTCCGCCAGGGCCTTCAGACCCGCAAGGGGGAGCCGACCTATGCGGTCTACGGCTTCACCTCGATGCTCCTGAAGGTCTGGCGTGAACACCGCCCGACGTATATGGCGGTGGCCTTCGATGTGGGGCCAACGTTCCGCCACGAAACGTTTGCGGAATACAAGGCGACGCGGGCCGAGCGGCCCTCGGACTTCGACGCCCAGCTGGCCCGCATCCATCAGATCATCGAGGCCTTCGCCATCCCCAAGTTGATGGCGGAGGGCTACGAGGCCGATGACGTGATCGGCACGGTGGCCCACCAGGCCCTCCAGCGCGGCCTGGAGGTCTTGATCGTCACCGGCGACACGGACACCTTCCAGCTGATCCGGCCGGGGATCCGGGTCCTCACCTCCCGCCGCCACTTCGACGACGTCGTGATCTACGATGTGGAGGCCATCCGCGAGCGCTACGGCCTGGAGCCCCACCAGCTGGTGGACCTCAAGGCCCTCACCGGCGACCCTAGCGACAACATCCCGGGGGTGCGGGGGATCGGGGAGCGGACGGCGACGGATCTTCTCAAGCGTTACGGGTCGCTGGAGAACATCTACGCCCACCTGTCGGAGATCCAGCCGGAACGGGTGCGCCGCCTGCTGGAGGCCGGCCGGGAGCAGGCCTTCCTGAGCCGGGAGCTGGTGCGGATCCGCACCGATGTCCCCATCGCCGTGGATTGGGAGGCCTGCCGGGTGGGGCGGTATAACCGAGAGGCGGTGTTGGCCCTGTTCCAGGAGCTGGAGTTCCGAAGCCTGATGCAGCGGCTGCCGGACGGTGCGGCCCCGGCGGAGCCCCCGTCGGGCGAGCGGGAGGCCCCGAGGCCGCTCACCCAGGCGACCCTGTTCCCCGAGCCGGTGGGGCCGGCGGTGATCCAGCCCCTCGCGGTGCCGCCCCTGCGGACCGAGCACCTCCCCCGCCCGACAGAGGCGACGGTGGTCACCGATGAGGCGGGGCTGGCTGCCCTGTGTGAGGCCCTGGAGCGGGCGCCGCGCTTCGCCTTCGATGTGGAGACCGATGCCCTGGATCCGATGTCGGCAGGCCTGGTCGGCCTCTCCTTCGCGGTGGAGGAGGGCCGCGGCTATTACGTCCCGGTCGGCCATCGGGACGGTTCGCCGCAGCTGCCCCTCGCCCGCGTCCTGGAAGCGTTGCGGCCGATCCTGAGCGATCCGGGGCGCCCGAAGGTCGGCCACCACGTGAAGTTCGATCTGCTCGTCCTGGCCCGCCATGGGGTGGAGGCGCAGGGCCTGGCCTTCGACACGATGGTCGCCGAGTGGGTGCTGAATCCCTCGGCATACGGGCTCAGCCTCAAGCACCTGGCGTGGCTCCGGCTGGGCGTGGAGATGACCACCATCGAGCAGCTGATCGGGAAGGGCCGGGGCCAGCGGTCCTTCGCCGACGTCCCCGTCTCCGCCGCTGCCCCCTACGCCGCCGCCGACGCCGACCTCACCCTGCGCATCGCCCGCGTCCAGGAGGAGGAGCTCCGCCGGCAGGGCCTGTGGAGGCTCTTCACCGAGATTGAGATCCCCCTCATCCCCGTCCTGGTCCGCATGGAGCTGGCCGGCATCCTGATCGACGTCCCCCTCCTGCAGCAGATGTCGAAGGAGTTCGAGCGGCGGATCCAGGTCCTGGCGCAGGAGATCTATCGCTGGGTCGGGTATGCCTTCAACCTGGACTCCCCCCGCCAGCTCTCCGATGCGCTGTTCGGGAAGCTGCAGCTGCCAACGGCCAACGTCCCGCGGACGGGGACCGGGATGTATTCGACCTCCAGCGAGGTGCTGGAGAGCCTGCGGGGGACGCATCCGGTCATCGATCTCATCCTGGAATACCGGCAGTTGGCCAAGCTGAAGAGCACCTATGTAGATGCGCTGCCCCGCATGATCCACCCGGCCACCGGGCGGATCCACCCCATCTATCACCAGACCGGGACGGTGACGGGGCGGATCTCGGCCAGCGATCCCAACATCCAGAACATCCCGATCCGCACAGAGCTGGGCCGGCAGATCCGCCGGGCGTTCGTCGCCCCGCCCGGCTCGGTGCTCCTCTCGGCGGATTACTCCCAGATTGAGCTGCGCATCCTGGCGCACATCACGAGGGACCCCGGGTTGATCGCGGCGTTCCAGGCGGGGGAGGACATCCACCGGGCCACGGCGGCGAAGGCTTTCGGGATCCCCATGGACCAGGTGACCGAGGAGCAGCGCAACTTCGCCAAGCGGATCAACTACGGCCTGATCTACGGGATGAGCGCCCACGGCCTGGCCCAGCAGCTGGGGATCTCCCGGCGTGAGGCGGAGCGGTTCATCCAGCAATATTTCGCCGCCTTCCCGCGGGTGAAGGCCTACATCGAGGCGGTGAAAGCGCAGGTCGCCCGGCAGGGGTATGTGGAGACCCTGCTGGGGCGGCGCCGCTACTTCCCGGAGCTCATGCCCGCCGGACCGGGCCAGCCCCCCCGCCGGCTCCCCGAGGCGGTCCGCCGCAAGGCGGAGCGCGAGGCCATCAACGCGCCGATCCAGGGCAGCGCCGCCGATCTCATCAAGCTGGCCATGATCCGGATCGACCGGGCGCTCCAGGAGCACGGCCTGCGCGCCCGGATGATCATGCAGGTCCACGACGAGCTGGTCTTCGAGGTGCCGGAGGAGGAGGTGGAGACCGTCCGGGCGCTGGTGGAGGAACGGATGCGGAACGCCTACCCGCTGGCGGTGCCCCTCGAGGTCGAGATCCACATCGGGCGGCATTGGTCGTAGGCCCGGTTCCGAAGGGCGCGCCGACGCTTACACTCGTGGGCAGGAACCGCTGATGAAAACCGGTGATGGGGGTGAACCTTGCCGCGGCTGCACCAAGTGTACACAGGATTGCGCTCGCAGATCTTCACTGTTCGCCCGGAGGGCCTGGGGATCGCGCCCAGCCCGGAGCTCCCCCACGTCTGGGCCGCCCTGATGGAATGGTGGCTGGCCGATTTCGCGGTCACCCTCGTCTGCGTTGCCGATGGGACCACCAGCCTCTACCTCAGCACCGGCGGGGGCGTCATCGGCGCCGGCAATCACCCGACCGTGGCGAGGGCGGCGCGGAATTTCCTCATCGCCGCGGAATCCGCGCTCGCATGGATGCAACCGGTGGCCGACTTTCCCTTGCCGTCCCCCGGACATGTGCGCTTCTACGCGCGGACCTTCACCGCGACCTACACCGCGGAGCGTTCTGAGGAGGCTTTGGCAGGCCGCCAGGACGACCTCTGGCCGCTGTTCGGGGCCGGCCATGAGGTGCTGACCCAGATCCGGCGGGTGGAGGAGGGACGCCGGGGCGGATCTACCGCTGCGTTCTAAAGATCCCGCCGCTCGAACTGGCGGACGGCCGCCAGGAACACCCCTACCACATACCCGACTGCGTAGAGCACCATGCGGTCGCTGGGGATGGTGCTCGTGGTGAACGGATTGAAGCCTCCGAGCCGGGCGAGGGGGGACTGGAGTTCATAGGCCGCCCGCCGCCAGATCGCCTCCGCGGGCATCACCAGCGAGGCCGCGATCCCCAGGTCCACCCCGGTCGCGAACCCGATCAGGCCGCTGACTTGCTCCACCCATCCCCCGATGAAGGCGATCCCATACAGCCCCAGCACCAACGCTCCCGTCGCCAGGGTCGAAAACCGCGTCCCCGCCCACAGCGAGAGGGCGAGGGGGATCAGGGCCTCCAGCTCGAGGAGGGCCAGCCCCCGTGCCCAGCGCGGGGGAGCCCATCCGGTGATAAGGGCGGTGATCCCGATCACGCCCCCGCCCAGCCAGAGCCCATACGCGAGCAGCCAGGCGGCGTGGCCCAGCCCTTTCCCGAGCAGGATCTGCCAGCGAGCGACCGGCCGCGCGGCTACGGGCTGGATGACCCCCGAGGCGATCTCCCCTGCGATCGTGTCCGCCGTCCCCACCACGGCGGCCATCACGATCATGAAGTTGGCCGCATACAGGGCGGCGAGCGTGAAGAAGCCGATCATCTCCTCCACCATGCGACGATCCGGAGGGCCCAGGCGGGTGAGCTCGCGGTGGATCAGGAACAGCGCGAGGCCGAACAGGGCGAGGAACACCGCCCCCAACCCGAAGGCCGCCAGCACCAGACGGCGCCGGAACGCCTCCCGCAGGGTGAGGCCGCTGATGAATGCGATCGCCGCCATTGGATCCCCTCCGATGGGCCGATCCGTATGTCGTCGGCTTGCCTCGCCCGCTCCCGGCCTGGGCGCCGTTCAGCGCAAGGGCCGCTTCTCCGGGATCCCCGGCCGCCGCGGGTAGTTCGCCGGCGTCGGCATCGCCTTCTCGAACACTAAAAGGGTCCGCGGGGAAAGATGGGGCGGCCACGCCAGGTCGAGGCGGCCCCGCAGGCGCCCGCCCAGCCGCGCCATCGCTCCTTGTGCCGCGGCCAGTTCCGCCTCCACCTCCGCGCCCTTCATGGCCACCGCGATCCCCCCCACTCGGACCAGGGGGAGCAGATATTCCAGGAGGACCGGCAACTCGGCCACCGCCCGGGCGATCGCCCCATCGTAGCGCTCCCGGTGCGCCGGGTCCCGCCCGACCTCCTCCGCCCGGCGGGCGAGGATCGCGACGCCCTCCACCCCGAGCGCGCGGACCGCGGCCTCAAGGAAGCGGGCTTTCTTCGCCGTCGCCTCGATCAGGGTGAGTTCCAGCGCCGGCCAGGCCAGCTTGAGGACCAGCCCTGGGAACCCCGCACCGGTCCCCACGTCGGCCAGGCGGCGCGCCGGCCACGCCGGCGGGTTCGGGGGCCATCCGGGCTCCCGCAGGGCGTGCAGGGCGGTCAGGGAGTCCACGAAGTGCCGGGCGGCCATGGCTTCCGGCTCCACGATCGCCGTGAGGTTCATGCGCGCGTTCCATTCCCGGACCATCCGGGCGTAGCAGGCCATGGCCTCCAGCGCGGGCTCGGGCAGGGTCCACCCCAGCCAATCCAATCCCGCCCGCAACACGGCGAGGAACACATCCTGGAAGGCCTCCGGATCTTCCCCGGGCATGGGCGCTCAGTCCGCTGAGGGTTCCCCGCCGGAGGCCGCCCACGCCTGGCGGATCCCTCGGAGAAGCTCCTCCTCTTGCTCTGGGAGCACCGTGCGGACATCGAACCACACGGCGCCCTCCTGGACCCGGGCGATGATGGGCGGCTGGGCCCGCCGCAGGGCCGCCGTCAAGGCCTCGGGATCCGCCGGGCGCAACACCAGGGCGGCGCTGGGCAGGGTTTCCCCCGGCAGGCTCCCCCCGCCGACGGTGGAGAAGGTCGGCCGGACTTCGGCGGGGATCCCCTCGGCGCGCAGGCGGGCCGTCCAATCCCGGGCCCGGGCTTCCAGATCCGCCAGCGGGGCGGCGATCATCCGCCAGACCGGGATCTCGCGGGTCGCTTCCCCCTTGAGGTAATGGATGAGCGTGGCGCTCAGGCCGGCCAGGGTGAGTTTGTCGGGGCGCAGCGCCCGCATCAACGGGTGCCGCCGCATCCGGGCGATGGGATCCCGCTTCCCCACCAGGATCCCGGCCTGGGGGCCGCCCAGCAGCTTGTCGCCGCTGAAGCAGACCACGGCGGCGCCCGCGGCCACGCTCTCCTGCGCCATCGGCTCATGGGCCAGGCCGAAGGCTGCCGTGTCCAGCAGGGCCCCGCTCCCCAGATCGTCCATCACCGGAACCCCGTAGCGTTCCCCCAAGGCGACCAGCTCCGGCAGGGGGACCTCGGACACGAAGCCGATCATCCGGAAGTTGCTGGGGTGCGCGTGGAGGATAAGGGCGATGTCCTCGCCCCGGGCGAGGGGCTCCTCGTAATCCCGCAGGTGGGTGCGGTTTGTGGTGCCCACCTCGATGAGGCGTGCGCCGCTCTGGGCCATCACCTCGGGGATCCGGAATCCGCCGCCGATCTCGATGAGTTGCCCGCGGGAGATCAGGACGCCCCGCCCCTGGGCCAGGACGGTGAGGGCCAGTAGCACGGCGGCGGCGTTGTTGTTGACCACCAGGGCCGCCTCGGCCCCGGTCAGCCGGCGCAAGAGATCCTCCACCGCGGCCTGGCGTTCCCCGCGCTCCCCTTTTTCCAGATCGAACTCCAGGTCGCAGTAGGCCGCCGCGGCGCGGATGGCCTCCAGGGCGGCCGGGGAGAGCGGCGCGCGCCCCAGGTTGGTGTGCAGGATCACCCCGGTGGCGTTGACGACCGGGCGGGGGCGGGGGGTGTGCCAGCGGGCCAAGCGGGCCGCGGCCTGTTCCAGCACGGCGGCCTCCGAGGGCGCCGGCGCCCCTTCCTGCACCCTCGCCCGGGCTTCCGCCAGAACCTCCCGGAGGGCCTCGACGACGGCGTCGCGGCCGAAGGCCGTCAGGAGGGGCGTCGCCCCCTCCGCCCGCAGCAGGCGATCCACACTCGGCAGCTCCCGGCGCGGATCCATCGCCATCCCCTCCCGCGGGCATTCCCCTACGCTCGTTTCGGGCCTCGGGCTCTCAGCGCCGGCCGGACCGGCGCCTGGCCGCCAAAGGGGGCTTCGGCTCCGGCGCGGGCTCCGTGGCCGTCCAGAGGAGTTCGGCCCCGAGCAACAACAGCCCGAACAGCAAGACCCACTCCAGCCGCAGCGCGCGCTGGAGGAAGAGCGTCGCCATGGCCGATGCCCACAGCGCCCCCCATCCGCTGCGCCGCCAAACCGGCCCCATCTCGTGTCCCTCGCGCGCCTGGTGCGCCTCGGGGGCGCGAAGGCGATGCAGATGCGCCATCGGGAACCAGAGGAGTCCCCAGGCGACCAGCCCAACCCCGACGGCGACCAGCAACCGGGCCGGCGCCTGGTCCGGATACAGGCGCCAGATCGTGAGGGTGACGATCAGCCATCCCAGCGCGATGGCACCGAAGGCGAGCAGGGCGTGGTTTCGCGGCATCTGCGCTCCTCTCGCTGAACCCGGGGAGCCCTGTCGACTATCCGTTCTCGATCGTTTCGTAAATGTGGGGCGGCGGCGGGGCCGGGGCCTCCTGGATCCGCACCGCGCGGGCGAGCCAGCGTTCCGCTTCCGCCAGTCGCCCCTCGTCG